>JAABUN010001574.1_pt1 | contig 49046 bp, 43 predicted proteins | sample 5559311 | NCBI WGS metagenome assembly JAABUN01 (sample SAMN10711877, study PRJNA513370) | rock metagenome | isolation source: Antarctica rocks | place: Antarctica: Victoria Land, Siegfried Peak sud
ACCCGCCTCCAGATGAGGCCCCCCGCGGATTCACTATCCGGGGAGACCCCCCGCAGACGACGGGGTCGCGAGGCGGCGGGTGGACAGCGGGCGACCGTTGCAGCCGAGCCGTGCTCATGGTCGACGGTGATCCCATACTTCCCGACGCGCCCCGACGCGGTCGTGCGGGCAAGAGTCGGCCCGCCAACAACGCGCCCTCCTCCGGCATTCTCCCCCTGGCTTTTGCAAGGGGTCGCGACGCGAACGTGGCAGGCGAGGCCCGCCCGTGGTCGAGGGCGGCGCGGGCCCACCCGGTCCCATCCCGAACCCGGTCGTGAAACGCGCCAGCGCCGGCGGGTACTGTGGTTCCAACGCCACGGGAGACGCGGCCACCGCGGGCGGGCCTCGCCCGACCACGTCCCGTCGGACCCCTTCCTACGCCAGGGCCATGCGGCGCGGGGTGGAGCAGCGGCAGCTCGTCGGGCTCATAACCCGAAGGTCGGCGGTTCGAATCCGCCCCCCGCTACCGATATGCAAGCGCGGCGACCCACTTTGGGTCGCCGCGCTTTTGCGTGCATCGCTCCGAATCGTTTCTTCATTACATACCTTTGCGCCCCATACCCTTTGTGGCACATGCCCTACGTCAGGCACCATGCTGCCAACTGTCAGACAAATCCTAGAAAGAAGGGCAAGCGTATGGCCGAGCAACAAAATCCGTCGACCCCAGGGAATAGCACCATCGTGGCCAAACAAACTGTGGAGCATATGCCGGTGGTCTGCTCAGCGGGAGGGCAGTTCGCCACCGTCGATCACCTAGACACAGGTGACACCATCAAATTGACCAAGGATGAGCAGGGCCAGCACCACTGGATACCGCTGAGTTGGATATCGCGCGTGGACGAGCACATACATATCGATCGTCCCGGCGATCAGGCGATGCGCGAGTGGATGACCGTAGCGCCGCAGGGCTAAAGAAGTCACGCAACAAGAAGGGCGGGGGTATGGAACACCCCCGCCCTTCTCGTTGCTCAGCTTTGTATCCATCGTCCGCAAACGCTTCCGGTACGCGTAGCCGTACATACGCACACTATGCTGCAAACAATGTGGACCGGACGTGTTGCCATATATTCCTCGGCAACGATGCGGATGCCGAACGGCTCAGCGTATCGGCTCGACAAATCCGACAAACGCCGCGCGCAGATTCCAGGCATGTCGCATCTCCTCCGCCTCATGCCGAACGCTCGTCACACGACGCGATGCAATATGGCAGAATAGCCGCTGGATCGTACGGTGCCAGCTTTACCGACAAACAGCGGTCTGCGGAAGGAGTCCCCACCATGCTCGCGGACGACCTCTGTTTTACCCCCGCAACAGACCTCGCCACGCTGATTCGGACGCGAGAACTCTCGTCCACGGAGGTCATGGTCGCGCATCTCGAACGCATCCACGCCGTCAATCCGCGCGTTAACGCGATCGTCACCCTGGTACCGGAGCAAGCGCTGGCGCGTGCGCGCGAAGCCGATGATAACCAGGCGCGCGGCGGATCACTCGGGCCACTCCACGGCCTACCGATCGCGCACAAGGACTTGGAACTCACACGCGGTATCCGCACCACGTTCGGCTCGCCTATCTACCGCGATTTCGTTCCCGAGCGGAGCAGTCTCCTCGTCGAGCGGTTGCAAGAAGCAGGGGCGATCACCATCGGCAAGACGAACACCCCCGAGTTCGGTGCAGGCTCGCAGACCTACAACGAGGTCTTCGGTGAGACGCGCAACCCCTATGATCTGAGCAAGACCTGCGGCGGCGGCAGCGGCGGCGCAGCGGTTGCACTCGCCTCCGGACTGCTCCCGATCGCCGATGGCAGCGACTTCGGCGGCTCGCTCCGCAACCCCGCCGCCTTCTGCAATGTCGTCGGCTTTCGTCCCTCCCCCGGACGTGTCCCGAGCTACCCGGCCATCATGGCGTGGTGGAATCTATCGGTCGTCGGACCGATGGCGCGCACGGTCGGCGATGTGGCGTTGATGCTCAGCGCCATGGCCGGTCCGGACCGCCGTGTCCCGATCAGCATCTCCGAAACCGGTACACGCTTCGCCGCCCCACTCCGGCGCGATTTCTCCGGTACGCGCGTCGCGTGGAGCGCCGATCTGGGCGGTTTGCCGATCGATCTCCGCATCGCCTCCGTACACGCCCAACAACGCGATATCTTCGCCGCCCTCGGCTGCACACTCGACGATGCCACACCCGACTTCCGCGATGCCGACGCGATCTTCAAGGGTTGGCGCGCTTGGCGCACCGAAGCAAGCTATGGGGCGCTGATCGCGGAACATGGCATGCTCTTCAAAGAGACGATCCGCGATGAGGCAAGCGTTGGTGCCCAGCTCACCGGCCCACAATTAGCGCGCCTGGAGATGGCCCGTGCCGCCCTCTACGAACGGGTCTGCACCTTCCTGGACAGCTATGAATTTTTGATTTGCCCGGTCACCCAGGTGCCACCATTTGACATTCAGCAGCGCTATCTGACGGAGATCAACGGGGAGCCACTGGCGTCGTACATCGATTGGATGCGCTCCTGCTACTTTATCTCGGTGCTCGGTCTTCCCACCATCTCCGTCCCCTGCGGTTTCACCGCCGACAGCCTCCCGGTCGGCATCCAGATCGTCGGGCGTCCCCGCGATGACTGGGGGGTCTTGCAACTCGCCCATGCGTTCGAACAGGCGACCGGGCATTGGCGACGACGTCCGGCCCTCGATACACGATAGGCTGACAAGGAATCGCTAATCACGAGCCAGCTAGTACAGCGCGGCGTAGATAACCCAGTAGTTCTTGGTAGTAGGAAGCGTGCCGCAGCGCCGCGAAAACTACGGGGGCACTTCGGCCCCTCTGTACTAATGAGAAAGGAAGCACGATGGTCACCACGCCTTCCCCTGCCCCCGCCACAACGGCGGACTTACGCCGACTCGCCGACTATTTTCTGGTGGATAAGGATATCACGTTCCTCAATCACGGCAGTTTCGGTGCCTGCCCGCGCCCGGTCTTCGAGACGTACCAGAACTGGCAACGCGAATTGGAACGGCAACCGGTCGAGTTCCTGGGGCGGCGGATCAAGGGCCTCCTCGCCGATGCCCGCGTCACGCTCGGCGACTTCGTCGGCACCGACGCGGCCAATGTCGTCTTCGTCCCGAACGTGACCGCCGGGTCGAACGCGATCGCCCGCTCGCTCCGCCTCGAACCGGGCGACGAGATACTGGCGACCGATCACGAATATGGCGCGGTCGACCGCACCTGGCGCTTCTATTGCGCGCGGAACGGCGCGCGGTACATCAACCAACCGATCCCGCTGCCGGTCACGACCACCGAGGATGTCGTGGATCAGCTCTGGGCCGGGGTGACCCCGCGCACAAAGGTGATCGCGATCAGCCACATCACCTCCTCCACCGCCCTGATCTTCCCGATCGCCGAGGTCTGCCGCCGCGCGCGCGCGGCGGGCATCCTCACGGTGATCGATGGTGCCCACGCACCCGGCCAGATCGATCTCGATCTCGACGCGCTCGGGGCCGATTTCTACCTCGGCAACTGTCACAAGTGGCTCTGCGCACCCAAGGGTGCCGGCTTCCTCTTCGTCCGCCCGGAATGCCAAGCGCTCCTCGATCCGCTGATCATCAGCTGGGGCTGGGAAGCCGCGATTCCGGGCCAATCACGCTTCCTCGACCACTATGAGTGGGTCGGCACCGCCGACCCCTCGGCGTATCTGAGCGTCCCGGCGGCGATCGCTTTCCAGCGCGAGCACGATTGGGCGCGCGTCCGTGTCGCCTGCCATGCGCTGGCCGGGGAAGCGCGCGCGCGGATCGGCGCGCTCACCGGACTGCCGCAGATCGCGCCGGATTCACCGGACTGGTGGGGCCAGATGTGCGTGATCCCCATCCCGAACACCGCGCCGTCGACCTTGAAGGAGCAGTTGTGGGACGACTACAAAATCGAGATCCCGCTCACGGGACGCTTAGAGCAGCGCGGCGTGCGTATCTCCATCCAGGCGTACAACCGGCGCGAGGATGTCGAGCGCCTCTACGACGCGCTCGCCGCGCTGCTGTAGCCCTCACCGGGACCGCTGCCGGGACCAAGCAACCCGCGCAATTATGGGCTCGTTCGTATCCATCGCCAGCCCATCACCGATCGACGCAGACGTATTCAGGAGGAGGAGCTGATGTCCGGCGCTGACGCCTTCGCCGATGGTATGGGCTCGATCGCCGCACTCGCACAGGCGCAAGCAGGCGGCGCGCTCAGCGCCGTGCGCCTTGTTGCGCGCTACCTGGAACGGATCGCGCGCCTGGATCACCAGACCAGGGCGGTCATCGAGATCAACCCGGAGGCCCGCCAACTCGCCGCCGTGCTCGACCGAGAGCGCGCGACGGGCCAACTGCGCGGCCCCTTACACGGCATCCCGATCCTGATCAAGGACAACATCGACACGGCGGACCAGATGCAGACGACCGCTGGTTCGCTCGCCCTAATCGGCCCCCCGGCCCACCAGGATGCCGGGGTGGTCGAACGCTTGCGCGCCGGTGGCGCGCTGCTACTCGGCAAAGCCAACCTCAGCGAGTGGGCCAATTATCGCTCCACGCGCTCATCGAGCGGCTGGAGTGGGCGCGGACGCCAGACGCGCAACCCCCACGCCCTCGATCGTACCCCGTCCGGCTCCAGCTCCGGCTCCGCAGTCGCCGCCGCCGCCGGGTTCGCCGCCGCCACCCTCGGTACCGAGACCGGTGGCTCGATCGTCTCCCCGGCTGGTGCCTGCGGGATCGTCGGCATCAAGCCGACGGTCGGACTGACGAGTCGCGCCGGGGTCATCCCGATCGCCCACAGCCAGGACACCGTCGGCCCGATGGCGCGCACCGTTGCCGACGCGGCGGTGCTGCTCGGCGTCATCGCCGGCCCGGACCCGCGCGACCCCGTGACACTCGATAGCCCGTCCGTCCAACCGCTCGACTATACCGCATTCCTCGACGCCGATGGCCTGCGCGGCGCGCGGATCGGCGTGGCGCGCGATCCCTATGTCGGCAATAGCGAGCACAGCGCCGCTGTCTTCGAGGCCGCACTGGTAACGCTGCGCGCCGCCGGGGCGACGCTGATCGATCCGGCCAATATCCCCACGGTCGATGCGATCGGCAAGCGCGCGAGTACGGTCCTCGACTATGAGTTCAAGGCCGATCTCAATGCGTACCTCGCCACATGCCCCGACCTCGCGGTCCACTCGCTGGCGGACGTCATCGCCTTCAACACTGCCCACGCGGCGGCGGAACTCCCCTATTTCCGTCAGGAGATTCTCGAGCGCGCCCAAGCATGCGGGCCACTCACCGATGCCGTCTACCTGGAAACCCTGGCCCTGAATCGTCGCTTGTCGCGCGAGGAAGGGATCGATGCCGTCTTGCATGAATATCGGCTCGACGCCCTGGTCGCCCCGACCAATACCCCCGCCTCCACCATCGACCAGCTCACCGGCACGCGCTTCCTGAGCGACTCCGCGTCACCCGCCGCGCTGGCGGGCTACCCGCTTGTAACCGTTCCCGCCGGTCAGATCTACGGCCTGCCGCTCAACATCACGTTCATGGGCACCGCGTGGAGCGAGCCGACACTGATCCGCCTCGCCTATGCCTTCGAGCAGGTCACGCACGCCCTGCGACAGCCGCAATTTTTACCGACCCTAGCGCTGCCCTAACGATGTATTCTCGCTCACCCCGTCGGTACAGCTCAGTCCCCATCTAAATACCTGGCGATATGTCGCCAGGGGCGCGACGATGCGGTTGGCATGGAACTTGCCATCGTTCTTGTGCTCAAGACAGTCCTGTTGTGGAAATGTCTCCCATCATATCCTTACAGAAAGGACACCCTTACAATGGCGAAGAACGCGACCGACACAGCCAAGGAAGCCCAGGACACCTACTTCTCCTTCACGAACGATGTGCCGGAACAGGTCTGGTATTGGGCCGCGATGGGCTCGATCGCCGCATCACTGGTCTTCAAACTGAGTGGCAAGGATAACTGGGCGCTGTTCGTCGGCCAGTGGCCGCCGACCTTCCTGATCCTGGCCGTCTTCCACAAGGTGCTGCGCCCCAAGAGCTAATACTCGACACCGGTCAACAACAGGCAACCAGGAGGGGCACCGGATCGCGATCCGGTGCCCCTCCTGGTTGCCTGCCGGTCACTCGGCCACTTCTTCCTCCCACCCCTCCTGTGGCACCGCCACGTCGGCGGGTTTCCCCGAACCATGCAGATATTCCGCGAACCGGTGCAGCGCGTCTTCCCAACCCACCTTTTCGCCACACCGTGCGGACTCCGCCACGCGGAACGCGGCGGCCCGCACGAAGATGTCCGCCGTCCGATCACCGGGGAACGAGCGATTAAGCCGCAAGGCCCGGATCCGTTTCGCCTGCGGGCGAAAAACCTTCGCATACCAGCGCTCCGCCGCCTCGCGCCGTGCCGTCTCCGGCAGATGGCGACGATTCCACGCCGCGATCATCGTCTGTAGCTGACCGTAGGTGCCCGGGTTGGATGCACCGATCCGGGTCAGCCCGGTCGCGCGCTCGAAGGCGCGACGCGCGACGAAACCACGCTGGGCCTCGGGATCGTTGACCGGCACGAACTCGGTGACATTCGCCTCGATCTCATCCTGTCCCAACTCTTTCGCGGCGGCCACCCGGCGATGGCCATCGAGAACATAGTAGCCATAACCAAGCTTATAGAGATCGATCGGCGACAAGACGATCGGCTCATCGTTCATCGTGCCGGCGCTCATGCCGCGTACCCCGCCGTAGCGCTGCTCCTCCAAGGTCGATCGCCGCGCCGGGCGAAAGTCCGGCCCTAATTCATCGGCTTTCCCTACGCTGCCGATGATCCTCGCCAGCGCGACGGTGCGCAGGCCGATCATCCGCGGGACGAGCAAGCCGGCGCGGGTCGCCTCATCGGTGAATGAGCGAATCGCCGGTGCCGCCCCCGCCATCGCCATCGTTGGGCGCACCAGCAAAACCGGGCAGGTCGCGCCACGCGCGATAGCGGCGGCAAAGTCGTTCTGGGTCAGGCGTGCCAGGCCGGGGCGGACGCTACTGCCGATGATCAGCAGGCTCACCGCATTCTCCGCCGCGACCGCCAGGATCGTCGCGACGACCGCACCCTCGCGCACGATCGTCTGGACATGAACGCCCGCCGTGCGCAACTGCGTGGCGAGAACATCCAGATAGGCCCGCGCAGTCGCCTCGGCGGCAGACGGGACATCGAGGGTATTATCGGGGGCCGCCAGGCGACGCACCGCGCGGCGATCCTCCAGTACGGTCAGGGTGGGGTTGCGCGGCAGGACATGGAGCAGGAGTACCTCCGCGCCGAGGGCCTTCGCATAGCCCTCCGCAACCGGAATTTTGGCCTCTCCCGGCGCGGTCAAATCAACGGGGACCAGTATTCGCGCCGGTATCGACATAGCCCGCCCCCATCGGTATAGCGATCAACCGTGTCGCAGCCCTTACAGCACCATCTATGCCGTCACCGGGCAGGCTGCGGCGACCGTTCACCATGCAGACGCTGTGCTAAAATGACGTCGCCAGTATGCGCCCGCCCGCACTACAGGCGTTGTATGTGTCTGCTCATCGTTAACGGACGCAGGTAGCGGAGGATTTGTTGCCTATCTCGATACCCCAGGCGCTCGACCTGCCCGTGGCCGTGGTGCTGATCATGTTTATCCCGATCGGTCTTTGGCGCGGGCTCCTCCGCGAATGGGTCGCTTGCGCGGGGATCGCCCTCGGTATCCTGCTCGCCGCCGCCGCCGGGGCACGCTGGGGGGACGGTTTCGCACAATTCGCCAACATGGAGCCGCAGCTCGGTCGCTTCGCCGTAGCGGCCGGTTTGTTCCTCGCCTCCGTACTCCTGCTCGGGTACGGTGGTGGCTTGGCCCTCCCCTATCGGCCCGACTTATCGTGGTCCAATCGGGGACTTGGCGCGCTACTCGGCCTGGGCAATGGCCTCCTGATCATCGGTGGCCTCCTGCGACTGATGCAAGAGTACCTTTTCGATGGTCGGAGTAACTCCCCGCTCCACACGGCGGCGCTCACCACATTCCTGATCGACGCCTCGATCGTCTGGGTCTACCTCGGCCTCTTCCTCGGCTTGCTGCTCTGCGTCATCCTCGGCCTCATCCGACGCGTGAACGATGGTGCGCCGCTCCTCGAAGAATATAGCCCGGTCTACCCGGTCGCCGCGCACGGCGATTGGGCTAGCGCGGCGCGCCGGGAGCCACAGCCCCCCCCGCCGGAAACCCGATCGGGAGGAGCGGCGGCGAGCGCCCCGAATATACCGACCCAAGAAACCCAGGTACTGCGGCTGATCACCACGCCGAACACCGCGACAGCCAGCGCGCCCACTGGTGGGAATACCCCGCCACCGGCGAGCACCAAACAAGTCGCGCCCCAGGTCGCCAACCTCGATCGGCCGGCACCACGTCCGGCGAAAGGCGCACGCGCATTGCCAGCCGAGCGCAGCCACGATACCGAACGTGTGCCGCTCATCATCGAACACCCCAACGAGCAGGACGCACCCACCCCGATCCCGCGATCGGCAGCGGATGCCCCCCCCGGGAAACCGGAACAGCACGAAGCCGCCTCCCCGGAGTCGGCAGCACCACCGGCGAGTTGCCCTATCTGCGGCGCCCCGCTCGCGGGGAAGGCCCGGTTTTGTAGCAATTGCGGTCATGTCACCGGCGCGGCGGAGCGGCGACAGATCGCTCGGTAACGCTGACTCGTGTCGTCCCGACGGCAAGGCAGAGGCGCGATGGAGCAGCCCAGCACCGACCATGCCGACGCTGCCGCCATGCGGCGGCTCGCCCTGCTAACCGCCGGACTCACCCTCCAGGGCATGAGTCTGCCGGGTACAGCCATCATACAGCGCGCGCTCACAACACTCGCGCAGCATTGCATGGGGGTCGCCTGGTTCTGTCCTCCCACCGTTTCGCACGAGGTGGTTTGTGCCATCGCGCCGACCCTCACCGACGAACAGCGGCAACTGCTCACGCCGCGCGAACTCGCCGCTTTCCTGGCCCATACCAGCGCGCGCAGCGCCACGACCACGCCACCGGTGGCGATCGACGGCGCGATCACAGCCGACACCGCCCTCGCCGGGAGTGGGCTGCGCGCCTGGTTCCGCATCCCGCTCGGCGGGCGCAAAGGGACGCTCGGTACCCTGCTCGTCGCCAGCGCCCTGCCACGCGATGACGCCACGCTCGCCGGTCTGCGCGATTTCGGGCAGCAACTGGCCTTCGCGCTCGACTCCGCGCAACTCGTCGCGCAAGAGGCCCGTTGCGCTCACGCCGCCGATCTGCTCCTCGGTGTCGAGACACACCTCGGCAGACAGTACGACGACATCGATCTCCTCACGATGGCCTTCACCGCGCTGATCGAGCGCATCGGGCGCACGCTGCGCAGCAGCACCGCCCTCTTCCTCGTCGGGCGTGACGATCCGACCTTGGCGCTGGCCGCTTTCTACGATCCAGACATCGCGGAGCGCGAGAATCGTCGCGCACGAATCATCGAGAATCTCCCCCGCCTCGGCGACGGCGTCATTGGCGCGGTCGCCCTCGGCGGTAGCCCACGCCTCTTCCCCAACCTCGGGCACGATCGCGCCGACATCGGCGATGCCGACGCGACGTTTCAGGCAACCTCCTGGCTCTGCGTGCCGCTGCGCGAAGGGTCGCATACCCTCGGTGTCCTCACGCTCGGTCGAGCGAGCGATCCGCCGCTGGACGAGGGCGACATCGCCCTCCTCAACCTGATCGCTGGCCGCTGCACCGCCACCCTGTCCCAGGCGAGATGGGCGCAGCTCGCTATCACCTGCCGCGCCCTCCTCGCCGAAACCGCAGAACCGGCGTTCATCCTCAACAGCGGCGGTACGATCATCGCCGCTAACATCGCGCTCGCCACACTCCTCGGCTATACCGCCGCATAACTCCGCGAACGGCACATCGGCGACATCCTCGCCCCGGAGCAGCGCGCGGAGATCCTGGGACATCTCGCCAAGCAGCTGCTCAGCCATCACACGAGCGACAAGGCCGTGTGGACCCTCTTGCACGCGACTGGGGAACGTGGCTTCTTCGAGGTCCGTACCCAGCCCTTCCGGCAACTTGGGCAACCGGTCGAGATCTACTGCATCGGGCGTGATCGCACCGCGCAGCAGCACGAACAACGCGCGCGAGCACGGCAGGGTACGGAGCTGGCGACCCTCCACCTCGCGGGGCTCGTCCTGGCCGATGTCATCGAGCCGACAGAGATGGGGCGTGCCTTCCTCGGGGCGCTACGAACGGCGATCCCTTGCGACACTGTCACACTGTACGCCAACGATGCCGGGGTGATGACCCCCGAACTCACCCTACAACAGGGTCAAGCAAGCACGGTCCCCGCGCCCCGGTTCCCGCACGACCACCCGCTGATCGCCTGGAGCATCGCGCACGCGCAATCGATCCTCCTCAACGATGCCGCGCACGACCCGACCTTCGCGGCGCTCGCCACCGATCAGGAGCGCCATCTGCTGATTATCCCGCTGCTCGCCGACGGGCAGGTGCGCGGGAGTGTTATCCTACGCCGCAAAACCGGCGAGCCGTTCATCCTCGATGACCTCCGCCTCGTCGAATCCCTGGCCGCACACGTCGCCCTCACCTTGCACAGCGCGCGCTTAAACGCCGCGAGCAGCGGCGCGACCACCGACCTCCGCACCGTACTGGAAAATATCCAGCAAGGGGTCATCATGACCGACCCGGCGGGGCGAATCCGCTTCGCCAACCATCTGGCCGGCGTGATGCTCGGCACGGATTTCCAGGCGAACATCGGTGCACATCTCCTCGACCTGGACGAGCGCACATTAATCCCGCAGGTGCGCGATCCGAAGAGACTCTTGACGCAGTTGGCATGGCTCGATGCGCACCCCGAGGAAGCGGCCACCGAGGAAATCGTCCTGGTCCGTACCAGCGGACGGATCTTCGAGCGCTATACCGGCCCGATGCGCCATCCCGATAGCGGCACGCTGGTCGGGCGCTTGATCGTCTACACCGATGTCACCGAGGGGCGACAATTGGAACACGCGAAGGACGAATTCCTGGCGACAGCCAGCCACGAATTGAAGACCCCGCTCACCACCCTCGGCGGTTACCTGGAGATGTTGGAACGACAGGTCACACGCCCCAGCGGCCCGGACCCGGACCGACTGCGCCGCTACATCGACTCGGCGCGCGGCGAACTCGGGCGCCTGCGTCGTCTCAGCGACGACCTGCTCGAGGTGACGCGGATCGAGGCCGGGCGACTCACCATGCAATTCCAATGGGCCGATCTTACCGCGACGATCACCGAGACGGTCGAGCGTTTCGTCCGCCGCCCCGGGTTAGAAGCGCGCGGACACCGCCTGATCTGCCAGATCGACGCGGCGCTCCCGGCGCTGCACGATCCGCTCCGCATCGGACAGATCGTCAACAACCTCCTGGAGAACGCGCTGAAGTATTCGCCGGAGGGGGGCGACGTGCGCATCAGCGCCGCACGCGCAGAGGCGGAGGTCGTCTTCAGCATACGCGACAGCGGCATCGGCGTCCCACCAGACGAACGCGAACGCCTGTTTCTCCCTTTCTACCGCACCGCCAACGCCTCGGCTGGGAGCCCGGAAGGGTTGGGGTTGGGACTATATATCAGTCGGGGCATCGTGGAAGGGCATGGGGGACGCATCTGGCTCGAACCGGCAACGCCGCACGGCAGCATCTTCAACGTGGCGTTGCCGATCGATGGCCCGGTGCACACGCAGCCGCACACCGCTTAAGACGAAGAAGCGGGAGGGGCGATACCATGTGTATCGCCCCTCCCGCCGGAAAGTCCTTAGCGCGCACGACCCGGGCGTGTCGGCGGCGGGCCAGCGTCGGCGTTGCTCGGGTTGAGCAGCAACCGCCAGAAGGGATTTCCGGTGTCGATCCCTTTCTTCTTGGCCTTGGCTTTCTGCTTCTTCAGACGGTGCTTCTCATTGACACGGCGCCTGGTTGCGTTCGCCGCCGGCACTTTTTTCCTCCTCGATGATACTCGCGGTGGACGCACCACCTGACCGACCACGTCGGCATTGCGCGCCTATTGTACCCGCTACGGCGATCCACCGCCAGCGCTGATGCGTGGCAAGCGCCTTGCAAAGCGGCATTCCACCGCCGGAACGTTCCATCCGGCCAGCTCGTGGGCCGGTACGTGCGCCGCACGGAGGAGTCGATGTCGGAACCGCTCAACACGCCGTATCCACCGATCGGCGATTATGCGCTGATCAGCGATTGCCACGCCGCCGCGCTCGTGTCGCGCGTCGGCTCGATCGATTGGTGCTGCCTCCCCCGCTTCGATCAGGGGAGTTGCTTCGGGCGACTCCTCGACTGGCACAAGGGGGGCTACTGCTCGATCGTGGCCGAGGGTGAGGGCCACCACACCTATCGCCGCTATGTCGACGATACCCTCGTGCTGGAGACCACCGTCCGCACCAATGGCGGCGAGGCCCGCATCCTCGACTGTTTCGCCATGCGCGAGGGGGGCAAGCTGGAGCCGTACTTGCAAATCATCCGCATCGTCGAAGGGGTCCGTGGCAAAGTCGATCTGACACTGCACATCGCGCCACGTTTCGACTATGGCGCACTGCGCCCCTGGATCCGCCACGACGATGTTCGCCTCTTCAGCGCCATCGGTGGCGACGACGCACTCGTCATCTCCTCAGATGCCAACCTGAAGCTGGAGGGGCGGCACGACCTGACCGCACGGTTCACCGTCCGCGCCGGGGAGCGTGTCCGCACCACAATCACCTATGCCGATCCGGCGGCGCTCGACCGCGAGCGCCCCGTCCCCCTCGACGCTCACGCGATCGACGCGCGCGTCGATCTGACCCTCGCCTGGTGGCGCGACTGGGCCGCGCAGGCCAATCTCGAAGGGCCGGACGGCCCGGCGGCGCTCCGCTCGGCCATCACCCTCAAGGCGCTCACCTATGCCCCCACCGGCGCGATCATCGCGGCCCCGACGACCTCCCTACCGGAACGACCGGGCGGCACGCGCAACTGGGACTATCGCTACAGCTGGATCCGCGATTCCGCCCTCAGCGTCCATTCCCTCACCGACATCGGCTGCGTCGCCGAGGCCGACGGCTTTCGCCGCTTTATCCAGCGCAGCGCCGCCGGGGCCGCCGATAGCTTGCAGATCATGTACGGGCCGGGGGGCGAGCGAACGCTGACGGAGGTCGAGCTGCCACACCTCGAAGGGTATCGTGGCGCACGTCCGGTGCGCGTCGGGAATGGGGCGGCACAGCAGACGCAGCTCGATGCCTACGGCGAACTCCTCGATCTCAGCTGGCGTTGGTTCGAGCGCGGCCACTCGATCGACGACGATTACTGGCGTTTTCTCCTCGACCTGGTGGACATGGCGGCGGAACGCTGGCAGGAGGCCGATCGCGGCATCTGGGAGATTCGCGGGGAGCCGCAACACTTCGTTCATTCCAAGGTCTATTGCTGGACGGCACTCGACCGCGGCATCCGCCTCGCCGAGGCGAGCCTGCGGCAGGCTCCGTTGCGTCGCTGGAAGGCGACCCGCACGGCGATCCGCACGGCGATCGAGCGCGACGGCTACGACGAGGAGCGCGGCATCTTCGTGCAGGCGTTCGGCTCCAAGGCGCTCGATGCGGCCCTCCTCCTGCTGCCGAGCGTCGATTTCGTCGCCTACGACGACGAGCGGATGGTGCGGACGACCGTAGCGATTCAGCGGGAGTTGCTCCAGGGCGATCTCCTCCTCCGCTACCGCGTCGATGAGACCGACGACGGTTTGGCCGGTGAGGAAGGGGTCTTCCTGGCCTGCTCGTTCTGGCTCGTGGAATGCCTCGCCCATCAGGGGCAACTGGAGGAGGCGCGGCACCTCTTCGATCGGGTCTCCGCGACGGGTAACGATCTCGGACTTTTCGCCGAAGAGTGGGATCCGCGCACCTCCGAGATGCTCGGGAATTTCCCCCAGGGGTTAACGCACCTCTCCCACATCGCCGCGGCGGTCGCGATCGCCGCGCGACAGCAGCACACCATCAGGAGCGATACCTGAACCAGGCGTGCACCAGCGGTGCGACTCGCCCTCAATGGGCCGTGGCACCCACGATGGGAGTCGGCGTTGGCGCGGTCGGCGGCGCGAGGGTCGGGTGCCAGAGCAGCCCCAGCAACAGCGCGAAGAGGATGATCGCCAGGGCATAGCGCAGCAAGCGCCCCACGGTGAAAAGGTCCGTCACCGGGCGGGGGGCGACGGACGGCGCGGTCGCCCACGCGATGTCGAGCGGCCCCCCGCCCGCCCGGTGCGTACTGCGTGCCGCGCCCGGACGGGGCGCACCCACCGATGCCGGTCGCACGTCGTGCGGGGCCGTCGGGCGCGCGCCCGCTGCCGGGACGGGGCGAGAACCGGCGCGCGCCTGCCGCCGCTGGCGGTCGTAGGCCGCGCGCCGCTCGCGGTCGCCGAGGCTATGGTGGGCGCGATTGATGGCCTTCAAGCGCTCTTCCGCCGCGTGACGTTCCTCGGATGAGGCCTGACGCAGCAGGTCCGGATGATAGACACGGGCGAGTCGCCGATACGCGCGTTCGATCTCCACCTCGCTCGCCGTGGGGGCCACCCCGAGCGTTGCGTAAAAATCCTCACTCACGCGGCACCGCCGATCATGGAAACGGGCTCATTCCTCGTCGGCATGGGGTTCGACGATCGCGACCAGTTCGGTCAGGACGCCGCCGCAGGCGCTCGGGTGGAGGAACGCGACCCGCCAGCCCGCGTGCAGGCCGGGCCGCGCCACGGCATCGATCAAGCGAACGCCGTGCGCGCGGCAGTGCGCCAGCGCGGCATCGATATCGGTCACCTCGTAGCAGACATGGTGCAGTCCCGGCCCGCGTTTCGCCAGCGCCCGCGCGATCGTGCCGTCAGCGCTCAGCGGCGCGAAGAGCTCGATCGCGCTCCCGCCCCCCTCCAACAGCACGGCGCGGATATCGTGTTCCGGGGCGTCGTGCGGCTCGCCGCCGCGCAGCCCCAGCACCTCCCGGTAGAATGGCAGCGCCGCGTCGAGATCCGCCGCCAGAATACCGAGGTGGTGCAGGCGTCGCACGCTCACCCCTGTGTCCGCGATCATTGTCCTCCCCTTGCCGCACGAGGAATTGCCCCGCGCCGATCGCCGTGTTATCGTCCGCGCTATCGGCGACAGTGGCAGCAAACACCGACGCCGATTGTACACCCACAGCCCGGCATCCAGCCCGACCAACCGCCCGGACGACGCTCGCTACGGAGGAGGAACAGCATGGTCGCCACCTGGGACACCGCCACCCTGATGGAGCAGGACATCGCTCACATGCTCCATCCCGTCACCAATCTGCTCCGCCATCGCGAGACCGGCCCGCTGATCATCGCGCGCGGCGAGGGCTCGACCGTGTGGGACACCGACAACCGGGCCTATCTCGACGGTTTCGCCGGGCTCTGGAATGTCAATGTCGGCCACGGGCGGGCGATCCTCGGCGAGGTGGCGAGCGAGCAGATGACGCGCCTCGCCTTCCAGCCGACCTTCTTCGGCCTTGCCACCCCGCCGACGATCAATCTCGCGACAAAGCTCGCCGCCCTCTATCCGGGCGCGATCAATCACTTCCAGTTCACCTCGGGCGGCGCGGAGTCGAACGAGACGGCGATCAAGATCGCGCGCTACTACTGGGCCATCGGCGGGCAGCCGAACAAGGTGAAGATCGTCTCCCGGCTGATGGGCTATCACGGCATCGCGCTCGGCGCACTTGCGGCCACCGGTATCCCCGCCTACTGGCAAGATTTCGGACCGCTCGCGCCCGGCTTCATCCACGTCAGCGCCCCGCACGCCTATCGCCTCGGCGCGGGCCTCTCGGATGAGGAGTTCGTCGCCAAGCTCGTCGCCGAACTCGAAGCGACGATTGCCCGCGAAGGGGCCGACACCATCGCCGCCTTCCTCGGCGAGCCGGTGCAGGGGGCCGGCGGCGTCGTGCCGCCGCCGCCGGGCTACTGGCCCGCGATCAAGGCCGTCCTGGCGCGCCACGACATCCTCTTGATCGCGGACGAGGTGATCACCGGCTTCGGGTGCACCGGCACGATGTTCGGCATGGAGAACTACGACGTCCAGCCCGACATCGTCTCCCTCGCCAAGGGGATCACGTCCGGCTACATCCCGCTCGGCGCGGTCGGCGTCAGCGACGCGATCGACGACCGCCTGGCGACCCCCGACCGCCCCTTCATGCACGGCTTCACCTATTCCGGCCACCCGGTCGCCTGCGCCGTCGCCCTCCGCAACATCGCGATCATCGAGGACGAAGATCTCCCTGCCAACGCCGCCGCGCGCGGCGAGGAATTGCTCGCCGGGCTGCACACGCTCGATAGCCATCCGCACGTCGGCAACGTGCGCGGCAAGGGGTTGATGGCGATCGTCGAGGTGGTGGCCGACAAGGAGGCGAAGACCCCCTACGCCGCGAGCGCGGGGATCGGCGGGGAGCTGCAGGCGGCCACCCGACGGCGCGGTCTGCTCGTCCGTTGCAGCGACACCGGCATTGCCGTCTCGCCGCCGCTGATCATCACGGCGGACGAGGTCGCGCGCCTGGTCGAGGGGATCGGCGCGTCGATCCGCGAGGTATTAGGCAAGTGATGGAGGCAACGCGCGAGCGACGGCCACACGCGAGCGACGACGTCGAGGCACGCGACGGACAGGACAACCCCGTGCCGACCCTGGCTCTGATCGCGCACGATCAGAAAAAGGATGATTTGCAAGCGTTCTGTCGGGCACGGAGCGCGCTCCTCGCGCGCTTCGCCCTGATCGCCACCGGCACCACCGGTCGCCTCATCGCCGAGGCGACCGGGTTGCCGGTCCACCGCTATCTCTCCGGCCCGCTCGGCGGCGACGCGCAGATCGCGGCGCGCGTGGCGGTCGGGGAGGTCGCCGGGGTGATCTTCCTGGTCGATCCCCTTTTCGCACACCCGCACGAGCCGGACATCCAGAGCCTGCTGCGCGTCTGCAACGTCCACAACGTCCCGGTCGCCACCAATGGAGCGAGCGCCGACTATCTGCTGCGCGGGCTGAGCGCGGACCTGGATGCGGCGACTCATTCCAGTTGCGTATCCGCTACGCCAACGTGATACGGTGAGCGCGGGGCGCGGACCGCCACTCGCACGACAAAAAGCGGGGGCGGCTCGCGCCACCCCCGCTGGATCTCGCTATTGCTGGCCCGCGCCTCCCCGCAGGCCGAGCGCCACCCCGATTCCAGGGCGGGCGCGAAGATCGCTTAGTACCGCCCGCTGCCGTAGCTGCCGCCGCCGTAGCTGGAGGTCTGGCGGCGCGACGCGAAGCAGTCGGAGCAGTACACCGGCTTGTCGCCGCGCGGCTGGAAGGGGACCTGGGTCTCCTTGCCACACTCGCTGCACACCGCCGCGAACATCTGGCGCTGCGGGCGGTCGTAGCCGCCGCCCGCGCTGTAGCCGCCGCCCCCGCCGCTGGAGTAGCTGCTGCCGCCACCGCCCTGCTGCGCCTTGCGCGCGCGGCGGCAATCCGGGCAGCGACGCGGCTCGTTGGTCAGCCCGCGCTGCTCGTAGAACTCCTGCTCACCGGCGGTGAAGACGAAATCCTGGTTACAGTCGACGCATGTGATATTCTTGTCCTGGAAGCTCATCCGTGTCCTTGATCCTCGCGGGATACCCCGCAATACCGACTCCGTTCCTCTCTCCTCCCGCAGGCCGGACCAATGACACGAGCAGGACACAAGGTGTGGAGGCACCTTAACCACTACTGCGTAGACCTAGGCGACCAGCGTACCGCGAGTATACGGGACGAATAGTCGTTTGTATAGTCCCTAAAGGGAAAATCGCCATCATTCGACCTCGACGATCGCCTCGATTTCCACCGTGATCCCCTCCGACAGCGATCCCATGCCGACCGCCGAGCGCGCGTGTCGCCCCGCATCGCCGAAGATCTCCACGAAGAGGTCGGAGCAACCATTGATCACCGCCGGCTGCGCGCCGAAATCGGGGGCGGCGTTGACCATCCCGAGCACCTTCACCACCTGCCGCACCCGATCCAGATCGCCGAGTGTCTCCTTCAGCACCGCCACCAGCGTCAGCCCGACCGAGCGCGCGTGCGCGTACGCCTCCTCGACGCCGACACCCTGCCCGACTTTCCCCCTCGGCATCGTGCCGTCGGCATTGTGCGGACCTTTACCGGACAGGAAGAGCAGATTCCCGGTACGCACCGCATGGACGTAATTCCCCATCGGCGCGCCGACCGCTGGCAACACGATCCCCAATTCTTCCAACCGCGCCTCGATCCGCATGATCACCCCTCCATCTTCATCGTCCGTTGTCTCGCGTTACACCCCGTGGCATCCTACGCGGGCGGCTCGGCGCGCGTCAATCGGCGCACAACGACGTAAAACGACTACTCTTCCCGTGAGGCCGCCGCCAGTCAGGCGACAATAGCGTAGCGCTGAAGGGCAGGTTGGACGTGTTCGATACGGTCACAATCCCCGCCGATGGGGCGCAGATATTCTTCGTCCGGCACGGCGAGGTCCACAATCCAGGCGCGATCTTCTACGGACGACTGCCCCGCTTCCGCCTCAGCGCCCTCGGCGAGCGTCAGGCCGAGGGCGCCGGGCGCGTCCTGGCAGGGGTGCCGCTCGCCGCGATCTACACCAGTCCATTGTTGCGCGCACGCCAGACCGGACGTATCATTGCGCGCGGACATCCAGCAATTCCGGTGAAGACAACACAGGCGATCGTGGAGATCCGCTCACGGCTGCAAGGGACATCGATCGAAGCCCTCGATGCCACGAGTTGGAACTTCTATGAACCGCGCCCGTACGACGATGACGAGACGATCGCCGATATCGCCGCGCGTATCGAGGGCTTCTGTCGCCTGATCGAGCACAGGCATCCGGGTCGAGCGGTCGTGGCGGTGACCCACGGCGACATCCTGGCAGTCGCGCGCGCGCGCTTCTCCGGGTGGCCGCTCGCCCTGGCAAGTATCCGCGGTGCGGTCTATCCGGGGACCGCGAGTATCCTGCGGGTGACGCTCGGGCCGGAATTGCAGCCCCTGGATGTGTGCTACGGACAGCCGCCGATGATCGACACCGTGCCGCCGATGAACCGCAAAGGAGAACATTCCCGATGAGTAGCTTGCCGGGCGATACCACGCTAGACGGCGCGGTATCGCTCCTGAGCCGTCGCCGCTTCCTCGGGCTCAGCGCCGGGGCCGCCGCCACCGCCCTCCTGGCCGCCTGCGGGGCAGCCGCTGGCACCCCTACCCCCAGTGAGGAAGCGGAGAAGCAGAATCTCAGCATGGCGTTCGTCCCCTCGCGGGACACCACCGAGATCCAGATCAGCGGCAAGAACATCGCCGACTATCTCAGCAAGCAGACCGGCTATACGATCACGTCCACTACGGCGACGAGCTACGCGGCGGTGACGCAGTCGATGACCTCCAAGAAGACCGACCTCGCCTGGGTCAGCCCTCTCAGCTACGCCCAGGCGCACGACCAGAACGGCTCCTACCCGATCACCGCCTCGCTCCGCAACGGCACCAAGGGGTATAAGGCGTTCATCATCGTGAAGTCCGATAGCCCGATCCAGAAGATCGAGGAGCTGAAGGGGAAGAAGTTCGCCTTCGGCGACCCTCTCTCCGCCGCCAGCACCCTCTACCCGAAAGCGGCGATGCTGAAAGCGGGGATCAAGCCCGAGAGCGACCTCACCTCGCAGAACATCAGCAGCGCCAGTTCGGTCGCTATCGCCATCTATCAAGGCCAGGTCGATGCCGGGGCCTTCTACGACGACGCGCGCAAGAACAAGGAAGTCCTCGACAAGTTCCCCGACATCCTGGAGAAGACCCGGATCATCTGGACCTCGGACCTGATCCCCGCCGATCCGCAGATCGTCCGCAAGGATCTCAACACGGCCCAGGTCGCCAAGCTGAAAGCAGCGATGCTGAAGATGAACGACGATCCGCAGGCCAAACAGTTCATGAAGGATCTCTTCACCATCGACGCCCTCGCGGAGGCCAGCGATGCCGACTACAACGTCCTGCGCGATGTCGTGAAGACGGTCGATCCGAGCATCCTGAAGCCCGCGACGCCGACAGCGACCACCTAACAAATGCTTGGGGCGGCGGGCCGAACGTTCGGCCCGCCGCCCGCATGGGGGCAGGACAACGTGGCGAGCGAACCGGCGGCGGTCAGCGTCCGCGATCTCACCAAACGCTACCCGAACGGGCCGCTGGCGATGCAAGGGGTCAGCATCGACATCCCGCGCGGGCAATTCCTGGCGGTGATCGGCCTCTCCGGGGCCGGGAAATCGACCTTCTTACGCTCGCTCAATCGCCTGGTCGACCCGACCAGTGGCACGATCCACATCAACGGGCGGGACGTAACGGCGGCGCGCGGTCGCGAACTCCGGCGGATCAGGCGGCGGATCGGCATCGTCTTCCAGCAATTCAATCTGGTCCGTCGCCTGACCGTGGAGCAGAACGTCCTCACCGGGCGGCTGGGCTATCTCGGCGGCTGGCGCGCGGCGCTCCCCCTCTTCGATGCCACGGACCGCGCGATCGCCACGCGGGCGCTCCAACGGGTGGGACTCGCCGACCGTGCGCTCGCCCGCGCCGACGCCCTCAGCGGCGGGCAGCAGCAGCGCGTGGCGATCGCGCGCGCCCTGGCCCAGGTGCCGGAGATCATGCTGGCCGACGAGCCGGTCGCCAGCCTCGACCCCGAGACCTCGAAAATTGTCCTCGGCTATCTCCGGCAGATCAACCGCGAGGACGGGATCACCACGGTCGTCAACCTCCACCAACTCGACTATGCGCGCGAGTATGCCGACCGGATCGTCGGCTTCCGGGCTGGTCGCATCGTCTTCGACGGCACGCCCGCAGAGGTAACCAGCGATGTCTACGATCTCGTCTACGTCGGCAACGACTAGCCCGCGCCCGCACCCCGCGCGACGCCTGCGCCCGGTCGCCTGGTTCCTGCTGGTGATCCTCGGCGGGATCGGGCTGCGCCAGATTGCCGCCGATACTGGCGTCGATCTCGTCAGCCTGATCGAGGGCCTGCCCTACATGGGGGCGCTGCTGAGCGGCATCGTCAACCCCGACTGGTCGGTCTTCCCGCTGCTCGTGCGCTACGCCCGCGAGACGCTGGAGATGTCGATTTTGGGGACGCTGATCGGCGCGGTCTTCGCCCTGCCGCTCAGCTTCATGGGCGCGCGCAACTTGATGGGCGGGAATCCAGTCACGCGCGTCCTCTATTTCATCGTCCGCTTCCTGATGGCCGTCATCCGCGCGGTGCCGACCCTCTTCTGGGGTCTGCTCTTCGTCGCGGCGGTCGGGATCGGCCAGTTCCCCGGCGTCCTCGCGATCACCGTCTTCTCCACCGGCCTCCTCGCCAAACTCTACTCCGAGGCGATCGAGGCGATCGACTGGGGGCAGATCGAGGCGGTCACCGCGACCGGGGCGAACCCGTGGCAGGTGCTGATTTTCGCCATCGTGCCGCAATTCTTCCCCTATTTCGTGGCGCACACCCTCTACTCGTGGGAAGTCAACGTCCACTCCGCGACGATCCTCGGCGCGGTCGGCGCGGGCGGGCTCGGCTTCGTGGCGCTGGAATACATCAACCAGTTCTCCTTCGATAAGATGGGGACCGTCCTGATCGTCACCCTGGTGATGACCCTGCTGATCGACTACACCAGCGCCTACGTCCGCGCGCGCATCATCTGACCCGCTCGCGATACTTAAGCTGCTCACCCTCACCAAGACCGCCGATCACACCTTGCCGGTCGGCGACGCCGACCGACAGACCGAGTCCCAGGCCGACTACGGCAGCTCTTCGCCGACGCCTTCATGGTCGCCCTGCCGATCAGCGTCTTCCTCCTTTCCTTCCGGCGTCGGTTCCTGGAAAGGGTGCTGCCGTGGGACGGTGGAGGGCTGCGCCCGCACCCGTAAAGTGGTCCCCCCATACTGTCGGGTTGTGGACCTTTGTGAAGGGCCGCATGTCGGGTAGCATCATGTGGGCGTGGTGAGGGCATCCGACTATGACGAGGGGGAGGCGATGACGGAATACGCACGGATGGGACGGAACACGGTGCGGCGGCACCCGGAGCGCGGCGCCTACGACAGCGCGACGATCGACCCGCTCGTCGATGCCGCGCTCATCTGCCACGTCGGCTTCGTGGTCGAGGGGCAGCCGTTCGTCATCCCGACGCTGCACGCGCGCGACGGCGACACGATCCTGCTGCATGGCGCGGCGGGGAGTCGCCTGCTGAAGCACGCCGCCACGGGCGCGCCTCTCTGCATCACCATCACCCACCTCGACGGCCTGGTCCTGGCCCGGTCGGTCTTCAACCACTCGATCAACTACCGCTCCGCCGTCCTCTTCGGGAGCGGGCATGTGGTGGACGATCCGGCGGAGAAGTTGGCCGCGCTGCTGCGCTTCACCGAACGCCTCCTGCCGGGGCGTTGGGACGACGCCCGCGAGCCGACCGCCAAGGAGATCCGGGCGACCGGCGTCGTCGCCGTCACGATCGAAAGCGCCTCGGCGAAAGTACGCAGCGGGCCACCGCTCGACGACGAGGCCGATCGCGCGCTCCCGGTCTGGGCCGGGGTGCTGCCGCTGGCCGCGCGTTTCGGCACACCCCTCCCCGCGCCGGAAGGGCATCCCGCGCCACCGTTGCCGGATTATCTCGCCCGCTTCCTCGCCGTGCATCGGGAGTAGCGCCGCGCCTGCGGTCGGAGGTGAAGGCATCCGCTATACTCCCCTTATCGGTGGCAACTGGCCTGGTGTTGGGGGAGCGGTGAGCGCGCTATTCAATCCTCATAGATTGGCGATACTCCGCTCGCTCGGTCTCCTCGATCCGCAGCCCGACGCACCGTTCGATCGCCTGACACGCCTCGCCGCGCGTGCCCTGCGCGTTCCGGTCACCCTCATCTCCTTCGTCTCCGATGAGCGCCAGGTCTTCCTTGGGGCGACCGGACTGCCAGAGCCGTTGGCAACGCAGCGGGAAACGCCCCTCTCCCACTCCTTTTGCCAGTATGTCGTCAGCACCGACGAGCCGTTGATCGTCACGGACGCGCGCGCGCATCCGTTGGTGCGCGACAATCTCGCCATCCCGGACATGGGTATCGTCGCGTACGCCGGGATCCCGCTCAGGACGAAGAGCGGCCACGTCCTCGGCTCGTTCTGTGCCATCGACACGGAGCCCCACGCCTGGACGACGGACGAGATCGAGCTCTTACACGACTTCGCCGGGGCGGCGCTGGCGGAGATCGAGCTCCGCATCGCGGCGCGCGAGACCGCAACCGCCCGACACGAGTGGCAAACCTTGCTCGATTCCAGCGGCGAGAGTGTCTATGGCATGGACCAGACCGGTAAATGCACGTACATCAACGATGCCGCGCTCGCCTTCTTCGGCTATACCGCCGCTGAATGCCTCGGTCGGGATCTGCACATGCTCGTCCACTATCGGCGTGACGATGGCACGCATTATCCGGTCGAAGAATGCCCGATCCATCGCACCCTGCACACCGGCGAGCCGACACGACAGACCGAGGGGATGTTTTGGCACAGGGACGGCCATGCGCTCCCTGCCCTGTACTCCGCGTCGCCGTTGATCGAGCACGGGATCGTGCGCGCCGTGGTTGTCACGATCGTGGATATCGGCGAGCGCAAGCGGCTGGAGGAATGGCAGCGCTTCCTGGCGGGAGCGAGCGCGAGGCTGGGCCTTTCGCTCGACTATGGCACCACGCTGCGCGCGATGACCACGCTGCTCGTGCCACAGATCGCCGACTGGTGCGCCATCGACCTGCTGAGCGAGGATGGGCGGGTCACGCGCGCCGCATTCGCCCATGCCGATCCGCAGCGGGAGTCACTCCTGGATGAGATGACCACCCGCTACCCACCCGCAGCCGCCGAACCGAGCCCGCTCCTGGAGACGATCCGCTCCGGGCGCAGTCGCCTGCACGCCAGCATCACAGCAGCAGAACTCGCGGCCCTCACCCATGATGCGGAGCATTTGCGCCTGGCGGAAGCGGTCGGGATGACGTCTGCGCTGCTTGTGCCGCTCCAGGCGCACGGGCACACCTTCGGCGTGCTGTCCCTCGTCCGGGGTGTGTCGCCTCCCTATACACCCGAGGAATGTGTGCGCGTGGAAGACTTCGCGCTGCGCTGCGCCGTGGCGCTCGACAACGCGCGCCTCTACCAGCAGGCGCAAGAGGCCGTGTTGCTGCGGGATCAGTTCGTGGCGATCGCCTCGCACGAACTCCGCACGCCGGTGACGAGTATCCGTGGCTACGCCCAATTGATCGAGCGACAGGTGCTCAAGGGCAACCTCGACGGCGAGCGCATCACCCGGCAGACCGCCCAGATCGTCATCCAAGCAACCCGACTGACGGCGCTAATCGGCGATTTACTCGACGCCTCGCGGATTCAGCAAGGACGCATCGATCTGCACCTGGCGCGCTGCGATCTCGCCGCCCTGGCGCGCGAGACCTTCAACGCCTTTAAGACGTCCCCGGAACGCACGGTGGGCCATACCCTGCTCCTCGATGCCGCCGCGATCGTCATCGGGCGCTGGGATCGGGGACGCCTCGATCAGGTATTGACGAATCTCCTTTCCAACGCCCTCAAGTACTCCCCCACCGGTGGAGAGATCCGTCTGCATGTCGGGAAGCGCGGCGACCAAGCCATCGTGACCGTCAGCGATCAGGGGCTTGGCATCCCGCCCGAGGAGCAGAAAACGCTCTTCCAGCCCTTCTCACGAGGTGGGGCCGCACACGGACGGATCGGCGGCACCGGCCTCGGGCTGTACATCGTCCGGCAAATCGTCGAGGGGCACGGCGGTACTGTGGCCGTGACGAGCGCGCCACAACGCGGCAGCACGTTCACCGTCACCCTGCCCCTTGGCGACCCAGCCCGCTGATCGGGAGCGGGCGGCACGCGCACAGGGGAATATCGACGGCACGTTTTTCGCTATCGATGATATGTCAATATGCGATCTCGGGGCCGCGACATGCCCGAGCGCCGATGACAAACGGGCGTAGGTTACGCGAGGAGCGACAACTCATGGCGACGAATACAGGTACGCGCGAACTGGCGACATTCGGGGGTGGCTGTTTCTGGTGTCTGGAAGCGGCATACACGGAACTCGAAGGGATCGAGCGGGTCGTCTCCGGCTATGCCGGCGGCCAGGTCGTCAACCCCTCCTACGAGGCGGTCTGCGACGGGCGGACCGGCCACGCCGAGGTGGTACAGATTACCTACGATCCGGCGGTGATCTCCTTCAGTGATCTCCTCGATGTCTTCTTCGTGATCCATGACCCGACAACCCCGAACCGGCAAGGTCACGACATCGGCACCCAGTACCGCTCGATCGTCCTCTACCACGACGAGAAGCAGAAGGGGGCCACCGCGCGGAAGATCGCCAGCCTCACCGAGCAGAAGTTGTGGGATGCGCCGATCGTGACCCAGGTAGAGCCGCTGGAGATCTTCTACCCGGCGGGGGCATACCACCAGGATTACTTCAAGAATCACCCCGGGCAGCCCTACTGCCAGGCGGTCGTCGCCCCGAAGGTGGCGAAGACGCGCAAGCAGTTCTACTCGAAGTTGCGGAAGGGTGTCACGGCATAAGCCGGTGCGTGTGGGGCGACCGGGGCAACGTGGCCCGGTCGCTCCGCTGCGCTTACAGGGCGCGTATAGGGCCGTGACGTATCGGTCGGCTCTCAACTGCTTCGGATCGATAGAATAAGGGGCAATGAGCGTTTTGCGAAGTAGGCCGTCCGATCGCGCCGCCGCGTTGATCGGCGCCCGCGCGCAACGGCGCACAACGGGCGTACCGGGATTCGGACTCGCCGTGTCGGCGCTGGGCGGTTTCGCGTTGCTTTACGCGCTGGTCAACGCTAACCGCAGCGCCGCCGCCGATCTCGCCATCACCCTGCGCCTGCAACGCCGCCGCGCCCCCTGGCTCTCGCGCCTGTTGGCGATCGTCTCCTGGCCCGGCTTCCCCCCGCAGAGTCGGCTCATCCCGCCCCTGCTAGCCGGGGCTTTCTGGGCCTTCGGTCGCCGCACTGAGGCGCTTTTTCAACTCCTCGCCTGGGGGACCGCCCTGCTTTCGACCCTCGCCAAAGCCGGGATGCGGCGTCCCCGCCCCGCCGCACCCCTCGTGCGTGTCGTCACGGCCCGCCTCGGCGGCACGAGCTTCCCGAGCGGTCATGTCCTTACCTACGTCGGCGTCTACGGCTTCCTGGCCTCATCCCTGCACACCCTTCCCCTTCCCAACTGGGTGCGCCGTCTGCTGATCGGCGCCGTCGCTGTCCTGCTCGCGCTCGTCGGGCCAAGCCGCATCTACCAGGGGCATCACTGGCCGACCGATGTGCTGGCCTCCTATCTCCTCGGCACCAGCTACCTGATCGGCCTGACCGGACTCTACCGGCGAGTCGTACGCGGGCAGGCCGCGCGCCGATGAGCCTCAGCCCCTGGCGACGTATCCGGATCATCTGCAACCCCAACGCCGGGAACAAGGGCGGGATATCGACGAACCGGACTACCCCCCAGGCGGTGCGCGATGCGCTCGCTCGTCATGGTCTGCACGGCGAATTCGTCCTCAGCACCTCGACAGCGGAGGCGCGAGCCAACACCCGTTCGGCGCTCGCGGCGGGGTACGACCTGATCATCGCGGCGGGCGGCGATGGCACCGTCGGCACGATCGCGGCGGAGTTGCTCGGCAGCGAGGCCACGCTCGGCATCTTGCCGCTGGGCAGCGTGATGAACATCGTCCGCTCGCTCGCCCTGCCGCGCGACCTCGACGCGGCGGCGGCGATCATCGCGCGGGGCACCACACGCCGGATCGATGTCGGCGAAACCGCAAGTCACCTCTTTTTCGAGGTCGGCTCGGTGGGGATCAACGCCGCGATCTTCCGCGAGGTGCAGCGGATCGATCGCGGCGACTGGCGCGGCCTCCTGGCGAGCATCTGGGTCGCGTTGCGCTACAACCCGGCGCGGATGCGCCTGTATCTCGACGATCGCGTCGTCCAGACGCGCGCGCTGATGGTGACGATCGCGAACGGGCCGTACACCGGCATCGGCTTCACCGTCGCCCCGCAGGCGCACCTGGACGACGGCCTCTTCGATGTGCAGCTCTTCCAGGGCTTCTCGCGCTGGGAGTTGCTGCGCCACTTCGGGGCAATCGCCTTCGGGCAGCGTCGCTACTCCCCGAAGATCCGTTCCTTGCGCTCCTCGCACGTACGCGTCACCAGCGCCCGCCCGCTCCCCTGTCGCGCGGACGCGATCGACCTCGGCCACACCCCGGTCACCTTCCGCACGCGCGCCGGTGTATTGCGCGTGGTCGTCGCCGCCGAAACGCCGCCGCGCTAAGCCCTTGCGCGCGCACGATCGCACGGGCCACCGCTTGCGTCCCCTCATCACGGGTGCTACATAGACGCGGCGCGCATCGGCTCGCGCCGCAATGGGCTGCGGGGAGAGCAGGGGAGACGGCGATGAAGATCACCAAGATCGAGACGCACAAATATTGGATCTCCTGGTGCAACTGGCTCTTCGTGCGCGTGACGACCGATGAGGGGATCTACGGTTGGGGCGAGGCCTCGCTGCACGGGGCGCTCGAATCGGTCGAGGCGGCGATCCACGAACTTGGCGCGGTCCTGATCGGGCAGGATCCAGCCGGGCCGGAGCGACACTGGCAGGCGATGTACCACGCCTGGCGCTGGCGCGGCGGCCCGACCCTCTCCAGCGCGATGGCCGCGCTCGACATCGCCCTCTGGGACATCGAGGGGAAACGACTCGGCGTGCCGGTCTATCGCCTCCTCGGCGGACCCCTGCGCACGAGCCTGCGCGGCTACGCCAGCCACTGGCTCTCCGGCGTCACCACCCCCGAGGAAGCCTACAACGGGGCGCAGGAGGCGGTGCGGCGCGGCTTCACCGGTTTCAAGTGGGGGCCATTCGACCCGGTCAAACTGCGTACCAACGAGGCACGCGCCTTGCGCGACGCCACGGCGCTGATGGCCGCCGCGCGCGAGGGGGCCAGCCCCGACACCGAGATCTACGTCGAGTGCGGCGAGCGCCTATCCCCGCGCACCGCCGTCCTCGCGGCCCGGTCCTTTCTCCCCTATCGCCCCGCCTGGTTCGAGGAGCCGATCCCGTTCGAGAACCCGCGCGCGATGATTCGCCTCCAACAGGAGTTGCCGGTCCCGATCGCGACCGGTGAGCGGCTGCTGTCCCGCTGGGAGTACCGCGAATTGCTGGAAGGGGGTGGCTGCAAGATCGCCCAGCCCGATCTGATGCACGCGGGCGGGATCACCGAGGTCCGCAAGATCGCCGCGCTCGCCGATACCTATTACATCCCGATCGCGCCGCACAATCCGGGCGGGCCGATCTGCACCCTCGCGGCGATGCACCTCGCCGCCGCCATCCCGAACTTCCTCGTCCTGGAGCAGATGGAGGGGGAGCGCGCCCTGCGCGACGAACTCTGCACCGTCCCGATTGCCTTCGAGGGAGGGGATTTCGTCCTGCCGACGGGACCGGGCCTCGGCACCGACCTGAAGCTCGATGTGTTGGAGGGACGCGCGTTCCGCCCACAGCCGGTATCCGGCAGCAGCGAGTCGCTCTGGCGCTGAGGCGCTACGCGCACATCGGCAGCCGCGCCACGATCGCGTCCACAACCGCATCCGGCGTCTTGCCATCGGTCGCGATGTGCGTGGCGAACTCTGGAGCGGCGAGCGCGACCATGCAGGGCAGGAGATGATCCAGCCGCCAATCGATCGCCTCGCCGCTCTGGCGGATCCGCGCTTCGAGCGTGGCGGGTGTGGCGGTCAGCGTGAAGTGGTGGAGATCGGGTTCGGTCGCGCGAAGGCCCCCGACGATCTCCCGGAAGTAGTCGAGTCGCGCGATCGTCATCGGCATGATTAGCGTGCGGCCATAGGTCGCGCGGAGTTCTCGCACGGTCGTCATGGTCAGGCTGCGCCACATGGCGAGATCCTGGAAATCGTCGGGGTTCTCGATCGGCATGACGATCCGGCGGAGGAAGTAGCCGACCAGTTCGGCATCGAAGAGCACGCTGCCGGGCAAACGCCCGATAAGGTGCTCGGCCACGGTCGTCTTGCCGACGCCGAACGTGCCGTTGATGAAGACGATCATGATCGTGCCCTACTCCTCGAAGTTGAGCGTCGTCTTCAGGCCGTCGCGACCGAGGGTCGTCGCCGGAAAGATCGCCGTGGCATTCGCCAGGTGGGCGGCGGGGTCGCTGAGCGCGGGGCTGAAATGGGTCAGCCAGAGGCGCCGCGCCGCGCCATCCCGCGCGATCGTGGCCGCCTCGGCGAAGGTCAGGTGCTGCGCCTCCCAGCGCTTCGGCTTATCCGCCTCGTCGCCGTACATCGCGTCCGCGATGAAGAGGTCGGCACCGCCCACGAAGTCCGACAAAGCCGGGGCGGGGCGCGTATCGGTCGCCAGGACCACGCGCAGCCCCCGGCGCGGCGGACCGAGCACCGCCTCCGGCGCGATCGTCTGCCCCGCATGCTCGACGACCTCCCCGTGTTGCAGGCGCTTCCACAGCGGTTGCGGCACGCCCAACTGCTGCGCGCGCGCAGGATTGAAGCGCGGCGCGCGCGGCACGGTCAGCCCGTAGCCAAGGCAGGGGATCTCGTGCGCCAGCGCCGTGCAGTCCGCGTACAGGCCGGGCACCCCGGCGACCTCGAACGATTCCCCACCGGCGAGGACGACCGTCTGGATCGGGAAGGGGAGGCGCGGCGCGAAGAGGAGGAGCGCCTTGAGGACCGGCAACAACGGTTCCGGGCCATAGATCGTCAGCGGCTCGTCGGCCCCCTTCTCGGATTGCGCCAGCGTCAGGAGCAGGCCCGGCAGCCCCAGGATGTGGTCGGCGTGCATGTGCGTCAGCATGATCGCGCCAAGGCCACGCCACCCCCACCCCGCCTCGCGCACCCCGATCTGTGTCCCCTCGCCGCAGTCGAGCAGGACGAGTCGGCCATCGAAACGGACGAGGGTGGCCGAGAGACGCCGACCGGGCAGTGGCTGCATCCCCGCCGTGCCGAGCAGACAGACATCGAGCATCGAGCCTCCGTAAAAATCCTCGGCGGCCACGCGGCATCACCGCTCAGTCGCGCTCCGGCAGACTGGCCCTGGTCACCTGACGCCCCGGTACCGGGGACGAGAGGACGATCGAGGTCGTCGGTTGGCCATAGGGCAGGAGGCGATCGATCAGCCCTTCCAGGTGCGCGATCGAGGCGACCATCACTTTCAGGATGAAGGCGTCGTCGCCGGTCACCCGGTGGCACTCCAGCACTTCGGGGGCCTCGCGGGCGATCGTGCCGATCTGCGGGCCGGGCGAGTTGCAACGGATAAACGCGGTGATCGGCAAGCCGAGCATCGTTGGCGCGACCCGCGCGTGATAGCCGGTGATGATCCCCGCCTCCTCCAACCGGCGCATCCGCTCGGCCACGGCGGGTGCGGAGAGGCCAGCCCGCACGCCGAGCTCGCTGTAGGTCAGGCGCGCGTCCTGTTGCAACGCGGCGATCAATCGCCAGCCGATCGGGTCGAGCAATCGCTCGCGATGATCCATCATCTCCGGGCTATCCTCCTCGTCGGGCGCGCAGGTCGCGCGCTGCCGGTAGTATGCCGCCTCGCGCACGACCAACGCAAAACGCTCGCCGCCGGTGTCGAACAGCCGCGCGCGTAGCGGCGAGCGCGATACCGGGCCTGTCGCGCCTGCGAGTAGGCCCGCGCGTTGTCGCGGTGAGCAGATGCAAAGCATGCTGGATGAAGCAGAAGCGCGACCAGGGCCATCGCGCGTCCTCATCGCGACACCCACCAGCAAGCCCCCCGACCATACGGCAGCGGTTCGCAGCGTACCGGCGATAATCGGTCGGCTAGCGGAAAGCGCCCCCTTTTGTTATAATAACTTTGGTAAAGTAAATATATGTGTGCCGCGCCCGGAAACAGGGCGCTGGGGGAAAGGAAGTTCATCAACGATGACTGCGACGATGAAGTCGTTCGCCGAGCTAGGTCTGAGCGAAGAGGTGTTGCGTGGCCTCGTCGAGCTCGGATACGAGGAACCAACACCGATTCAGGAACAGACCATCAGCCTTTTGCTGAAAGGCAGCGACATCACCGCTCAGGCGCAAACCGGATCGGGGAAGACCGCCGCATTCGGTATCCCGATGATCGAAAAGATCGACCCAAGCGAACGCTATCCGCAAGGGCTCGTGCTCTGCCCCACCCGCGAGCTGGCGATTCAGGTCGCCGACGCCATCCACTCGATGGGCAAGCACCGGAACATCACCGTCACGCCGATCTATGGTGGGCAGCCCTACGAGCGACAGTTCCGGGCGTTGCAGCGGGGCATCCACATCGTGGTCGGCACGCCCGGTCGCATCATGGATCACATGCGGCGCGGCACGATCTCCTTCACTGGCGTTAAATTCGTCGTACTCGACGAGGCCGACGAGATGCTCGACATGGGTTTCGTGGAGGACATCGAGTTCATCCTCGATGCGGTCCCCGACGAGCGGCAGATCGCCCTCTTCTCGGCGACGCTGCCGCCGCGCATCAACGCCCTCGCGCGCCGCTATCTCCGCGATCCGCTGCGGATCAGCGTGGATCGCGACAGTCTGACCGTCCCCAAGATCAAGCAGACCTATTACGAGGTACCGAACCACGCGAAGCTCGATGTTCTCGGGCGGATCCTCGATGTGGAAGACCCGGGCGCGGCGATCATCTTCTGCCGCACCAAGCGGGACGTGGATGAGTTGGTGCAATCGCTGCAAGGGCGCGGCTATTCCGCCGAGCCGATTCACGGCGACATCACCCAGCAGCAGCGCGAGCGGACGCTGAAGCGCTTCCGGGACAAGCAGACCGACGTGCTGGTCGCGACCGATGTTGCGGCGCGCGGCCTCGACATCCCCGACGTCAGCCACGTCATCAACTACGATGTGCCGGACGACCCGGACTCCTATGTCCACCGCATCGGGCGGACCGCGCGCGCGGGCAAAGAGGGGGATGCGATCACCCTGGTCGCGCCGCGCGAGCTTCGCAACCTCCGCTTCATCGAGCGGGCCATCGGCAAGCGTATCCAACAGTTGCGCGTCCCCACGCTGGCCGATGTCGAAGCGCGTCGTCGTCAAGCCTTCAAGGATTCACTGCTCAAGGAACTGGAGGGCGATGGCCTCGCCCCCTACCTCCTCCTCGTCGATGAGCTATCCGAGCAGTTCGACGCGGCGGAGATCGCGGCGGCGGCGATCAAGATCGCGACCGGCGGCACCGGTGCCCAGGCGGCGACCCCCGAGGTGAAGCGCCGCAACGACCACGCGATGGCCGGTGACGGTGTGGGCGCGGAAGCGGGCATGGTCCGCCTCTTCATCAACATCGGGCGCCAGGATGGCGTGCGTCCGGGCGACTTCGTCGGCGCGATCGCCAATGAGGCAGGGATTCCCGGCAAGGAGATCGGCGCGATCGATCTCTTCGACACCTACTCCTTCGTCGAAGTGCCGAACGAAGTTGCCCCGCGCGTCGTGCAAACCCTCGGGCGCACGACGATTCGGGGGCGACAGATCAACGCGGAGATCGCCCGCGCGCGCTAACCGCTACAACAGCTTCGAGAGGCCGATCGCAGTAATCGCGGTCGGCCTCGCTGTATTTCCTTCACAGTGCGCACCCCTGCCCGCTATGATAGGGTCGAACGGGCCTATAGAATAGGAGAAAGGCGGCGAGATGACCGACGCACGCATCGTTCGCATTGAGGGCGGCATCCTGACCGGGGAACGTCCGCGCAAGGCCGGGAGCAATGCGCGCCTCGGCGAGCACGGCACCACGATCCGCCTGCCGATCGTGCGGGTCACCACCGCCGATGGCGCGCGCGGCTTCGGGCGCTGCCGCGCCTTGCCCACCGAGCTACGCGGACTCCTCGGCCACTCGCTCGATGAACTCTTGACGCCGCAGGGGATTGCCGTGCCCTGGCTTGCCTGCGAATACCCCCTCTGGGACCTCGCGGGGCAGCGTGCCGAGCAACCGGTCTACGCGCTCGCCGCGCTGATCAACGAGCAGCCGGTGCCGACGACGCTGACCGTGCCGACCTACGATACCTCGCTCTACATCGACGATCTCCATCTCGCCGCTGACGACGAGGCGGCGGGATTGCTGGCCGCCGAGGCGAACGAGGGCTATGCGCGCGGCCATCGTGCCTTCAAGCTCAAGGTCGGGCGCGGCGCGCGGCACATGCCGACGGAGGCGGGGTTACGGCGCGACATCGCGATCATCCGCGCGGTCCGTGCGGCGATCGGCCCGACCGCGCCGCTCCTCCTCGACGCGAACAACGGCTACACCCTCAACCTCGCCAAGGAGCTGTTGCGCGCGACCGCCGATTGCACACCCTACTGGCTCGAAGAGGCGTTCCACGAGGATGGGATCCTCTACGCCGATCTCCGCGCCTGGCTGCTGGCGGAAGGATTGACCGTGCTGATCGCGGATGGCGAGGGCGAGGCCTCGCCGCAACTCCTCAACTGGGCCAGCGAGGGCTTGATCGACGTGGTGCAGTACGATATTTTCGCGCGCGGCCTCACCCCCTGGCTCGCGCTCGGGCGCGAACTCGATGGCTGGGGCCGGCGCAGCGCGCCGCACCATTACGGCACGCACTACGGCAATTACGTCGCCGGACACCTCGCCGCCGCTATCCGTGGCTTCACCTTCGTGGAGTGGGATGAGGCGACGACCCCCGGTCTCGATACGAGCGCATACATCCTTGCCGAGGGGCGGGTGACGATCCCCGATCGCCCCGGCTTCGGGCTCGCACTGGATGAGGCCACCTTCCGCGCGGCGGTCGCGGCGGGGGGCTTCGAGCTAACCGCCTGACCGTCGCAAGGGCGCAAATAGGTATGGAGCCATCGATGCAGAAGGATTCGGGAAACGAGCAGGATACGCCTCCTGATTCGGCTTTTCAAACCATCCGGGCGATCGACTATACGGTCATCTTCGTGCGCGATATGGCAGCGATGCGACGCTTCTATGAAGACATCCTTGGGTTTCCACTGTTACGCGAGCTTTCGCCACGGTGGATCGAATACCGCGTGGGCGAGAACACCTTAACTCTGGCCATTCCAGGGTTGACCGCGGCAGATATTCCGACGCCCGACGGCAGCGCCTCGCTTCAACTGGCCTTCAAGGTTTCCGCGCCAGAAGTTGACCAGTGCGCCGATGAACTCGTGCGGCAGGGCGTCGATCTGGTCTCACCGCCCACCGACCAGGTCTTCGGACATCGCACGCTGTTCTTCCGTGACCCGGATGGAAATCTACTGGAGATCTTTGCGGTCATATAGCGCGGTACGCAAAAAGGTTGGCCCGTTACGCCAGGGGTTAAAACCCCCGGCTGCGGGTAGCCATACGCGGCACCGGCGAAGTCCGCCTGCGCGGACCGGCAACGGGCGGGTCAACCTTTCTACGCGGCGCTGTAGTTGTCGAGGGGTCGGCTGAGAGCCTATGAAAGTAGCTGGTTTTGCCGAAGCGCTGGGCAGGGTCAAAGACTTAACCCGCTTCTGCATCACTCCCTCAACAAGTGTCGCTGTAATATCGGAGCGTGTAATTCAACCCCGGCTGACGATGTAGCGCTAAACCTGCGCGGGTCATCGACGCACTCCTGCATTTGTGCGTCGATGGCTCGCTCTGCTACCGCCACAGGCATGAACCAGGCTTACCCCAGTGCGCCGACTAGGAGCTCAGCCGCACGGTGGTGGTCGCGGTCGTCATCTTCATCCTTTTCGGCCCATGAAAGAGCAGACAGCGGGCCATTACCAACCATCGCGCGAATCGTACTCCCCAGTCGTCATCGCTTCAAGGTCGCTTGCCGACGGTTCGGGAACGCGCAAAGCTGCCAACGAATCTCACACTCCCCATGAAAATATTAAACCGTAGCGTGCAATACCGGGCATCCCGGATCGATGTTCTCGTTGCTGTGACAAGCGTTTTGCTCTCTGAACCGACCGGAAGGGTTGTTGGTCAGGAGAAGGGTTGGTAGATTATCCTAGAGAGATGGTAGCTTCACCGCCGACGCGAACCGGCGCGGAGCTCGCACGGACGCAACGCCGGTGCGGTAGGAACGAGCGGGGAGGATCGATGGAGCTGGTGATCGTCGGGGCGCACCACGCGCAGATGCCCCTGGTACTGCGCGAGCAGGTCGCGATCGCGGCGACGGAATTACCGACGACCCTTGCGGCGCTTGACACCATCGCGAGCGAGGGATTCATCCTCTCGACCTGTAATCGCACGGAGATCGTCGCCCTGGTCGATGATGCTGCGACCGGCACGGCGGCCCTCACCGGGTTGCTCGCCACCGTCGCCGTGACCACCCCGGCCACCATCGCGCCATATCTGCACATGTCAGTCGGGACGGCGGCGACCGAGCGGCTGCTGATGATCGCGGCGGGCCTGGACTCGATGGTCCTCGGCGAGGATCAAATCCTCGCTCAATCGAAAGGGGCACTCGCCGCCGCCGCCACCGCCGGAACACTCGGCCCGGTTATGCATCGCCTGAGCGCCGCGGCGCTCACGACCGGGAAACGCGCCCGCGCCGAAACTCCCCTCGGGCGGGGAAACCTCTCGGTCGTCTCGGTGGCGCTGCGCGAGGCCCAGGAGGCGCTCGGCGGGCTCCGCGACCGTCATGTCCTGATCGTCGGCGCGGGCGATACCGGCGAACTGGCGCTGAAACACCTGCTGAAGAACAGCCGCGAACAACCGGCGTCGATCGCGATCACCAATCGCACCGCCGCGCGCGCCACGGCGGCGGCGGCGCATCACAACGTCGTGGCGCTCCCCTGGGCGGAGCGGGCGGCGGCACTCGCCGACGCCGATCTGGTCCTCTGCTGCACCGCCGCGCCCGGCACCGTCTTGACGCGGGTCGACGTGGCCGACGCGCTCGCCGCCCGGCCCGCGCGCCCACTGGTCTGCCTCGATCTGGCGGTACCGCGCGACATCGATCCGGAGGTCGCGACCCTGCCGGGAGTGCTCCTGCGCGATGTGGATGCCCTCGCGCCGATCTGCGCGGCGGCGCGCGTCCAGCGGCAGGATGCGATCGCGGCGGCGCAGGTGATCGTCGCCGAAGAGGTCGCCCGTTTCGATACCTGGTGGCGCGCACGCGCGATCGCCCCGATGATCGCGGCCCTGCGCGAGCAGGTCACGGCGCTCGGGGAGGCCGAGGTACGACGCACGCTCGACCGCCTCCCCGACCTTTCGGCGCGCGACACCGCGATCGTGCGCGGGCTCGCGACGAGCCTCGTCAACAAGCTCCTGCATGCCCCGACCGTCGCCCTGCGAACGAGCGGCGATGGCGAGGCACTGGCACAGGCGGCGACGGCCCTGTTCGGCCTCGAAGCCGAGCGGGCGGCTCCGGCACCCGCCACGCTCCAGTCCGCCGTATCCTGGTGCGGGACGAACGAGCAGCGACAGGATCTGCCAACGAGCACAGCGCACACCGCCCAGGCGGTGACTCCGCCGCGCGACGAAGAGCGTTGGGCGACGACGCCACAGGCTACAGTGCTCGCCGGTCGCGCCTGAGCGCCTATCCCGCGCTACCCGCGCTACCTGAACCACAACGCGCCGCCGGGTCCGTCCGGGGGCCGAGGAGAAGACAATGACCATCACCAGTCGCGAGACCCGTTCTGCGGAGCTGTTCGAGGCCGCACGCCGCGTGATGCCGGGCGGCGTCAGCAGTCCCGTCCGCGCCTTTCGGGGCGTCGGCGGCACCCCGCGCTTCATCGAGCGCGGCGAAGGCCCGTACCTCTTCGATGTGGACGGCAACCGCTACATCGATTACGTCCTCTCCTGGGGGCCGCTCGCCCTCGGTCACGCGCACCCGGACGTCGTCGCCGCGCTGCGCGAGCAGGCGGGACGCGGCACCTCGTTCGGCGCGCCGACCGGGCTGGAGACCGAATTGGCGACCCTGATCACCGAATTGATCCCCTCGGTCGAGTTGGTCCGCTTCGTCTCATCCGGCACCGAGGCGACGATGAGCGCGCTGCGCCTCGCGCGCGCGGTCACCGGGCGGGCGCGGATCGTTAAGTTCTCGGGCTGCTATCACGGCCACGCCGACGCCCTGCTGGTCCAGGCGGGGTCCGGCGTCGCGACCCTCGGCCTCCCCGATTCCCCTGGCGTCACCAGCGGTGCCGCCGCCGATACGCTCACCGCGCCGTTTAACGATCTCACGGCGGTCGAGGCCCTCTTCACCGCGAACGAGGGCCAGATCGCGGCGATCATCGTCGAGCCGGTGGCCGGAAACATGGGGCTCGTGCCGCCGGCGTCGGGCTACCTGGTCGGGCTACGCGAACTGACGGCACGGCACGGCGCGCTGCTCATCTTCGACGAGGTGATGACTGGCTTCCGGGTCGCGCTCGGCGGCGCGCAGGCGCTGTACGGGGTGACACCGGACCTCACCTGCCTCGGCAAAGTGATCGGGGGCGGGCTGCCGGTGGCGGCCTACGGCGGACGGCGCGAGTTGATGGAGCAGATCGCCCCCTCCGGCCCGGTCTATCAGGCCGGCACCCTCTCCGGCAATCCACTGGCGATGGCCGGTGGGCTCACCACCCTGCGCGCCCTCGCCCAGCCGGGCGTTTACGACACACTCGGCGCGATGGCGGACGCGCTCGCCGGGGCGATCCGCGAGGGCGCGACGGCGGTGGGGATCCCCATCCAGGCGACCGCCATCGGCAGCATGTGGGGCTTCTTCTTCGCCGAGGGACCGGTGACCGACTATGCCTCCGCGAAGACCGCCGACACCGCGCGCTACGCCCGCTTCTTCCACGCGCTGCTCGATACCGGCGTCTACATGGCCCCCTCGCAATTCGAGGCGGCGTTCGTCTCGACCGCGCACAATACAGCCACCCTGGCGGCGACCCGCGAGGCGTTCGCTGCGGCGTTCGCCGAATTGGGCGGTTGAGCGTTCGGGAGCAGCACGCGCAGCGACAAGCGATTCTTTGCCGTAGCAGAGCGAGTTGCCGCCGTATCCCGGATAGTAGACCAGCTATCCGGGATACGGCGGCGAGGGTAAGCGAATGATGGGGCGGGTACTCGTTGTTGCGGCGTTGGCGCTGGCCCTGCTCAGTTGCGACGCGAACGGCCGGACAACCACACCCCCTCCGCTGAACGCGGGTCCATCGTCCCCTGCTTCTTCACCTGCAATTACTACCAGGCCACCGGGCACCCCTGCTCTCGCTTGTGCCGTCAGCCCCGATAGCACCTACAACGCCAACGGGTACGTGCTCGACGGGAAAAGTGGTGGGGGCATCTTTATCTATCCCGCCGCCGGTCGAATATTCAAGGCGAACAACCCGGAGAATTTTTTGGTCTTTCTCGATCCGCTCCCACGTATCCCCCCATCGCCCCTCATCATTCACGGAACGAATCGCACCAGCGGCACCCGAGCGGTGTTCGAGAACACCCGCCATCTCAGTGAGTACGGGATCGAGTGGGGCACCAACTACTTCTTCCCCGACGCCGGCTGCTGGGAGCTACGGGTCGCCGATCGCGATGAGCAAGGGACGATAGTCGTCTTCGTCACGCCGTAGCCAGCGCGATCGGCGTGCGGCGCGGCGTACCTCGCCTTGGGAACACGATCACACTGGCGTCGCATGTACGAACCCGCGATCACGCCTCGTCGGCACCACCCACGCGCAGGCCCGCCGCCGCCTCGTAGAAGCGGATCAGGCCCGCGTCGTCCTCCGCCGCGAGACCCGAGGCGGCGGCGTACTTGAAGACCTGCCGGGCGAGCGGCGCGAGGAAGAGCGGGAGTCCGAGCTCGTCGGCGGTGTCGGTGACGATACCCAGGTCTTTAACGAAGATCGCCAGTGCGCTGTGCGGCGGGGTGAAATCGCGGTCCAACATCCGGGGGACGCGATTGTCGAACATCCAGGAGCCGCCCGCGCTGACCCGGATGATCTCGTACGCTTGTTGCGGATCGAGCCCTGCCTTTGCCGCCAGCACCAACGCCTCGCAGGAAGCGGCGATGTTGATCCCGGCCATCAGCTGATTGATCATCTTCATCGCCTGTCCGTCGCCGACATTCGGCCCCACTCGCCAACGCCGCGCCGGATCGCCCAGCGCGTCAAGGAGAGGCGCAGCGACGGCCAGCGTCTCGGCAGGGCCACCGACGATAATTGACAGGGTGCCGCCCGCCGCCGCACCGGTACCGCCGCTCACCGGGGCGTCGAGGAGCAACAGGCCACGCTCCTGGCACGCCGCGTCGAGCTCGCGCGCATCGGCGGGGGCAACGCTGCTCATCAGGAGTACCAGCGCGCCGGACGGCAGCGCATCGAGCGCGCCCGCAGCGTCCCCCTCGCCCCACATGATCGCGCGAACCTGGGCGAAGGTTTGCACCATGATCACGCAGGCATCCGCATCAGCCACGGCGTCGGCAACGCTCGTCGCCTCCTGCGCGCCGCGTACGACGAGCGCCGCGCGCGACTCCGCACGAATATCGAAAACCGTCACCGCGAATCGCGCACCGAGCAGTGTCTCCGCCATCGGACGACCCATCGCGCCGAGGCCCAGGAAAGCGACCCGTTCGATCCGCCGTGTCATCACTTCACCCCTTCACATGTCCGCAGAGCACGCCACGTTTCCTACTGTATGCACGGTAGGAGACGATTCGTGCGAAGTCAACTCTCTTTCTTAGAGGCCGTTTCATAACCCCATAAACCAAAAGAAAAATGGCGTGATTGCTACAGACTTAAGGCGCATCGTAGGGTTATGAAACGGCCTCTTAGGGCCGTACCGAGCACCCCGGTGATGCCTCGTCCTCACGGTCGCGCTGATCCCGCTCCTAGCGCTCGGCCTGGCCTTCTACCACCGCGACGATCGGCACGGCGCGGTCGCGCTCCTCGTGGCGCTCGCCGTGGCCGGGGCCAGCGTCTACGCGCTCTACTCTGTCCACTTCACCGGGCTCGTCCTCGACGAGGTGCGGGGCATCCTCGGCGGCACGCGCGACACGACCGTCGGGGACAACGATCGCGGGTGGGAGCCCGCATACATCGCCAATCGTCTCTTCGTGCTGCCCTTCGCCCTCTACTTCGCCGCCGCCTGCATCACAGGGGGGCGCCTCATCTTCGCCAAAGGACAGGAGCGCGCACTCGGCTGGCTCGTCACCGCGATCGTCGTCACCGCCAGCATCTTCGCGGCGATCCACGTCGCCACCGGTCTCTGGGTCCGCTACTTCGTCTTTCTCACCCCGGCACTCGCCATCGGCCTCGGCGTCGGCCTCGCCTGGCTCGCCTCTCGCGGGCGCTGGGAGCGCGGACTTGTCTGGCCGGCGCTCGCCTACTACACCGCCAGCAGCCTGATTTTCTGGTTCAGCATCACCACCACCGGTAGTCGCTCCCCTTACCCATAGGCCGCCTAACGAGTGTTATCGCTGTGCGCCCAGCGGTCGCGCGCGCGTCAAGGTGATATGGTTCGCCTGTAGGTCGCGCACGACCGGCGCACCGCTCTCCGCCAGCAACCGCAGCGTCGCCACATTGGCGACCAGATGGGCGTGCGCGACGAGCGCCAGATAATCGCCCTGCGCCGTCTCATCCGGCACCTCGGTCACGATGTCCGCGACGGTGACGCGATCGTAAGCGGCGGGTCGTCCGGCGCGCAGGCGCCCATCGGCACCCTGCGGCCCGAAGAACCAGAGCATGTCGCGGTGATACTCCGCCGGGAAGCGCTCCGGCAAGCGGGCGTGCCCCCAACGCACGTAGCGGTCGCGCAGGGTGGCATTCCCCTTGTGCAGGGCGTCGTCCTCGGCCACCGCCACGGCGATCCGCTCGCGCACCGCGCGCGCGAAGGTCTCATGGGCGGGCTCGGCGGTCGGATAGCGCAGGATGCCATATAGGAGTGCGGAGACCATCCAATAGGAGATACCGAAGCGGGGTGGCGAGCCATAGCCGTTGAAGTGCTGGTTCCACTCGTGCGACGGCACCCCATGATTGTCCATGACGAGATCGGGCAGCCACTCGTGCCAGAGGCGGGGACGGACGCGCGCCTCGCCCCACGGCGTCGCGGGATCGTAGTAGTCGCGCGCGAACTCACGGCCCACGGCGTTGTAGCGCGCGGCGTGGAGTTTCCAGGTCGGATGCTCGTGCCACATCGCCGCGTGCAGGGCCGCACCATCGGCATTCTCGAGCGGCAGGATGATCACATTCGCCCGGTCCAGCAGCGCCCGATAGGCCGGATCACCCTCGCAGTGGGTGGCGAGACGCAGCGCTGCGTGCGTGGAGGCCGGTTCGTTGGCGTGGTGCCGCGCGATCACCAACATCGTCGGCTTATGCAGGCTCGCCTTGTGCCGCGACCAGATTGCCCCGCCGCCCGCCGCGACGATCTCGATCGCGGCGATCTCACGCCCCTCGAACGACCGCCCTACCCGCCGCACGCCCACGTTGGGAGCGGCGGCGAGCCGCGCCAGTAACGGTCGTAACCCCGCAACATCGAGCGGCGTACCGGGTAACGCATCGAGCGGGCCTGGCACTGAGACGAAGGGCGTGGCGATCGAGCGCCGGAGCCTCACGCGCTCGCCGGCGACCGTGAGTTCGACGGCGAGCAGCGGCCCACCCTGCTCATCCACCCCCAGGTGCCGCGCGACCTCAGTTACCCACGCATCGCCCGCAACCGCCAGCCCCAACGTCGCGATCCCCGGCGTGTCGGCGCGCGCGGTGAAGGCTCGCACCCGCACTTCCGGACGCGGACCAGTCGGCAACAGGCCCACGGGCCGTGTCGCCTCGCCAGCGACGGGCGACCACACAGCAAGATGGCGCAGGCGACGACGCAGCGCGATCCGGGCGCGCGGCGCGGTGCCGGGGCGCACATGGACAATGGGCCGCACCGCCCCCGGCGCATCGAGCGCGCCGTCCCCACGACCACCATCGAGCGTACCGGACGCGGGCTGCGCCGCGCCGAGCGCGGCGATCGCGTCGAGCGTCCCGAAGTAGAGGTCCTGCTGCAACGCCTCCGCCGCAGACAACAATTCCTCGCGCACACCGAGCGCTTCATCGGTCGCGCTGCACCAGACCTCGATGTCGAGCGCCTCGAAGAAGGGCTGGGCGTCTGCGGCAAAGGTTTCGCTCGTTTCCTCGGCGATCAGGTCGCGCACCTGCGGCAGGATCGTCCCCTGATAGTGCTCCCAGAAGCGGTCGAAGTCGGTCGGCAGCGGCAGATCGGCAACGATTCGCCCCCCCTGCTCGGCGCGGACAACGCCCGTCGTCACGGTGACACGCCCCTCATCGGGCGCACCGGTGATGTAGTCGCGCGCGTAGCGGCGCGGCGAGAATCCTAGCGCCTCGATCGTCTGCCCGGCGGCGTTGAACGCGGTCGCGCGATACGCCTCCGTCAACACCGCCTCCGACGCTTCCTCGATCGTGATCGCCGTGAGCGGGAGGCCCAGTTGGTCGGCAAGTATTTCATCGCCAGGATAGAGTTCCTGCAAATGCCGGATCGGCAGATCGAGGAAGCGTCCCGTTGTGGGTGGCACGAACGGATGATAGTCGATCGCGACGCGGACTACATCGCCGCGCGCCGCCCAGCGCGGCCCCACGATCTCCGTCAGCCAGCAGAGGCCCGGCTTGAATGCCGAGAGGACGGCGACGGTCGAGCCAGGCGGCAGGGGGTGGCGCGACAACTCCGCCGCGAACCCACGGCGGACGTCGGCGGGTTCGCTGACCATAATCGTGAGCGTTACGGGGAGTATCGCATCGAGCGCGGGCAACACCGTGTCGCGGATGAGCGTGCGGGCACGGTCGATTTCCCAATCGTCGGTCCACTCATCCACGAAGGCGAGTCGGTCGTCCGGCGCGACGACAATCGTCGGGGGCGTTGCCCGTTGCGCGGCGAAGTCGCGCGCCGCCGTCGCCGTGCGCGGCTCAGCGGTGAGCAGGCGCAATTCCCCGCCGGTCAGGCCGCCCGTTGCGGCAAGCACCGCCAGATCGGCGGCGAGGATCGCCGCGCGCCCGGCCTCATCCTCACCGTGCAAAGAGACTGCCAAAGCATCCGCGAGATCGGCGGCGCTCGGGTCAGCGGTGTCCCAGCGGCGTAAGTAGGGCCAGGTCATCGCGAGTTCGCGCAGGACACCGCTCACACCCACCTCATCCCCGCGCACGACGAGCACAGTGCGTGCATCATCCTCGTCGACCAGCCGACACTCCCCCACACCAGCGGCAAGAATTGCTTGACTTGGTGTGGGCCGAGCACCGCCCACGGCGACACCGGGCAATTCCAGACGGAGCGGCATCGCACCCGACGGCGGCGCGGTGCCAGCCACAACCGCGAAGGGCAGCGCCAGCCCAGTTGCTTCCATTCCGAGGCGCGCTGTTAGATCGAGGAGCGCCAGCCCAACGGATAGCGCTATGTCGTCCGGCACGATCGGGCAGAGGCGGATGCGCTCGGCGAAGAGATCGCCATCGTCGTCCGCAAGCGCGCCCATCGCCGTGTAGAGGTCCGCGAGGTCGCCGATGGCGGTTCGTTTTGGCGATGGCGCAGCCGAAGGCGCTGTCGGGTCGAGGCCGAGGAGCGCCCAGACCGCCGCCGCATCGGGCAGATCCCACCTGGCAGGCCCCTCCGTCACGCTATTCGTCGCCCCGAAGGTGAGCGGGATTGTGTCGGCGGGGATCATACGCGGATCATCGTAGGCGAACGGCAAAGTCAGCGCGCTCGTCTCCACGCCGAGCCGCGCGGCGAGGGTCAGCAGGGCGATCCACTCCTCGGCGTTCGGCACACCGCCCACCACCAGCCGCACCCGCAGATCGTCCGCGACGCCATCCCCGTTGCGATCGAGGAGGGCACCATCAACCGGGTCGGTACTGAAAAAGCGCGCGGTTTCCGGCAGCGCAGTCATGGCGAGTTCCCTCCATGCGGCGAACGCGACACTCGATCGGGCGAGCCCGCATCATACAGGGGGGCGCGGCGAATGACGAACGGCGTGCCACGGCGCGATCGCCAATGGCGAAGCGGCGCATTGCGTACCTCGCAACGCATCGCGTGATCGGCTATATTCGCAGGGCCACGCCCGATACCTACCGGCCCCGGCTAGCTCGGACCGCTCAGCGCATCCAGCGCCATCCGGTGCAATGGCGGCGTCACCGCCCCCGCCAGCAACGGATCGCCCGTCTCGCCCATCCAACGCGCGAGTTGTGCGAGTAGCTCCGCACGGATCGTTGCGCGACCGGGGTCATCGGCCAGATTGCGCCACTCGTGCGGGTCGTCCGCGAGATCGTAGAGTTCGAGCAGCGGGTGGTAGGCGAGCGCCGGGTCGGGCGGTTCGACCGTCACCGTGCGCGGTCGCCACGACTGGCTCGGGTCCATGAAGCCCGGTGCGACGGTGAAGTTGACGATCAGCTTGTGGCGATCGGTGCGAACGCAGCGGCGCGGGTCGTAATAGTCGTGATACGTCATCTCACCGAAGATCGCCCCGCGCGGCGTGAATGCCGCGCCAGACAAGGCCGGTGCGACGCTGCGCCCTTGTACTCGCTCAGGGATCGGCACGCCGAGGAGATCGAGGATAGTTGGCAGGAGATCGACATTGCTCGTCAGCGTGTCGAGGGTCCGCCCACCTACGAGGCCCATGCCGGGTGCGCGGAGGATCAGGGCCGTCTCCAACCCCGGATCGTAGAGGGAGCACTTGGCGCGCGGTAGGGCCAGCCCATGATCGGTGGTGAAGAGGACGATCGTGCGCTCCTCCAGGCCGCGCTCCCGCAGCCCGACCAGCAAGCGCCCCACCGCCGCATCGAGCGTGCGCACCGCCCCCTGCAATTCCGCCAACTCTTGCCGCGCGAGTGCCGTATCTCGCAAGTACGGCGGCACCGCGACGCCGCGCTCCGCATCGGGCGCGATGGAGTCCCCGATGAAACCCATGTATCCGTCCTCGGTCCGCGCCCGCGCCGCGACCCGGTGCGGCTCGTGATAGCCGATCTGGAGATACCAGGGCCGTTCGCCACCGCCGACCCGGTCGAGCCAGCCGAGCGCGGCAGCGGTCAGCCCTTCGCCAGGCAACTGTGGAACGATCGACTCCATCCCGTGCTGCGCGATGATCTCGTCCATGCCGCAGCGCGCGGCGACCGCCGCCGCCGTCCCCGAGCGCGACTCGTGGTGGACCCCGCGAGGGCCGTGGTATAACCCGCCTCGCGCAGAATCTGTCCGAGGTGGCGCTCATCGGGGTGGAGATCCCAGGCGAATTGCGCGTGGGTCAGTCCCATCACGCCGTTGCTGTGCGGATAGCGCCCGGTGAAGAGCGAGGCGCGCGAGGGGCTACATTGCGGGGCGGTGCAGAACGCCTGCGTGAAGCGGACGCCCTCGGCGGCGAGGCGATCGAGCGCCGGACTCTGCACCGTCTCGTTACCATAGCAGCCGAGGAACCGACCGAGATCGTGACAGGTGATCAGCAGCAGATTCGGACGTCCAACCATCGCACTCCCCCACACCCGATACGCTGCACCACATCAACAGCGCGCTACAATCACACCTAGTCCACATCACCACGCTATACCAGACCTCGGGCTCCCCTTTTCCTGCACCCCTATAGCCGTTGGTCTCTGTGTCTCCGGCGCTACCGTCCCCTTTCTCCCGTCCCCCTCTGTGTCTCTGTGCCTCCTGTTCCCGTTCTTTTCCGTCCCTCGTCAGCCGCTCGCGGCGCAGCGAAAGCCGGTGTTGCCGGACGTGCTATCCGGCGTGTTCGCGCTCCGCGCCGCCACCCGATAGCGATTGCAGTACGCGCGGTGGCAGAGGTACGAGCCGCCCCGGATCACCCGCGCCGTGCCGGAGTCTGGCCCCTGTGGATCGTTCCTTACGCCATCGTGAGCGACGCTAAACCAGTCGGCGCACCACTCCCAGACGTTGCCGACGACGTTGTACAGGCCGTAAGCGTTCGGCGGGAAGGCGCGCACGGGTGCGGTGCCGACGTAGCCGTCGGCGGCAGTATTCTTCTCCGGGAAGCGCCCCTGCCAGATGTTGCAGCGGTGCTTGCCGCCCGGCGTCAACTCGTCCCCCCACGGATAGCGCCGCCCGACAAGGCCGCCGCGCGCGGCAAATTCCCACTCCGCCTCGGTCGGCAGGCGGCCGCCCGCCCAGGCGCAATAGGCGACGGCATCGTGCCAGGAGACGTGAACCACCGGGTGGTCCGCCCGCCGCGCGGTCGAGGAGCCCGGCCCTTCCGGCGCGTGCCAGCAGGCACCGGGGATCGGCCACCACCATTCCGCCCCGGCCACGGCCCGCCGCACCGCGCGCGCGAGGCGCGCGGGGACGAACTGGCGGAAGACGAACGACCAGCCGAAGCGCTCGGCGTCGGTGATGTACCCGGTCGCGGCGACGAAAGCGGCGAACTCGGTGTTCGTGACGGCGGCGGGCGCGATCGCGAAGGGGCGTAGCGTGACCGCGCGCACCGGCCCCTCGCCGTCGGCGGGGAAGCCTTCCGCGTCGTCCGTCCCCATCAGGAATGGGCCGCCGGACAGCCGCACCGAATCGGGCGACACCGCGCCGGGGGCGTGTACCACGCCGTTCGCGGCACGCTCCGCGCTCGCGGAGCGCGGCGCTTGCCCTCCGACACAACAGCCACCCGCCACATCACCGGGCACACCACACCGTACGTCTGTTCCATCCGCTCCGGTCGGGAGAATCGACATGCCCCTACTCCTTGACGGCGGATGGGCCTCAGCACCACCCGTCGATGCCCCGCTCGGCCCATCATAACGCCTCTCGGGGACGGTGGTGTGGCAGGGGTCCGATGGCGAACGAGGCCGCACCGTCGCTCGGCGACATGCCAGCGCTGCCCGCGCCGCGACCGAGGAGGGGCGGAGCCGGTGTGGTACGATGCCCGCCGAACACTGAACGCGCGCGAGGAGATACGGGTGGGCGGGGCGGCGGCGCTGATCGGCGCGGCGTTATGGGCGATCACGAATCTCCTCTTACGGCGGCAAGTGCTCAAAATGGGCGGCTCCACGGCGAACACCTGGCGCAACGTCTTCTCGACCCTCTGTTATCTCGGCGTCTTCCTGGCCCTCCGAAGCCCGCGCGACATCCTCGCCATCCCGCGCGACACCCTCCTGGTCCTCCTGGTGGCGGTGCTGCTGAGCATGGTGATCGGCGACATCCTGCAATTCATGGCGATCCAGCGCCTCGGGATCGCCCTGGCGATGCCGATCGCCAGCTCCTACCCCCTCCTGACCTTATTCATCGCCGCGCTCGCATTGGGCGAGCCGCTCACCATACGCGCGGTCGGCGGAGCGGCCCTGGTGATCGTCGGCGTGATCCTCGTGGCCCTGCCGCGCCGTGCGCTGGTTGACGCGGACGACCAGCATCGGGCACTGACCACGAACCACTGGATCGGGGTGGGGATCGCGATCGGCTCGGCCCTCTGCGCGGCGGCGGCGGTCACGTTAACACGCAGCGCGATCGTCGACGTCGACGTGCTGGCGGCCAACATGGTCCGCCTGCCGTTCAGCGCCGCCCTCTGCGCGATCATCAGCACGGTAGAGCGGCGCAAGGCCCCGTGGAAAATCGAGCGCGGCAGCTACGGCCCGCTCTTCCTGGCCGGGTTGGCGAGCATGGCGAGCGGCATCGCCTTCCTCAACGCGGTCAAGCTGGCCGGCGCGGCCAAGACCGCCACCCTCAACGCCTCCGCCCCGCTCTTCGGCATGATCGGCGCGATCATCTTCCTCGGTGAGCACCCCACGCGACGCAACGTCATCGGCGCGGTCGTCGCCTTCATCGGTATCACATTAGTGGTCTGAGTGCGCGCGTCAAGTGTCGGGCGCACGAGGCGCCCGACACATACCAACTGGATGCACGGTGGTATAAACGGTGGTATAATCCTCGTTGTGTCGCTGCACACGAGGAGGTAGCCAGATGCCATCGAGTTCGGACCGCAAACGTCTCGAAGTACCGACCCATCTCTACGATCAGCTGATCGAAATCGCCATCGATGAGGACCGCACGGTGGCAAGCGTCACGCAGGAAGTGATCGCTGCCGGGCTACAAGCCTACGTCCCGGCGATCAATCCCGATCGCGACTTCGTCCATTTCACGCCACGCGCCCGCGCCACCCTGGAACGGGCGCGAGAAGAGGCACTCGCCTTCAATCATGCTTACCTTGGCACGGAACATCTCTTACTCGGTCTGCTCCGAGTGCAGAACGGCGTCGCGGCCCATGTTCTCGACAAACTCGGCCTCGATTACGAAAAGTGCCGACATTATTGCCGGGAACACCTCAAGCGTGGCGACGAGCACAGCGCATCCAACAACGAATTACCTTACGTGCCGCGCGCACGCAAGGTGCTCCGACAGGCGACGCGAGAAGCCGATCGTCTCGGTCATCGCTATGTCGGCACGGAGCATCTGTTGCTCGCCCTGGTAGCGGTACATGATGGCATGGCGGCGCGAATCCTCTCCTACTTCGGTATCTTGAACGAGGTTACAGGCGAAACGATGCGCGCCATCGCCAGTTCGGTTAAGTAGGCGAGCACCGGAGTACCGGGCAACCCGGTCTGCGCGACACCCTGTTCAGTTTCACCACCAGCATCACCACGCTACATCTCAGGAATGCCGGAATATTGATGCGCCGTTGATTCTGATCGGCGCTCAACAGCCTACACTTCTTGGGACGGCAGCGCGGGGCTGAGCGTGATTACCTGATCCGGTGCTCGCGGCGGGGGAAGATGACAGGGGACGGATTCTCGGACGATCGAGGCGGTGCGGCGCGACGTGCGCCGGGCGAGAGCACGCCCGCCTCACCGGGCGGAGTGTTATCGCAAGGTTTGGAATGGCACGGTGACACGGACCTGTCGCCAGACGATCCGCCCTACGCGTCCTCTGTCCGCCTCGCGCGCTATCAGCCCGCGCGGGGACCACGACGCACCATCGGGGGCATCATTACCACTGCGCGCGACCCGGGGCCACCGGATACCGCAGCGGGTCGCGCCTGGCATCAGGTCAAGCGCGCGGTGATCGGGCGGCCGCTCGCCAGCGAGCAGGCGGCGCACGAGCGACT
>JAABUN010001575.1_pt1 | contig 49012 bp, 46 predicted proteins | sample 5559311 | NCBI WGS metagenome assembly JAABUN01 (sample SAMN10711877, study PRJNA513370) | rock metagenome | isolation source: Antarctica rocks | place: Antarctica: Victoria Land, Siegfried Peak sud
AAAAGTGAGACGGGCGTTACGGTGACCCACGAAGACCTCCGGTTAGTGAAGACGGCTATCTCCACTGCACCGGAGGTCTTCGCCTCAGGTCAACACGTCACCAACGTCCTGGCCGAGTACAGCTAGTAGGTGTGCGCTGACCAAGGTGCTCGGATCGCACCGGTAGGCTCGCCGATTCATGGCGACCGCTGATGTCTTCGAGGCAGACACGGCCACGCAGCCGGCACCCCAGTGGGGGGTGGCCGACGCGGTCGTGGGTTGGGTGCTGGCCGAGGTTGCGGCCTTTCTGGTGGCGGGCGTGATCCTCCGAGTGGCTGGCTACACCGGCAGGCGGGCCACGGTGGCCCATCTGCCCCTCACGCTGATCGCCCTGACCTACCCGCCGTTGTGGCTGGGGTTCGTGGGGGTTCCCACCTATGCCGCGGTTCGTCGCGGCAACGGGCTGGTGCGCGATTTCGCCTTCCGAATCGCCCGGATAGACGTGCCCGTCGGCATCGCCGCCGGCGTGATGTCCCAGCTCCTGTTGGTGCCACTCGTGTCGCTGCCCTTGCTGAAGCTGCTCGGGCGCAGCGCAGCGGACCTCGAGGCACCGGCCCGGATGCTGGCGGATAAAGCCAACCATCCCTTCGGCGTCGTAGTCCTGTTCGTGATCGTCGTGATCGGAGCACCCATCGCCGAGGAGCTGTTCTTCCGCGGCTTGGTGATGCGCTCGGTGGAGCGGAGCCTCGGGGCTCCGGCGGCCATCGGGATCTCCGCCTTGGCCTTCGGGATCACCCACTTCGAGGGTCTCCAGACCCCCGCACTCGTGGCCTTCGGGGTGGTCCTCGGTTGGCTGGTGTACCGCACGGGTCGGCTCGGCACAGCCATCGTGGCCCACATGTCGTTCAACGCAGTATCGATCATCGCTCTTCTGGCCACGCGATGACCGACACCGAGCAGGCCGCTCCGGGCCCGTCCGAGCCGGTCGAGCCGGATCGAATCGTTGCGCCCGACGATCGGGCCGGCACCGGATCGACCCGGCTGCGAGCCGACTTGCCAGACAGCCAGGCCGAGCCATTCGATGAAGGCTCGATCACGGCCGCCGAGCGCTCCATGAGCAGCACGGGCGCCGATGAGCCCTGGGTTGGCCCGCTCGCCCGTATGAGGCGTTTCGGCGACCGCCGGATCGCGGGCGCCCGCAGCGACCCGTGGCGAGCTGCAGAAGCGATGATCAGCCTGCTCGTGGTGGCCGGCGCCACGATCCTGGTGTTCGCCGCCGCCCATCCGAACCTCGTCCTGCGCAACACCACGCCTACTGGCGGCGACATGGGCTCGCACGTGTGGGGGCCGATGTACCTGATGCGCCACCTGCTTCCCCACGGACGGCTTTCAGGGTGGACACCAGATTGGTACGACGGCTTTCCCGCCTACCAGTTCTACATGGTCGTCCCGTCGCTGTTCGTGGTGGCCTTGAACGCCGGGATCCGCGGCATCCTCGGCATCCCCGCGGCGCTGGCCGTCGTCGCGGTGGCGCTCAGCGGCTGGTGGTCGGCTGCGCTGTACAGGTTCCGCCGGCCTCTGCTCGCAGCCGGGCTCGTCGCGCTGGTGCTCGTCATCCCGATCCCCTACAACATCGCGTTCAAGCTGGTCACCATCTTGGGTCTCGTCACGTTGCCCGCCGCAGCGTGGGCGTTCGGCAAGTTGGCCGACCTGCCCTTCCCGATCCCGCCCCTGCTCGCCGTGGCCGCGGTGTTCTTCGTGTTCAACCGGGAGCCGTCGTTCAGCGGCTACGGCAACATCATCGGCGGCAACATGACCTCGACCATGGCCGGCGAGTTCGCGTTCTCGATCAGCCTGTCCTTCGCCGTGCTCTATCTGGGGTTCGCCATCCGGGGTCTGCGCACCGGGCGCTACCGCGCCATCTCGGCGTTCTTGTTCGCCATGGCCGGCCTGTGCCATTTGATCCCGGCCTTCTTCGTGTTGACGTGCACAGCCGTGCTGTTCCTGTTGGGCTTCGGGAAGGCCCGGCTGCGGTGGCTGGCCACCATGGTCCCGGTGGCGGCCCTGCTCACCGCGTTCTGGGTCGTGCCGTTCTTCTGGCAGCGGGCCTACGTGAACGACATGGGCTGGGAGAAGCTTCCTGTCCTCAACTCCCACAAGTCCATCTGGAGCTACCTGACCCCACAATCGTTGTTGTGGGCTCTGGTCCTGGCGCTGGTGGGGCTCGCCTTTTCGGTCGTGTACCGCTACTTGGCAGGCCTCGTGCTCGGCGCCGCGGGCGCGTTGGCCATGGGGGCGTTCGTCGCGCTGCCGGAAGCTCGGCTGTGGAACGCCCGCCTGCTCCCGTTCCTCTACCTGTGCACGTTCTTCCTGGCGGCCATCGGCGTCGGTGAGGTCGTCCGATCCCTCGCTGCGCTGCTGGCACCGGATCCCAAGCGACCGTGGCGCATCGGCGGTGTGGTCACGGTGCCCATAGCGGCATGCGTGGCCTTTGGCTTCATCGGCCTTCCAGTGGACGGGCTCCTTCCGGGACAAAGTCGTGGCACGGATGGCAAGGCGCACTGGCTCGGCCTGTCGACCAAGGACTCCAACCCCGTGTCGTCGTGGGCCGAATGGAACTACCGAGGGCTCGAAGGCAAGCAGGCCAGCACGATCAGCGGCGGCTACCCCGAGTACCACGACATCGTGGCCACCATGCGGCGGTTGGGCAGCCAGCGAGGCCACGGCTGCGGCCGGGCGTTCTGGGAGTACAACAATGACCGGCTGAACGGCTACGGAACCCCGATGGCGCTGATGATGCTGCCGTACTGGACCGACGGCTGCATCGGTTCGCAGGAAGGCCTGTACTTCGAAGCGTCGTCCACCACGCCGTACCACTTCCTCATGCAGGCCGAGCTGTCCCAGGCGCCCTCGAACCCACAGCGGAACCTGCCGTACCCGACGCTCGACCTCGCTACCGGCGTGAAGCACCTCCAGTTGCTCGGCGTCAAGTACTACATGGCCTCCACCACCCAGGCCATCGACGCGGCCGAACAGCAACCGGCCCTGCACGAGGTTGCGGTCAGCGGACCGTGGCACGTGTTCCAGGTGGCCGACGCGCCGGTGGTCGAGGGTCTGCGCTATGAGCCCGTGGTGTGGAGCAACGTGCATGACAGCCAGACCGAGTGGCTCAGCCCGTCGGTCGCCTGGTTCCTCGACCCCGCCCGCTGGACTGTGCCGTTCGCGTCAAGCGGGCCGAAGTCGTGGGCTCGGGCCGAGTTCCATGGAGTGCCGAACGACCTGCGTCGGGTGGTCACCCAGGTTCACACCCAGCTCGTCGGCTCCGACCCGATCGACCCTCTGCCGAAGGTGGGCAAGAAGGCGCTCCCTCGGGTCCATGTCTCGAACCTCCACATGAGTGATGACGACCTCTCCTTCGACGTCGATCGCACCGGTGTTCCAGTGCTCGTGAAGGTGTCGTACTTCCCCAACTGGGAGGCCTCGGGTGCCGACGGCCCCTACCGGGTCAGCCCCAACCTGATGGTCGTGATCCCGCATGGTCGTCATGTGTCGATGCACTACGGCCGGGCGCCGGTCGACGTGGCGTCGGTCGGGCTGACCGGCCTCGGCGTGCTGGGTCTCGTCCTGCTGTGGCGACTCCCGCCCCTGGTCATGGCCGAGCCACGCCGGCGTCGGGGGATGCACCGCTCCCCGCGCGACCCGGCCGACGTGGCGGACCCGGCCGACTCGCCGGATCTGGTCGGCCAAGCCGCTCCCGCCAGCGGCCACGACGAGCGGCCGTGGACCGAGCCGGGCGACCCGGGCGACCCGGCCGGCGAGCCACTACCCGAGTGAAGCCACGGCTCCGCCGCTTCGCTGCGGTCGGGCTGCTCGTCACGGCGATCGACCTCGGCCTGCTGGTCGTGTTGGCGCGAGCCTTCGACGTGCCGGTCGTCGTCGCGGACATCGCCGCTCTCACCGCCGCGGCCGCAGCATCGTTCGTCCTCAACCGGATCATCACGTTCGCTGATGATCCGTTCGTGCGTTGGGTCAACCTGCCGGTCGCCTTCGTGGTCACTGCGGCCGTGGCCGGCGCAGTGGATGTGCTCGTCCTCCAGACCCTGGTGAGCACCTCTACCCTCGACAACGGGTTGGGTCTCGTGTGGGTGAAGCTTCCGGCCCTCGCGCTGGCTGCGGTCGTGCGCTGGTGGGCCTACAGATCGGTCCTCTTCACGGTCGTGCGACGCGATCTCGGCGAGCGCGTTCCGCGTCCGCCGGCACCCGGTGACCGGCGGTTGTCGGTCGTGGTACCCACGTTCGAGGAGGAGGCGCGGATCGCGTCGACCGTCGCCCGGCTGCGCCGCGAACTGGCCGATCTGGCCTCGGCTGGAGGGTTGGAGATCGTGGTCGTCGACGACGGATCGGCTGACGCCACCGCCGAGGCGGCCCGCACGGCGGGCGCCGACCAGGTCGTGGTCCAGCCGGCGAACCGGGGCAAAGGTGCCGCGGTCCGCGCCGGCATGGCGGTGGCCCGGGGCCGCACGCTGGCCTTCACCGACGCCGACCTTGCCTACGCGCCCGCGCAACTGGTCGACCTGGTGGAGGAAGTTGAGGCCGGATGGGACGTCGTCGTCGGCAGCCGCAAGCACACTGACACGACCACGTTGGTGCGGGCCCGTCGGGTGCGGGAGATCGGCGGGCGGGTCATCAACCTGTTGACCCATGCCGTGCTCCTGGGCCAGTACCGCGACACCCAGTGCGGGATCAAGGCCTTCCGCTCAGACGTTGCTCGCCTGTTGTTCGCGAAGGCGCGGGTGGACGGGTTCGCGTTCGACGTCGAGCTCTTCCACCTGGTCGAGCGCTACCGGCTGTCGTTGACGGAGGTGCCGGTCACCGTGGAGAACTCGCCGCGATCGACGGTCAAGGTGGTCCGCGACGCCAGGCGCCTGATGCGAGACCTGATCCGGGTACGTGGCGGGGCGGCCCGGGGCTGGTACGACCCGTCGCCAGGAGAGTTGGAGTCGCTCCGGCCGGCCGGGGCACACGACCACCGCGCCTAGGGTTCTGCGAGCCATGACTGCCCTCGACGTCGTCTTCAAGGCCTACGACGTGCGGGGAACGGTGCCCGACCAGCTCGACCCGGAGCTGTGCCGATCGATCGGCGCGGCCTTCGCCCGGTTCGCGCTCGCCGAAGGCGGTCGCTGCGACCGGATCCTGGTGGCGCGTGACATGAGGCAGTCCGGGGTGGACCTCTCGGCGGCGTTCGCCGAGGGCGTGACATCACAGGGTGTCGATGTCGTCGACCTGGGCTTGGCTTCCACGGATCTCGTGTACTTCGCATCGGGCACCCTCGATGCGCCGGGTGCCATGTTCACCGCGTCGCACAACCCGGCGCGGTACAACGGCATCAAGTTCTGCCTGGCCGGCGCGAAAGCGGTCGGCCAGGACACCGGGCTGGACCGCATCAAGGAGTTGGTCGCCGCTGGTGTTCCGCCGGCCTCGGCCCAAGGGCGACGCTCCGAACAGGACCTGTTGGCGAAGTTTGCGGACCACGTCCGTTCGTTCATCGACCTGTCGGTCCTCCGACCGCTCAAGGTCGTGGCCGACACCGCCAACGGGATGGGCGGGCTGGTGGTGCCAGTGGTGTTCGACGCGCTGCCGTTCGACCTCGAGATCCTCTACGGCGAGCTGGACGGCACGTTCCCCAACCACCCGGCGGATCCGATCCAACCGGAGAACCAACGTTCGCTACGAGCCCGGGTGAAGGAGGTCGGCGCCGACATCGGGTTCGCCTTCGATGGCGATGCGGACCGGGTGTTCGTCGTCGACGAGCGCGGTGAAGGGATCTCCGGATCCACCACAACGGCCATGGTCGCGGCAGCCATCCTCGACAAGCAGCCCGGCTCGACGATCCTGCACAACCTCATCTGCTCCAAGGCGGTGCCCGAGGTGATCCGCGAGCACGGCGGGACACCCGTCCGTACCCGGGTCGGGCACTCCTTCATCAAAGCGGTGATGGCCGACACCGGAGCGGCGTTCGGGGGTGAGCACTCGGCCCACTACTACTTCAGGGACAACTTCCGTGCGGACTCCGGGCTGATCGCAGCGATGCACGTGCTCGAACAGCTCTGCCGCGCCGACGTGACCCTGTCAGAGCTGCGCAAGCCGTTCGACCGCTACGCCGATTCCGGTGAGATCAACAGCGAAGTCCCTGATCCGAAGGCGGTCATCGAACGGGTGGCGGTCTCGTTCCCCGACGCCGACCAGGACCGGCTGGACGGCCTGACCGTCGACCTGGGCGACTGGTGGTTCAACCTGCGCCCATCCAACACCGAGCCGCTCCTCCGCCTCAACCTCGAGGCACGAACCCGCCCGGAATGCGACGAGCACGTCGCGCACATCCTCAACCTCATCACCAAGGGGTGACTGCCATGGCTCTTGACCCGCAACTGCTCGACATCCTCGCCTGTCCCGAGGACAAGGGCCCGCTGCTGTACTTCGAGAGCGAGAGCTCGCTCTACAACCCGCGGCTCAAGCGCCGCTACGAGATTCGGGATGACATCCCCGTGATGCTCGTCGACGAGGCCGAGACCGTCGAGGATTCCGAGCACGAACGGCTGATGGCCAAGGCAGACGCTGAGGGGATCAAGCCCACGTTCGATCCAGCCGAGGGTTGACCGAGTTGGGTGTCGAGCGGCTCGACACGCTCGGCATGTTCGATGCCGCCGCCGGCCTGCCCGAACAGGTGCGGGCGGCCGCTGAGGTGGCCAACGAGGTCGATGGTCTGCCCAGCCATGACGACATAGCCAACGTGCTCGTGCTCGGCATGGGTGGTAGCGGCATGGCGGGCGACCTGATCGCCGCCGTGGCCGGCCCGTTCATGCCGGTGCCGGTCGTGGTGAGCAAGGGCTATGAGCCGCCCTCGTTCGTGGACGGATCAACGCTGGTCATCGCCATGTCCTTCTCGGGTGACACCGAAGAGACCGTCGAGGCGACGGTCACCGCGGCGGCCGAAGGCGGCAGGGTGCTGGTGGTGTGCGCCGGTGGGGAGCTGGAGGAACTGGCCACCTCGTGGCAGGCCCCCCTCCTGAAGGTGCCTCGCGAGATCCCCATGCCTCGGGCGGCGATCGGAGCGCTGGCCATCCCGGTGATAGTGGCCCTGGAGCGGATGGAACTGTTCCCCGGAGCTACCTCGTGGATCGGCCTCGCCATCGACCAACTGACGCGACGGCGTGATCAGCTGTTGGCGGAAGCAAACCCGGCTGAGGCACTGGCCCGGCGCATCGGTCGCACTTTGCCGATCATCTACGGCGGGGGCGACATGGGTGCGGTAGCGGCCAGCCGTTGGAAGGCCCAGTGCAACGAGAACGCCAAGATCCCGGCGTTCGCCAACGTCGTGCCCGAGCTCTGCCACAACGAGATCTGTGGATGGGGGCAGCACGGCGATCTCACCCGCCAGGTGTTCAGCCTCGTCTTGTTGCGCCACGACCACGAGCACCCCCAGGTGAGCCGCCGGTTCGACCTGCTGACCGACCTGGTGGACGAGGTGGTGGCCGACCGCTTCTCCGTACGCGCAGAGGGCGAGGGCACCTTGGCTCAGCTGCTCGACCTGATCCTGTTCGGCGATTTCGTGAGCTTGCACCTCGCCGCTCAAGAAGGCCTCGACCCGGGCCCGGTTCCCGCCCTCGACCAGATCAAGGCCGACCTCAGCAGTTGAGGATCGCGGCGCGCCGGCTGCGGTTCCCCGTCAGCTCTGCAGGTCCTTGACGCGCTGATCGAGCTTGCGCCCCGCCTTGTCGACCACGGAGTGGTCGAAGGTCGTGACGTTGCCCTGGCTGTCGACGGCATCGGTGCCTACCACGATCATGCCGATGTCGCCGCGCGTTGCCAGCACGCCGTGAACTTTGATGGTCAGCGACAGTGGCTGGGTCAGAGAGATCTCTATGTCGACGGTGTCTGCCCTGTCACCGATTCCGTGCAATGGCTTGAGGTCGATCCGGGCGATCCCGCGGTTCGAGCCGTCCGAGAACGACACCTTCTTGCAACCCTTGGCCGCCTTCTCGACCGAGGCCAGGCTCTTCTTGGTGGCGGCAACGGTGAAGTCCAACTTGCGACCCATGCCATCCTTGAACGATCGCCTGACCCGCTTCTTGCTCTTGGGCTCGGAGTTGATCAGGGACTTGCACTGCGGTGGGATGTTCAGCTTCGTCCCCTGGTTCTGGTCGGTCTCGTCTGCCTTGTTCCGGCGGAACCCGGAGCCCAGCTCGTCGGCGGTGGGCACGGCCTTGGCCAGGTCGGCCTTGGTGATCTCCTTCTTCCCTCCACTGGTCCCGCAGGCCGCGCCGGTGAGCAGCACGAGGGCTACGAGCAACGCGCGGCGCGGCGCGACGAGGATCGGCCGGTTCGGCCGGACAGGTGGGAGAGGTGCTGGGTGACAATCATGCTGCCTCCTTGAGCTTGTGGTCGGCCTCCGTGGCCAGCCGCTCGATCAGCGAATCGGGGAGTTTGTGCTCGTGGAGTTGCGAGTCGATGTTGCTGAAGCCGCTCACCTGGGTGATCGCGTTGCCCCGGCCGAACACGATGTCATAGGCGTGGAGCGCGTAGTTGCGCGGGGCAGTGAGCTTCACCTCGATCCGAAGAGCGAACGATTCGTCGCCGTACCCCGGTTTGTCCTCGGTGTCGAGGCGGACCACGACCCGCACACCTGCTCTCTCGTAGGTGAACTTGCTGCACTTGTCCAGGAGGTCACGAACCTGGGGCACGGTCAACGCGCCGGCGAACATCTGCTGTTCGATCTGTCGTCCCTGATCGTCTTTGTAGACCCGCTTGACCCTGGCCTTGCTCTTCTCGTCGGGCTGGTCGCCGCCGAACAAGCTGAGGTCGTCGATGAGCTGTCGACATTCCTTGCTTGCCTTGTATGCGTCCTTGTTGGCGCTCTTGCTCTTCTCGGCGCTTCGATCACGACCGAACGTCGGGCCGACGTCGTGGGCGGTGAGAGCGGCCTTCTCCAGCGCTTTCTGCTCATAGCGCGGTCCCTTGGAGCCGCTCGTCCCACAGGCCCCGAGGACGGCCACGGCAACGAGCGCGCTGGAAAGTCGCTTCATGCCGTGCAGCCTTACCCACGGGCCGCCTGGCCTACCGCCGGGGACGTCACCACCACTGCCGCCGCTCCTTTTGGCTCCGAGGCCGCGGTGACAGGTAGTAGTCTCCACGTCTGGCCGTTCGGCCACAGGGCTGTCACGGGTGAGCCAGCAGGCTCCAGCCTCCCAAGGTGCAGGCGATTCCGTCTGCTTCAACGCGTGGAGGAAACCATGGTCCTGTCCCCTGACGACTTCAGGGTCGCCGATCTCTCCCTGGCCGGGTTCGGTCGCAAGGAGATCGAGCTGGCCGAGCACGAGATGCCCGGCCTGATGGCCACACGTGCCGAGTACACCGATTCCCAACCGCTGGCCGGCGCCCGCATCATGGGGTCTCTGCACATGACCGTGCAGACCGCGGTGCTCATCGAGACGCTTGTGGCCCTCGGAGCCGACGTGCGGTGGGCGTCCTGCAACATCTTCTCGACCCAGGACCACGCGGCGGCGGCGGTCGTACTCGGCTTGGACGGCACCGAGGACCAGCCTCAGGGCGTCCCGGTTTACGCCTGGAAGGGCGAGACGCTCGAGGAGTACTGGTGGTGCACCGCCCAAGCCTTGCAGTGGCCCGACGGTGGCGGACCCAACATGATCCTCGACGACGGCGGCGACGCCACCATGCTCGTGCACAAGGGCGCTGAGTACGAGAAGGCCGGCGAAGTGCCCGAGCCGGCCGAGGACGACGCCGAGGAGTGGAAGGTCATCCTGGAGCTGCTGCGCGGCTCGTTGGAGAAGGATCCGAACCGCTGGACCCTGGTGGCCGCCGGCATCCAGGGAGTCACCGAGGAGACCACGACCGGGGTGCACCGGCTCTACCAGATGTTCGAGAAGAACCAGCTGCTGTTCCCGGCCATCAACGTGAACGACTCGGTCACCAAGTCCAAGTTCGACAACCTCTACGGCTGCCGGCACAGCCTCATCGACGGCATCAAACGAGCCACCGACGTCATGATCGGCGGCAAGGTCGTGGTGGTCTGCGGTTACGGCGACGTCGGCAAGGGCTGTGCCCAGTCGTTGCGGGGTCAGGGCGCCCGGGTAATCATCACCGAGATCGATCCGATCTGCGCATTGCAGGCGGCGATGGAGGGCTTCCAGGTCGCGACGTTGGAAGACGTGGTGTCGACCGCCGACATGTTCATCACCACCACCGGCAACTTCAACATCATCACGGCCGAGCACATGGGTCGGATGAAGCACCAGGCGATCGTGGGCAACATCGGCCACTTCGACAACGAGATCGACATGGCCGGACTGGTCCGCATGAGCGATGTGCAACGGGTGAACATCAAGCCTCAGGTGGACGAGTACATCTTCCCCGACGGCCACGGTGTGATCGTCCTGGCCGAAGGCCGACTTCTGAACCTGGGTTGCGCCACTGGTCACCCGAGCTTCGTGATGTCGAACAGCTTCACCAACCAGGTGATCGCCCAGATCGAGCTGTTCGGCAAGCCCGCCGAGTACCCGATCGGTGTGCACACCCTGCCCAAGCACCTCGACGAGAAGGTGGCCCGCCTCCACCTCGACGCTCTCGGAGTCAAGCTGACCAAGCTCACCCCCGCCCAAGCCGACTACCTCGGCATCCCCGCCGAGGGCCCGTTCAAGTCGGAGCACTATCGCTACTGAGTTTTCGAGGGGGGAAGGGGACCTTCCCCCCTCGATCTCCCCCCATCACGACTTCGGTCGGCTCCGCCTCCCTTCGCTGGGCGGGACGACCGAGCAAGTCGGATCGTCGACCGATGCTGGCGCCCTACTCCGAGCGCCTTCCGCCTTGACACTTGCTGGCGCCCTACTCCCACTGCCTTCTGCTAGGCCGTCGGCTCCTGACCCTTAGGTCAACGCTCGGTAGGGTGCCTTCTTCTTCGGGCATTGGGAGGGATCGCTTGGAATCGCTTTCGGGCAAGGTTGCGGTGGTCACTGGCGGGGCTTCGGGGATCGGGCTGGGCCTGGGCCGGGCGTTTGTCGACCAAGGGATGAAGGTCGTGCTCGGCGACATCGAAGAAGCGGCGCTGGACGCTGCGGTGTCGGGTCTCGCGGCAAACGACCAAGTGACCGGCGTCGTCGTCGACGTGGCGCAGGCGGCCGATGTCGACAAACTGCGCGACGCGGCGCTCGATGCCTATGGCGCGGTGCACGTCATCTGCAACAACGCGGGCGTGTCAGCCGGCGGGCGAACGTGGGAGACAACCCTCGAGAACTGGCAGTGGGTGCTCGGGGTGAACCTGTGGGGCGTGGTTCACGGCATCCGCACGTTCACGCCGCTGCTGCTGGAACAAGGGGAAGGGCACATCGTCAACACCGCGTCGATGGCTGGCCTCACGTCACCGCCCTACATGGGCGTCTACAACGTGACCAAGCACGCAGTCGTCACCCTGTCCGAGACCCTGTTCGCCGAACTGGCCATGGAAGGTGGCAAGGTCGGCGTCTCGGTCCTCTGTCCGGGTTGGGTGAACACCCGCATCCATGAGGCGGACCGGAACCGGCCCGAGGGCATGGCCGAGCCGGCGCCACCCCTCGGCGGCCCCCAGTTGCGGGAGATGGTGGCGGCCATGCTGGCCGCCGGGCTCGACCCTGCCGTGGTGGCTGATCGCGTCGTCGAGGCGGTGAAGACGCGCCGCTTCTACATCCTCACGCATCCCGAGTGGAAGCCGATGATCACCGCACGAGCGCAACGGATCGTCGACGACGAGAACCCGCCCTCGTCCATGTTGCCGGCGCAGTAGCCGCGGTTGCCCGGTGGGGCAGCGCTGAGCGTCGCGGTCTCCGAGCTGCAGGCTCAGTCGGCCGCGGTGAGCGCGGCAGTCGGATCGTTGGCTGCGGGGTGTTCCCCCAGGTCCAGGCGCTCCAGCCAGAAGTGCACGTTCGGTCCGATCGTCACCGCGAAGACGAGGGTGCCGACGCCGACGGTGCCGCCGAGCAACCAACCGGCGAGGAGCGCGGTCAGCTCGATGGCGGTCCTTACCGTCCGGATCGAGTGGCCACGCTTGGCGACGCCGGTCATGATGCCGTCGCGCGGTCCGGGGCCGAGGCGGGCGCCGATGTAGAGGCCGATGCCCGGTCCGGCGAGGGCGACGCCGCTGAGCAACATCGCCCAACGAGCTGCCGGCGAGTGGGCTGTGGGGAGGCGGGGCAGCACGATGTCGATCACCACGCCGATGATGATCGTGTTGGCGATCGTTCCGATGCCGACCCGCTCCCGCAGCGGGATCCAGCCGAGCAGGACGACAAGGCCGACCAGCACGGACACGGTCCCCACCGGGATGCCGGTCCGGTGGGCGATGCCGAGGTGCAACACGTCCCAAGGATCCACGCCCAGACCGGCCCGGATCGGGAGGGAGAAGGCAACGCCACAGAGGACCAGGCCGACGAGCAGCCGCGGTGAGCGCTGCCGGAGCTCAACCCACGAGGGGAGGGCGAGCACTCGACGCATGATCGATGACCCTACCGGCAGGTCCTGGCGCCCAGGCCGTCGTTGTCGTACCCCCTGCGTAGGTTCTGGGACGTGTTGTTGCCCACCAGTTGCCCGGTGTGCGGACGGGTTGGTCCCGCTCCCTGCCTGGAGTGCGTGTCCAAGATGCGTCGGTCGCCGCCGGTCCCGATCCCGAGCGGGCTGGCCACGTGCCGGGCCCTTCTGGCCTACGACGGAGCGGCGCGCGAGCTCATCGCACGTCTGAAGTACCGGAACGCCCGCAGCGCGCTGGGTTGGCTCACCGAGGGGATGGCCAGCCTGGTCCAGCCGCACGACTCGCCGGTGGCGGTCACCTGGGCGCCGACCACGCCGTGCCGGTGCAGAGCTCGAGGTTTCGACCAAGCAGAGCTGCTGGCGCGCCATCTCGCTGCTCGGCTCCGCTTGCCGTGCCCGGCGTTGCTCGCTCGGGTGCCCGGGCCAGCTCAGACCGGCCGCTCTCACGCCGAACGTCGAACCGGGCCCCAGTTCCGGCTCACCCGCCGAGCGTGGCGATCTCAAACCGGAACGATCCTTCTGGTGGACGATGTCATCACCACGGGTGCAACCATGGCGGCCGCGGGCACCACCCTGGCGGCGGCCGGCCTCGGCCCGATCGTCGGCCTCGCCGCCGCCCATCCAGCACCGCCCGGCTGGTCGGCCATTGCAGCATGAACATCTACCGCATTGGCCCGTCCAAGCCCGGCCGTCGCTCATCTACCATCCGTGCCCTCACCCCCGACGAGGAGGTCGCACGGTGCAGGTCTCGGTCAGCCGCCGACATACCGAGGTGTCCGACAGTCTCCGCCTCGTGGCGGAGGAGAAGATCGGCCGGTTGGACCGTTTCGTGGACGGCCTGGAGCACGCCGAGGTCCATTTCTGGGAGCACAAGAACCCACGCGTGGCCGACAAGGAGGTGTGCGAGGTCACGATCGCCGGCCAAGGCCACCACGTCCGGTGCAAGGTTCAGGCGCCGGACGGCTTCGTGGCCATCGATCGGGCGTGCGACAAGCTCGAACACCAGCTCCACAAGTTGAAGACCAAGCTGAAGCGGCGCCACCAAGGCACCCCCAGGCATCAGAAGCCGGCGGCAGTGGGCACGCCCCGGGGCACGGGAGGTCTGATCGCCGACGAGGTCATGCCAGATACCGATGAGGCCGAAGAGGCCGGGCCCCGCATCGTCAAGTCCAAGCGGTTCGCCATGATGCCCATGACGCCCGAAGAGGCGGCCACTCGGATGGACCTGCTAGGGCACGGGTTCTTCTTCTTCACCAACATCGACACCAGCAGGGCCGCGGTCGTGTACCGGCGCGACGACGGCGACGTGGGGCTCATCGACGAAGCGGACTGAGGTCGACTCGAGAGCTCCCACGCCGGGGGTTAGCGGGGGCAAGGGGCAAGCAGGGTGGTGATCTCGACGCCCATCAGGCTGAAACTCGCTGGGTGGACGGTGCGAGTGAGGCCGAGGGGAGTGCGGGCTGTGATGGCGACATCGGCCGATCCGCCGTGCTGGACCCGGTCGCACCGCGTCACCCGAGCGGCGATCGTCACCATGCGGTGCTGGGATGGCCCGAGGCGGAACGGGGCCGAGGCGGCGGCCCCTTGCCGACCACTCACCAAGTACTGGCCAAAGCGCACGCCGAACTGTGAAATCCGCACATCCTTCACGGTGATGGCGAACGGCGTCGCGTTGGATACGTCGAGCTGCACGTTGAAGCGCGGGGAGGTGGGCTTGGGCATGTCAGGCGCCGACACCTCCACTCGCGGGACGGCCAGTCCGGTCCACCAGCAGGCGACAGCCAGAACAGCGAGGGCCGCCAGCACGAGGCCGAAGTTGCGGACCGGATGGCCCAACCGCACTCCGTCGCCGTCGCCGTCGCCGTCGTCGCCGGCGTCGCGCTCGTAGTCCGGGCCGCCGGGGGCCGGCGTCGGGGTTGTTGGATCGGTCATGCGGGCCTCCTCTGGCCGACGAGCCCGCCGAACGCCCGCCGAACTGCGTCCAGGGCCTGGTCGACATCTGCGCCTTGGTGGGCTGCTTCGATGGCGAACGCGGCCGCTGCTTGGTCGACCTGCCGACGCCGGTCCGCGGCCGGGGCCGTCCGTCCGGGGTTCGTGATGACGGTGCCGTGGCGGCCGCGGGTGAGGACGATCCCCTCCGCTTCGAGCTCGCGGTAAGCACGGGCGACGGTGCCGCTGGCCAGAGCAAGATCCTTGGCCAGTTGACGGATGGATGGCAGGCGGGCGCCGTCGGCGAGGACGCCGGTCTGGACCATGGTGGCCACCTGCGCCCGGATCTGCTCGTACGGGGGGACGGGTGATCGGGGGTCGATCCGCAGGATCATTGCCCCACCGGTGCCGCCGCCGTGGACACCGGCCGTTGCACCCGCCACGCCCGATGGCTGTAGTAACGCCAGGCAGACAGGCCGGCGATGACCAGGACATAGGGAAAGCCGCTGAGGCCGAGTGGGAGGTGAGGGTGCGCCTCGATCACCCTGACCACGGCGACGGCCACCACGAGCAACTCGATGCCCAGGCCAGCACCTGCCAACGTGTGGACTGAGCCAGCGCGAATGGCATCGTCGGCCGCCAATACGTCCGAGGCGACGACTGGCTGAGGCCGACCGATGATGTGACGCTGCAGCGCCTCCACCGCCAACGCCAGCACCGCACCAGCGATACCCAGGCCGAGAGAAGCGCCCGAGGACACTCCGCCGGAAGACATGGCCGGGCCGCCTACATCGGGGGTCGCCCATCCCGCGATACCGACGAGCAGAGCTGCTAGTCCGGCAAACCGAAGGGACCAACGGAGCCGACCGGGCAGGTAGTCGCCGAGCAGACGGGGCGACAAGCTGGCCGATCGTGTTCCAGGGACGGGCCGGGTGAGGAACAGCTCAGCCCACAGGGCACCAATCAGGCAGCCGCCGATGATCCACACCCACCAGAGGAAACCTGAGTCCACTTCCACTCCTACGGCCAAGCTGACCAGCGGGCCGAGCGCTAAACCGCCGACCCCGCCGATCGTGCGCAGCCACTGCCCGAGCAGTAGGTATTGGGCGATAATCGGCCAATTGCGTTCGGTGAGCGTGAGGGCATGGGCGCGGGCCCAATCCTCGACGTTGGGGCGATCGGCAGCGTGACTGGCCCGCATCAGGAACCAGGCCGCAATGACAGCGAAGTACAGGCCGCCGACGACGAGGACAACGGCCACTTCGAACGGCGAGGAGCCTGCGCTGAGGCGGCTCATGGCGACGCTTGAGACTTTGTCACAATGACTTGATACATTGAGACAATCGAACTGTCAAGGGAGGAATCGCCGCTCCACGGTCCGCCGGCCGGACCCCACACAGCCCCCCGGTACACTCAGCCGCTCATGGGTGTCCTCGACAAGCTCCTCCGGGCCGGTGAAGGCCGCAAGCTCAAGGCTCTCCAAGGCCTGGTGCCCGACATCTCCGCGTTCGAGCCCGAGATCGAGAAGCTCTCCGACACCGATCTGAAAGCCAAGACCGGCGAGTTCCGCCAGCAGCTGGCCAACGGCGCGACTCTCGACGACATCCTGATCGAGGTGTTCGCCGTCGTCCGAGAGGCCGGCAGGCGCAGCCTCGGGCAGCGCCACTTCGACGTCCAGCTGATGGGCGGCGCCGCCCTGCACTTCGGCTGGGTGGCCGAGATGAAGACCGGTGAGGGCAAGACCCTCGTATCGACGCTGCCGGTGTATCTGAACGGCTTGGCCGGCAAAGGTGTCCACGTCATCACGGTGAACGACTACCTGGCCAGCTTCCATGCCGAGTGGATGGGCCGGCTCCACAAGTGGATGGGCCTGAGTGTCGGCCTGATCCTGCCGGACAACTACGACAACGACCACAAGCGAGCCCAGTACGCCTGCGACATCACCTACGGCACCAACAACGAGTTCGGGTTCGACTACCTCCGCGACAACATGGCCACCACCAAGGAGGAGAAGACCCAGCGGGGCCACAGCTACGCCATCGTCGACGAGGTCGACTCGATCCTGGTGGACGAGGCCCGCACGCCGCTGATCATCTCCGGACGGGTGAGCGACGCCGCCAAGCTGTATTACAAGTTCGCCAGCATCGTGCGGGGCTTGAAGCGCGATGTCGACTACGACGTCGACGAGGAGAAGCGCACGGTGGCGCCGACCGACTCCGGCGTGGAGAAGGTCGAGCACGCCATGGGCCTCGACAACCTCTACGACGAGGTGCAGCAGAACCTCGTGCACCAGTTCCAGGTCGCGCTCAAGGCCAAGGAGCTCTACAAGCGGGACAAGGACTACATCATCCAGCACGGCGAGGTGAAGATCGTCGACGAGTTCACCGGCCGGATCCTCGAAGGCCGGCGTTGGTCAGAGGGCCTGCACCAGGGGGTGGAGGCCAAGGAGGGCGTGCGCATCAAAGAGGAGAACCAGACCCTCGCCACGGTGACCCTCCAGAACTACTTCCGCATGTACGACAAGTTGGCCGGCATGACCGGCACCGCAGTCACCGAGGCCGCCGAGTTCGCCGGTACCTATGACCTGCAGGTCGTGCCGATCCCGACGAACGAGCCGATGGTGCGCGTCGACCACGCTGACCTTATCTACAAGGACGAGGAGGTCAAGTACGGCGCGGTCGTGGACGATCTGGCCGAGTGCTACGAGCGAGGCCAACCGGTGCTGGTCGGCACGATCTCGGTCGAGAAGTCCGAGAAGCTGTCGCGGATGCTCGAGAAGCGCGGCATTCCTCACGAGGTGTTGAACGCCAAGCAGCACGCTCGGGAGGCCGAGATCGTGACCCAGGCCGGGCGGCTGCATCAGATCACGGTGGCCACCAACATGGCCGGCCGAGGCGTAGACATCAAGCTCGGTGGTGACCCGGAGGGTTTGGCGCTCAAAGATGTTCGGGCCGAGGGTCTCGACCCGGAGTCTGAGGAGGGCAAAGCTCGCTTGCGTGAGCTGACCGACCGCTACGACACCGAGACCCGGGCCGAGGGCGACAAGGTGCGTGAGCTCGGCGGGCTGTACGTGCTCGGCACCGAGCGGCACGAGAGCCGGCGCATCGACAACCAGCTCCGCGGCCGATCGGGTCGCCAGGGCGACCCCGGGGCCAGCCGCTTCTACCTGTCCCTCGAGGACGAGCTGATGCGCCTGTTCGCCACCGGCGCCATGAACTGGGTCATGGGCAAGGCCCTCCCCGACGACGTGCCGATCGAGGCGAAGATGGTCAGCAAGGCCATCGAACGCGCCCAGAACACCGTCGAGCAGCGCAACGCCGAGATCCGCAAGAACGTCCTCAAGTACGACGAGGTGATGAACCAGCAGCGCAAGGTGGTCTACAAGCGCCGTGACCAGATCCTCGAAGACGCCGACCTCCGGGACGAGGCGCTGCAGGCCCTGGCCGACGCAGTGGAGTCGACGATCGGCACCTACTGCGTCGCCGACTTCGGCGAGGAATGGGACCTCGACGGGTTGCACACTGAGCTGACCGGCTATTGGCCGACAGAACTGACCGTCGAGGATCTAAAGGCCTGCGCCACCACCGACGAGCTGTACGAGACGCTCATGGGCGAGGCCACCGGCTACTACGAGAAGCGCGAGGAAGATCTCGGAGCCGAGATGATGCGCGAGATCGAGCGGCAGGTGATGCTCAACATCATCGACCAGCACTGGCGCGAGCACCTGCTGGAGATGGACTACCTGGAAGAGGGCATCCACCTGCGGGCCATGGGCCAGAAGGATCCACTGGTCGAATGGCAACGAGAAGGCTTCGAGATGTTCGGAGCGATGATGCACTCCATCTCCCAGGACTTCGTCAAGTACGTGATGCACGTGCAGGTCGTCGAAGAAGATCGGCGCCAGGCTGCGCCGGCAGTCAGCGAGATGCGCTACTCGGCTCCGGAGGATCCGTCCTCCGCGGGCGGCACGATGGCCGCCGCAGCTCGGGTCCAAGCTGCGGCTGAGGGTGGCGATGTGCCGGCCGAGCTGGCCGATGACGAAGAAGAGGTCGTCAACACGCCGCTGGTCAAGTCCGACTGGGACAAGACGCCCCGCAACGCCCCCTGCCCCTGCGGCAGCGGAAAGAAGTTCAAGCAATGCCACGGCGCCGCCTGAGCTGGTCCACCCGCTTACGTCGACCAAGCCTCGACGTTCAATCGCTGTGGGGGAGGGTCCATCGATTGGACCTAAGGAATCTCGAAATCGAGGTTTGACAGCGCGTCATACGCGGTAGTATCGAACACATGTTCTTCATCCCCGCCAATGCGCATGAGCTGGAGGCGCAACGGCTGGAAGGCGAGATCGCCGAGGTGTGCGGGCTGCTGAACGCCACGAACGCTCGATTGGTGCGACTGATACGCGACGTGTTGTCCACCGGGGCTTGGACCGGATGGGGCGTGCGGTCCCCGGAGCACTGGGTGGCCTGGCAGTGCGGCGTCTCCGCTGGTCATGCCCGCAAGCTGGTGGCCGCCGCCCGGCGGTTGAACGACCTGCCGGTCGCCGAGGCCGCGTCCGATGCCGGAGAGCTCTCGGAGGATCAGGTGGGGGTGATCGTCCGCCATGCCCCAACCCACAACGATGCCGAGATCACCGAACTCGCCCGCTATGCCACGGTCGGCCAACTGCAGCGGGTCCTGCGCAGCTATCCGTTCGTCCCACCGACCGAGCCTGACGCTGACCCGGCCGAGGCGGCGCCAGTCGAGGAACGCCGGGAGGTGAACTTCGCCCACACCGACGATGGCCGGTGGCGGCTCAACGCTGACCTTCCCGGCGACGAGGGAGCGTTGTTCGAGCGATCGCTGATCGCCGAACGAGAGCGCCTGTTCCGCGAAACCGAAGATGGACAAGAAGTCACCTGGGCCGACGCGCTGATGTCACTGGCCGACCGTGGTGTCGCCCCGAACGCTGCCGGCCGGCACCACCGCGACCGGACCATGGTCCTGGTCCACCTCGACACCAGGCCCGGCGAAGACGAAAACGGTCAGCCGTGTGCCCACTTCCACGGCGGCCCGGCGGTCCCCGACACCCTGCGGCGCTACCTCTCCTGTGACAGCCGGATCCGGCCGGTGTGGGAGACCGACGGCGTCGCCGTCAGTGTCGGTCGGGCGATGCGCATCGTGCCGGACCGCACCCGGATCGTGATCGAAGAACGGGACCGAGGCTGTCGGGCCCCAGGCTGTCACCGCAGCCGATGGCTTCATGTGCATCACATCGTGCATTGGGAAGACGGGGGAGTGACTGATACCGCCAACCTGGTCTGCCTGTGTCAGTTCCACCACCGGGCGCACCATCGCCGCCTGCTCGGCATCACCGGCAACCCCGACAGCCCCGGCCGGCTGGTCTTCACCGATCAACGTGGCCGGCCACTCAACCCAAACGCCCCGCCGACACCACCAGGCGACCCACCACACCAGGCCGTCAAGCGGCTCGGCATCAAACCGGGCACCTACCACCACCCCACCGGCGAAAGACTCGACCCCTGGTCCATCGACTTCAGCCGACCACCCGATCCGCGACCACCACCCGGCCCGCTTCCAGTGTGATCACCTGATCGGCTCGTTCGAGCACTCCGGGGCGATGGGTCACCACCAGGACCGTCGTCGCCCCTGCCGTGTCGGCGAACACGCGGTCCCAGAGTCGGGCTTCGGTCTCCACGTCCAAGGCGCTCGACAGGTCGTCGACCACCAACAGCTCGGGACGCCGGACGAAGGCCCGCGCCGCGGCGGCCCGCTGGATCTGGCCCCCCGAGAGCCGGACGCCCTTCGGGCCCACGACTGTGGCCAACCCGTCCGGCATCTCGGCCACGTCCTCTTCGAGGCACGCCAGGCGCAGGGCCGCCGACAAACCTGAACCCTCCACGCCGAGGAGGATGGTGGCGGCCAGCGGCTCGCTGAACAGCCGCGGGAGTTGCGGCAGATACGCCACTCGTGGCGGGACGAACACCCTCGATCGCTCCGGCACGTCGACGCCGTTCCATCGCACCGTTCCGCCGTCCACCGGGATCAGGCCGAGCAGCCCGCGGAGGAGCGTCGACTTTCCTGAGCCGACCGGACCGGTCACCGCGGTGAACGTCCCCCGATGGAGCTCGAGGTCGATTCCGTGGATGCCGCCGTCGCCCGGATAGCTGACCCTCAGGTCGGTCAGCTGTAGACGATCCAGCCGATCGCCGTCACGCCTGGCACCGGGTTGGCCGGGCGATACGAGAGGGAAAGCTCCCGGGCCGCGACGCAGCCGCATCGGCACCGGTGCGACGATGCGCGGCGCCTCGGGTGCGGGTAGCAGCTCGGCCATCCGCTCGACCGAGACGTCTGCCTGCCGGTGGTACGCGCCAACCCGGCCGGCCCAGCGGGGGAGCGTGGCCAGCACCGTGATGTAGGTGGTGAACAGTCCGAGATCGCCGATGGTGAAGTCGCCTCGGCGGATGGCCGGTGCCACGAGCAGGAGCGCCACGCCGATGCCGAGGTTGCCGGTGGCACCCGACAGCGACTGGATCAGCTGGGTGCCCACCTCGTCGCGTCGCGCCGCCCGGGCCCGGAGCGAGCCGAGAGCTTCGAACCGCTCCTGAACGCGGGGCTCGGCGCCGGCCGCCTTGATGGCGCTGATCGAGCCGAACGTGTCGCCGATGAACCCGGTGACCGCGGCCGTTGCTTCCCGGGCTTGACGGCGCCAGGCTCGCAGGCGCGGCGTCAGCCAATGACACAGCCAGAGGACGGCGATGACCGGGATCACCACCACAAGGGTCACCCGCGCGTCGATCCGCAACATGATGGCAACCGCCGAGGCCGAAGCGATGGCCACACCCGAGATGTCGAGCCACACATCGAGGACCATGGCCAGGTCCATCGTGTCGTCGCGGAAGCGGCTCACCGCTTCTCCGGGCGAACCCGGAAGTCGGTGAGCGGCCGGCCCGGGATCGCCAACCAGCGAGCCCAAGAGGTTCAGGCGCGGAATCGTGTGCCACGCCACCCAGCAGCCATGCCACTGGACCGCGGAGAACAACAGCTCGAGCCAGCGACCGACCTCCAGCCCGCCGAGCACGACCAACACCACCCACACCGGCTGACCGCCGGCTGAGTCGGAGCCGATGTGATCCAGCACGTACTTCAGGAGCAGACCAACCGGGATCGGGACCAGATGGAAAGCCACCCAGTTCACCCACGCAATGGCGTAGGCCACCGGCTCTCGGCGAAGCAGCGACCAAGCCATCCGTCCGCTAGAGGCCTGCGTATGGACGGCGCGGTTGCTCATCACGCCTGCCGGACAAAAGCGGCGCCGGCCAAAGCGTCCGGTTCCTCGAGGCCGGCGGCCGACGACGCGGCGAGCAACCGGGCGTACCGGCTCTGGGGGTCGTTGGCCAAGGCGGCGCGGTCGCCTAGCTCGACCACGTGGCCGTGGTCGAGGACGAGGATCTGATCGGCCCGGTCGAGGGTGGCCAGCCGGTGGGCGATCATCACGACCGTTCGGCCGGCCAGCAGTCGCTCGGTGGCCGCGGTGATGCGCTCCTCGGTCTGCGGATCGAGTCGACTGGATGCCTCGTCGAGGACCACCAAACCGGGATCGGCAAGCAGGACCCGGGCGAACGCTAGAAGCTGCGCCTCCCCGGCAGACAGGCTGTCGCTGCCGTCGAGGGTGGTGTCCAGCCGGTCGCCCAGGCTGGCGAACCATGGGCCTAGACCGACCGCAGCTAGCACGGCGGTCAGCCGCTGGTCGTCAGAGCCCAGCGCGCCGAACAGGGTGAGGTTGTCGCGCAGCGAGGCGCGGAACAGCTCCACCTCCTGGGTGACGACCGCGATGCGAGAGCGAAGCTCGGCCGCGAGGGCGTGACGTACGTCAACGCCGCCGACCCGCACCGCTCCGTCGGTGACGTCCCAGAACCGAAGCAGCAGCCGGCCGATGGTGGTTTTGCCACTCCCGGTGCGCCCGACGACGCCCAGCACTGTGCCCGGCCGCAGGTGCAGGTCGACATCGTGGAGCACTTTGCGTCCGTCGCCGTAGGAGAAGCCGACGTGATCCAAGTCGACCGACAATGCCCCGGACGGCAGAGGCTCGCCTGCACCGTCGACGATGCGCGGTTCGGTGGCCAGCAGCCGGGAGGCCCGTCGCCCGCCGGCCAAGGCCTTCTGGAAGTCGCGCATCTGCTCGGCGATCCGCTCGAGCGGCTCGCGCACCATCTGGGCGAACCGGAACAGGACGAGCACCGACCCGACCGACAGCTCGCCCCGCCGGTGCAAGAACACGCCGAGAGCCAGGGTCAGCGCCGAACCGATCGCGAACACTGCGCTGGCCGCCACGTAGGCCCCGTCACCGAGGAACGATGCTCGCCGTGCCGCGCTCCACCAATGGGCGGAGTGCTCGTGCAACCGATGCACCGCGTAGTCGCCAGCTCCGTTCGCCCGGAGGTCTTCGAGGCCACCGAGCCGTTCCTCCAGATCGCCGTAGAGGCGCCCGTTGACCTCGCGCTCGGCGTCGTGGGCCGGCACCGCGGCGATGCGCAGCTTCGACATCGTGAGCGCCGCCGCCACGGCGGCCATGCCGATCAACAGACCCGCGCGCCAGTCGATGATCAGGGCGACCACGATCACCCCGCCCAGCAGCAGCGCGTTGCCCAGGAGCTGGAGGACCGCGGTCGAAGAGAACTTCGTCAGCGCATCGATGTCACCGTCGATCCGTTCGATCAGCAGGCCGGGGCTGTGCTCACCGTGCCAGGCCAGCTCGAGCCCTAGCGCGTGGCGGGCCAGGTCGGCCCGGAGCCGGTTGCCGATGCGCCACGCCATCCGCACCGAAAGCCAGGCCACCAGCAGCTGCAGGGCGTCACCGGTCAGCGTGACCGCCAGGAACGTGCTCGCGATGCCAGCCAGAGCTCCTACGGGGTGCCCACCGGCGGCTGCGTCGACGAAGCGGCCGACCAGCACCGGACCGGCGACCGGCAACAGCATGGCCACGACCAGGAGGGCGACGAGGCCACCGACCCGAGGCCGTTCGTCGCGGAGGTAAGAGGTGAGCAGGCGCGGTTCGCGGGAGTGAGACATAGCGGCGGCGCGACGGTACGCATCGCCACAGAGAGGAGGCGAACGGATTCTGTGTCGATAGCCCTACGAGATCGGCGAGAATCACTCCACCATGCGAGACGTCAGCGACGACATCACCGGGCTCCGCACACGCTTGGCCGAGGCGGCTGGCTACCTCAACATCGAAGAGCTCCGAGCCCGACGACCACAACTCGAGACCGAGGCGTCACGGCCGGACCTGTGGGACGACGCTGACGCGGCACGAGCGGTCACCGGGGAGCTGTCCCAGGTGACCGAAGACCTGGACCTCTACGATTCACTCAGCGAGCGCCTCAGCGACGTCGCCACCCTCTTCGACCTGGCACGCGAAGAGGCTGACGACTCGGTGGCCGGTGAGATCGAGGCTTCGCTGCGATCGTTGTCGAAGGACTTCGCCGACCTCGAGCTCCGGTCGCTCTTCACCGGGGAGCACGACGAGAACGACGCGATCTGCGAGGTGCAGTCCGGCGAGGGCGGTGCCGACGCCCAGGACTGGGCCAACATGTTGTTGCGCATGCACCTCCGCTGGGCGGAACGGAGAGGGCTCGACGTGGAGCTCGACGAGGTGTCGCCCGGCTCGGAGGCCGGTATCAGCTCGGCGACGTTCCTGGTGAAAGGCCGCCACGCCTATGGCTTGCTACGGGCCGAACACGGTGTCCACCGCCTGGTGCGGATGTCGCCGTTCAACGCTCAAGGCAAGCGCCAGACCGCGTTCGCGGCACTCAAGGTGACGCCGTTCCTGTCCGACGTCCCCGACATCGTGATCGACGAGAAGGATCTGCGGATCGACACGTACCGCTCGTCGGGCGCGGGCGGCCAGCACGTCAACGTCACCGATTCGGCGGTGCGCATCACCCACCTGCCGACCGGCGTCGTCACGTCATGTCAGAACGAACGCAGCCAGCACCAGAACAAGGAGCGGGCCATGCAGATCCTGGTGGCCAAGCTGGCCGACCTCGCCCGCGAGGAACGCGAACAGGAGCTATCAGCGATCCGGGGAGACCAACGATCGGTCGGGTTCGGGTCGCAGATCCGCAGCTATGTCCTCCAGCCGTACCAGATGGTGAAGGACCTCCGCACCGAGCATGAGACCGGCAACGTCGACGCCGTCCTCGACGGTGCGCTCGACGACTTCATCGAGGCGTACCTGCGCTGGCAGCGCGGGATGGTCAACGAGTGAACAAGTCGCGGTTGCGATCCCACCAGTCGTCGAGGTCGCCTTCCACCACCGGGACGGCTCGCGCCTCTGCCCAGGGGCGGATGCTGGCCAGCAGCCGGGTCCGGTAGGGCGCGAGTTGTTCGCTCGGCGAGGCTCCGCCTACCCGGAACCCGGCGGAGTGGTAGGCGAGTGCGGGCACGGCCATAGGCCAATCGTCGCCGCGGCGGCCCACCGCCAGGGCCATGGTCAGGCCGCGCCGGCCGATCCAACCGTCCTCGATCCCGACGGCGGCCACCTCGGCCCAGCCCATGCGGACGGTCCCGGTGAGCCGTCCGATGGAGACGCCCTCGGCGTCGAGAGTCAGGTGGTAGCGACGAGGCCCGATAACGGCGGCCACCGCGGCTCCCAGGACCGCCCCGACCAGCACCCCAACCAAACCCGGCCTTGCGAACAGCCCATAGCCGATGGCTGCCGCGACGGCGCCACACGCCAACGCCGTGTCGATCACGAGCCGACGATGAGCGGGCCATCGTGCGTTGATCCGAACCGGTGCCGGGTCCATCTCGTCGCCTTTCGGACCGGGGCGGCGCCACCGGAGGATCGACACGCGATGGTAACGTGACCCGCCTTCCGGACGGCGAGCCGCGGTATCCGGTCGCGCCGTCCTCACGTCCTCTGCTACCTACAGGCTGTTCCTGTCCTCATGATCAAGCTCGAGAACGTCTCCAAGGTGTTCAAGGGAGACGTGGTCGCCCTGCGAGGCGCCAACTGTGACATCCAGAAGGGCGAGTTCGTGTTCCTGGTGGGCCCGTCTGGCTCGGGCAAGTCGACCGTGATCCGTCTACTCAACAAAGAGGAGCAGCCGAACGTCGGCCGGATCTACGTCGCCGGAAAGGACATCGGTGAGCTGAGTAGCTGGAAGGTGCCGTTCCTGCGGCGCAACATCGGGTGCGTCTACCAGGACTACAAGCTCCTGGCCAACAAGACCGTTTATGAGAACGTGGCCTTCGCTCTCGAGGTGATCGGCCGCCCGAGGCACGTCATCAGGACCCAGGTACCGGCCATCCTCGAGCTCGTCGGCCTGGCCAAGAAGACGAAGAACCTGCCCGACGAGCTCTCCGGCGGCGAGCAGCAACGGGTTTCGATCGCCCGAGCCTTCGTGAACCGGCCGTTGATCCTGTTGGCCGACGAGCCGACCGGCAACCTCGACCCGGCCACCTCGGTCGGCATCATGCGCCTGCTCGATCGCATCAACCGGACGGGCACCACGGTGCTGATGGCCACCCATGACCGCAGCATCGTCGACACCATGCGCCGCAGGGTCATCGAGTTGGACCGCGGCACGATCATCCGTGACCAAGCCCGGGGTGTGTACGAGTAACCGTGGCCCTCAACGTCAATTACATGGTTAGAGAGACCGGCTCGAACCTCAAGCGCAACGCCACCCTGACGCTGGCCTCGATCGTGACCGTCGCGGTTTCGCTGTTCCTCGTCGGCGCATCGTTGTTGCTCGGTGACGGGGCGAAGAACGCCACCCGGCGCTTCCAGGGCGGTGTGGAGCTGGTCGTGTTCCTCGACCCGCAGATCTCGAACGGTCAGACCAAGGCGGTGGGCAACTACATAGACCAGAACCCCTTGGTCAAGAGGCGGTCCTTCGTCGACAAGAAGGCGGCCTACGAGGAGTTCAAGAAGATCTACAAGGACTCACCCGAGACGGTGCAGTCGATCTCGGTCAAGGAGATGCCCCCCTCGTTCCGCGTCGTGCCCAAAGACGCGACCGTTGACACCGTCGAGCAGCTTCAAGGCGTGTTCGCCAGACAGGCCGGCGTGTTCAAGGTCACCGCGGCCACCGATGCCGTTCGCAAGATCCAGCGGCTGTCGGGCCTACTGACCACCGGCCTCGGGTTCACCGCGGTCTGCCTGCTGGCCGCAGCACTGCTGCTCATCGTCAACACGATCCGGATGGCCGCGCTGGCCCGTCGCCGTGAGATCGAGGTGATGAAGCTGGTGGGCGCCACGAACTGGTTCATTCGCATCCCGTTCATGCTCGAAGGGCTGGCCCAGGGCCTGATCGGCGCCGCGTTGGCGGCGGGCGGCGTCTTCGGCCTGAACAAGCTGTTCAAGGACCGGCTGGCGACCAGCGGATCAGGTGGGATCACGCTGTTGCAGAGCTTCGTGGTGGACCAGAGCCATGTCATAACCACCGCGACCTTGCTGGTCGTGATCGGGGTGGTGGTCGGGATGGTGGGGTCCGGGGTAGCAGTCGGCCGCTTCGTCGACGTGTGACCGCGACCCAGCCGGCAGGGCGCGAAAAGTAGGGTTCGAGGATCGAAAATCCACCGCTGTTCTTGTCGAAGGCCGACCGGGAGGCGCTGAAGGCCGTCTACCGGCTGACCACCGACGATCCAGTCGCCCACACCGGCGACCTGGCCGACGCCCTCGGCATCAGCCCTGGCACCGCCACGACCACGGTGAAGCGCTTGGCTGACCGGGGTCTGCTCGAGCACGTGCCATATCGGGGCGTTGAGCTGACCGATGCCGGGCGGGGCAGCGCAGTCGCGGCGATCCGCCGGCACCGCATCGTCGAGCGGTTCCTGGCCGACATGCTCGGCTATGCCTGGAACGAGGCGGATCGCTTGGCCGGTTCGTTCGAGCACGACCTCCCCCAGGAGGTGGAGGACCGCATCTTCGTCGCGCTGCATCGCCCGGCGACCTGCCCCCACGGCTTTCCCATCCCGGAGCCGGAGATGGTCGAGATCCCCGCGATGCCACCGCTGTACGCCCTCGAACCGGGTGACTCCGCGGTGGTGGCCGTGCCTGGTTCCACCGACCCGGCGGTGATCGACTTCCTCGACACGTTGGGGGTTCGCCCCGGCGTCACCGTCGAGATCAAGGAGAAGCACCCCTTCGACGGTCCGCTCGTGTTGACCGTCGACGGCCGCGATCGCACCCTTGGCGCCACCGTCGCCAACCAGGTGTTCGTGCAGAAGGTCTAGTCGCCTTCGGCGTGGGCCGATCTAGGAGCCGAGCGTCACCGGGAGGCGGTCCAGGCCGCGCAGGATGATCCGGCCGTTCCAGCTCGGCTCGCCGTCGAGGTCGATGTTCGGGAAGCGCCGGACCAGCGACCCGATGGCCGTCTGGCCCTCGAGGCGGGCCAGTGCTGCGCCGAGGCAGTGGTGCACCCCGCTGCCGAACGAAACATGTTCTCGCGCCGTGGCCCGGCCCACGTCGAGCTCGTCGGCGTCCGAGCCGAACTTGTCCGGGTCGTGGTTCGCCGCGCCGAGGCCGGTCATCACGAACTCGCCCGCCCCGATCGACTGTCCGCCGACCTCCATCGGCTTGAGGGCGATGCGGCGCGAGAACTGGACCGGACTGTCATAGCGCAGCAACTCCTCGACCGCGTTCGTGTCGAGAGCCGGATCAGCCGCCAGCCGGTCCAGCTGGGTCCGGTTGCGCAAGAGGGCGTGGGTCCCGTTGCCTATCAGGTTGACCGTGGTCTCGTGCCCGGCCAGGTACAAGAGCATCACGTTGTCGACCAGCTCGCGGTCCGATAGCACGTCACCGTCGTCTTCGGCTTGCAGCAGTGCGTTCAACAAGTCGTCATCGTCTGGGCGGCTCCGCTTCCACTCGATGGCGGCGGTGACCACCTCAGTCATGCGATCCGACGCGTCGAGGATGGCGTCGAGGTTGGTCATGGCAAGGATCGGATCGAGGATCTGGGTCAGCGTGTGCGACCAGCTGCGGAGCTGGGCGCGATCGCCCTCGGGCATGCCCAGCATCTCGCTTATGACCGCGAAGGGCAGCGGGAAGGCGAGCTCGCTGATCAGGTCGATCGGACCCTCGAGCTCCGACAGCCCATCGAGGAGGTCGTCGACCATCTGCTGCACTCGAGGACGTAGGCGTTCAACGGTGCGGGGTGTGAACGCCTTCGACACCAACTTTCGCAACCTGGTGTGATCGGGGGGGTCGATGTTGAGGATCGCCTTCGTGCCGCGTTCGTCGCGCTCCGGATCAGCCTGCGCGATCATGCTGCGGCGAGTCTCACCCACCACGTTGCGGTCCTCGACGCTGGTCGATGGGTCCCGAAGCAACTGGTGGACATCGGCCCACCGGGTGAGCATGAACGGCCCGAAAGGGGTGCGGTGCACCGGTTCGGCCTGCCGCAGCCGGCCGTACTGGCGATACGGATCCTCGGCGAAGCCCGGTTCGAACGGGTTCAGCCCGGCTGAGCTCGGCGGGAGCAGGCCCCCCATCGAACCGTCGACCGCGTCCTCACCCATGGGCGAAACGTACTCCTCCCCCCAATGTTCTTGCAGTGCGACTGCAATGAACTCAGTCACAGCAGAGGTCACGGCTACGGCGACCCCGCGGCTTCCGCTCGTTCGTGGCGGGCCAACTGCTCGGGGATCCAGGAGGCCAGCCGCTCACGCAGCAGGTCGCCCGCTTCGCTCAAGAGGTGGCCAGCGCCGGGCAACAGCACCAGCTCGCCCTGGCCGGCCAACGTCCGCACCATCTCGCTGGCCATCGGCGGCAGCAGCTCGTCGCGATCGCCGTGGAAGAGCAGGAGCGGAACGTCGCCGAGCTCACCGGCCGATTCACACCCCGCCGATTGGGTGGCCAGGGTCACCACGCCGGCCGCCCAGGCGCCCATGGCCACCGCTGCTTGGATGGCGATCGCGCCACCGAAGGAGTGGCCGACGGTGACGAAGCGTTCAGCGCCCCGTCGCGCCGCGAGGTCAGCTACCGCCAGCATGTCCAGCCGGCAGAGGTCCATATCGTTCGGTCGCCGCCAGCCCACCCGCATCAGCCCGATGCCTTGGTCTCTCAAGGCCATTCCCAGGTCGTGATAGAGGCCGTCCGCCGGCCCCAGCAGCCCGCCCATCGCGCCACCACCCGCCAGCACGACCGAGGCTGCGTCGAGCGGGCCGTGCCACAACACGGTCAACAGGCCCCGCATCGTGAACACCTCCATGTGGGTCAGCCCGGGTCCGATCTCGATCTCCTGGCGGGCGACCGCCTCGAGCTGGTCGAGCGGGCTCGGCTCGGTCACCGGTGCAGTTTGGCCCAGCGGCTGAACGCCGATGGAAGTCGGGCGCAACAGCGACCGACTGGTAGAAACCTTGGCCGTGGCACGCCAAGACAGCCTTCGGGGCAAGGCGGCGATCGTGGGCGTGGCCGACGCCGCGTCGCCTACCGGTGAGCTCGACGGCACGACGCGCGCCCTGGAAGTCCGCATGATCCGCGAGGCGCTCGACGACGCGGGTCTCACCATCAGCGACGTCGACGCGGTGTTCTCGAACGTGTCCGCGGGCTGGGCTCCTTCGCTCGAGTTGGCCGAGTACCTGGGCATCAGCCCCCGATGGACCGACTCGACGAACACCGGTGGGTCGAGCTTCGAGATCCACGTCGAGCACGCCGCCGCGGCCATCGCCCTCGGTCTGTGCGACGTGGCGGTGATCGCTTTCGCCGCCAACCCGAGGTCGTCTTTCAAGCAGGGCAAGGGAGGCTGGGGCAGCCGCCAGACGGGCGGAGCCTCCCCGATGGCCGAGTGGGAGATGCCGTACGGGGCGCGGATGCCGATGGGCGCCTACGCCCTCGCCGCCAGCCGTCACCAACACGAGTTCGGCACCACAGCCGAGCAGCTCGCCCAGATCGCCGTCGACACCCGGCGCTGGGCGGCGTTGAACCCGCGAGCCCGGCTGCGCGAGCCGATCACCGTCGACGACGTGCTCACTTCGCCCATGGAAGCGACGCCGCTGCACAAGCTCGACTGCTGTCTCGTCACCGACGGGGCGGGGGCCATCGTGATGACCTCGGCCGAGCGGGCGGGAACGTTGCGCCGCCCACCCGTGCTCATACTCGGCACCGGCACCTGCCACACGCACGCCATGATCAGCCAGATGCCGGACTTGACCGTCACCGGCGCCGCCGTGTCCGGGGCTTTGGCCTTCGCCGCAGCCGGGATCGCTCCGGCCGACGTCGACGTGGTCCAGCTCTATGACTCGTTCACGATCACCGTGTTGTTGTTGCTGGAGGACCTGGGGTTCTGCCCGAAGGGGGAAGGCGGACCGTTCGTAGCCGGCGGTGTGCTGGCGCCAGGCGGCGCGCTGCCGGCCAACACGACCGGCGGCGGCCTCTGCTACACCCACCCGGGACAGTTCGGCATCTTCTTGCTGGTCGAGGCGGCACGCCAACTTCGTGGCGAGTGCGGCGAGCGGCAAGTGGCCGACGCCGAAGTGGCGGTGGCCCACGGCAGTGGTGGCGTGCTCTCAGCCATGTCCACGATCGTGCTCGGTTCGGAGGTCACGGCTTGACCGAGCCCGTGGGTGCACAGGCCGACGAGCCGGACCGCCCGACCCGGCTCGAGCCCCCCGAGTCCGAGGCCGCCGGGCCGTTCTGGGCTGCTACCCGGGGCCACCGCCTGGTCCTGCAATGGTGCCGAGCCTGTGATCGCCCGATCCATTTCCCCCGCGACGCCTGCCCGCGCTGCCTGGGCGACCAACTCGAGTTCCGGCCAGCGTCGGGGAGGGGCCACGTCTATGCGGTGAGCGTGATGGCGAAGCCGGCCAACCCGGCGATGGCCGGGCGCGAACCGTACGCGGTCGCGCTGGTGGAACTGGCCGAGGGCGTTCGTTTGATGTCGAACCTCGTAGGCATCGAACCTGGCGCGGCGACGGTGGGCTTGGCCGTGCAGGTCACCTGGGAGCCGCTTTCCGACGGCCGGAACCTGCCGTTGTTCGAACCGGCGGAACGCTGAGGTGGTCGACGGGTTCCCGCCAGGTTGGCAGGAGGCGGCTGAGGTCGGCATGAGCGTGGCGTTCTGGGCGGAACGCCAGCCGGAAGCCGTGGCCGTCGCGGCCCCCACCGGCGACCGCACGTTCGCCGAGCTCAACGGCAATGCCAACCGTGTCGGGCGGCTCCTGCGGCGCCGTGGCCTGAAGGAGCTGGATCGGGTGCTGCTGTTGTGCGGCAACCGCGCCGAGTTCGCCGAGACGGTGCAGGCCACGGTCCGTACGGGCTTGCGGGTGACCACCCTCAACTGGCACCTCACCGCCGACGAGGCGAGCTACATCGCGGAGGACTGCGGAGCGCGCGCCATCATCGCCGCGGCCGATCTCGGAGCGGTGGCCGCGGCGATGGCCGAGCGGACTCCGCGCCTCACCACTCGCCTCGCAGTCGGTGGCCGGATCGACGGGTTCGAGGACTACACCGCGGTGATCGCCGAGGAGGACGGAAGCGACGTCGCCGACCCGGTCCTGGGGGGAGCCATGCTCTACACGTCCGGCACCACGGGTCGGCCCAAAGGCGTGTACCGGCGGCGGGTCGATCCGGCTGTGCCGGCCCTCAACGCCATCTACGGGTATCGACCCGGTGAGGACCGCCACCTCTGTACCGGCCCGCTGTACCACGCCGCGCCGCTCGCTTTCTCCCTGGCTGTGCCGTTGCAGTGCGGGGTGGGGGTGACACTCATGCCGGTCTGGGACGTGGCCGAGTGCCTGCGCCTGCTGGCCATGGACCGCATCACCCACACCCACATGGTTCCGACCATGTTCCACCGACTGCTTGCGGTGCCGGCCGACGAGCGATCGACGGTCGACACCTCAGCCCTTCGGTTCGTGGTGCACGGCGCCGCCCCTTGCCCCGTCGGTGTGAAGCAGGCCCTGATGGAGTGGCTCGGACCCATCGTCCACGAGTACTACGCCGCCACCGAGGGCACGGGCACGTGGATCACCGCCGAGCAGTGGCTCGAACATCCGGGGTCGGTGGGGCGGGCGATCCTGCCCGACGGGGTGATGGTGGGCGACGAGCACGGCGAGAGGTTGCCTGCGGGGGAGACCGGCCTGGTCTACCTCCGGGCGGCCAAGGTCGACCCGTTCGAGTACCTCGGTGACCCCGAGAAGACGAGGTCGACCTACCGGGGTGAGTGGTTCACGTTGGGCGATGTCGGCCACCTCGACGAGGACGGCTGGCTGTTCCTGACCGATCGGAGCGCCAACCTCATCATCACCGGTGGGGTGAACGTCTACCCGGCCGAGGTCGACACGGTGCTGCTCGGCCACCCGGCCGTAGGCGATGTTGCGGTCATCGGCGTCCCGTCGGAGGAGTGGGGCGAGGAGGTCAAGGCAGTGGTCGAGCTACAGCCCGGTTATCAGCCGGACGAATCGTTGGCCGCCGAACTGATGGTCTTCTGCCGCGACCGGCTGGCCCACTTCAAGTGCCCACGATCAGTCGACTTCGTCGAGACGCTGCCTCGCCTCGACAACGGCAAGATCTACAAGCGTCGGCTTCGAGAGCAGTACCGCTGACCCTGTTGCTGGACGCCTGCGGTGAACTGGGGAGCACGCCCGCGGCTCGGCTGGGAGATCAGTTGAGGCCGGCGCTCAGCTTGTCCAAGGCGGCGTCCTCGCTGACGTCGAGGGCGAAGCTGAGCTCGGACACCAGGATGCTTCGGGCCCGCTCGAGCATCGACTTCTCGGCGGTCGAAAGGCCCTTGCCCTTCTCCCGCAGCGCGAGGTTCCGAACGACTTCGGCCACTTGGTAGACGTCGCCCGACTTCATCTTCTCCTGATGGTTCTTGAAGCGGCGGCTCCAGTTGGCCGGCTCTCTCACATCGCGCTTGCCGATCAGGCGGAAGAGGTCCTCCACGTCGGCCTCGCTGATCGGCGGCCGCATGCCCACCTCTTCGGCTTTGTCCGACGGGACCGAGAGCACGAGGTCGCCGTGGACCATCTCGAGGACCAGGTACTCCTTCGTCTCGCCGAGCAGCTCCCGCTTCTCCTTCTTCTTGATGATCGCCGCACCATGATGCGGATAGACGACGCGGTCACCAACCTTGAACGACATGAGACTCCAACTACCAGGCTCGGGGGACGAGCGAACGGTTGACCATTCTGCCAGTTCCCCCGTCGAGACCGACATTCGCGCCGAGCGCGGATGGGTAGCTCAGTCGACCACGCTCATCGACCGCTCCCGGCGGGAGAGCCTGGCCAGCTCCTCGGCTCGGTCCAGGGTCGACTGCACGTGTGCGGCGAGGCTGGCCTCGTTGGCCCTGATCATGGTGGTCAGCTCGCGTTGGGTGATCTCGGAGCCGGGGCGGTCGAGCTGCTCCGCCTGGCCAACGTCGTTGATAACCGCCGGGCCGGTGCGTGCCGCGGTGACCGCGGCGGTAGCTCTCGACCAGTGGGCCTTGAACATGCCCATGTCGAAAGCACCATCCCGCACGCGCCCCGCGGCAAGCAGGCGCGCCGGCGGCCGCTTGAGGTCTTTGACCAGACCGAGCCAGCTGAGGCCTTTCAGCACGTAGTACGTCACGTCGAACTCCCACCAGAAGAACCCCTGACGGGACGAGGCCTGGAAGTAGTGGTGGTTGTTGTGCCAGCCCTCGCCCAAGGTGAGCAACGCGACGAGGACCGAGTTCCGGCTGGTGTCGCTGGTGGCATACCGGCGGCGGCCCATCACATGGGCCAGCGAGTTCACGGCGAAGGTCGCGTGCCAGAGGACCACCGTGGAGAAGAAGAAGCCGAAGACGAGTCCGCTCCAGCCGCCCACATACAGGCTGAGGAGGGCGACCGTCCACGGCGCAACCCAGTCGTGTCGCTCGATCCAGCGGAGCTCCGGGAACTTGACGAAGTCCTTGATGTCATCCTGGTTCCACCCGTTGTTCTTGTCACACAGGATCCACCCGACGTGGCTCCACCAGAAACCCTTCAACGGCGAGTGCAGGTCGCGATCGGTGTCGCTGTAGCGGTGGTGGTTGCGGTGGTGGCTGGCCCACCACAGCGGCCCCTTCTGCGCGGCGCTGGCGCCACCGAAGGCCATCACGAACTGCATGGCCCGGCCGAGCTTGTAGCTGCGGTGGGAGAAGTACCGGTGGTAGCCGGCGGTGATGAAGAACATCCGGCCCCAGTAGAGGGCCAGGAACAGCACCACCGCGGTGGTGGTCACCCCGGTGAGGAAGGCCAAGAGGCATATCAGGTGGGCCAGCAGGAACGGGATCGAGCTGGCCTTGTTCAGACGTTCGTCGGGCGCACGGGTCAGAGCATGCTGCTTCAACGGCTTCTCTGTTTCGTCAAGTTGCGGAGCCACAGAGCCTACCGACCAGTAGGTAGGTTGGCCCGGCCGAAGTCGGAAGATCTCGCGCGTGCGATGGTTGAGCGATGCGGGTTCGCTCCGACCGTCGGTGGTCCTTCCCAACGGACCGGCGGGAGCTATGGGACGAGATCAGCGCGGTCGACCGGTACCGAACGTGGTGGCCATGGCTGCGAGGTTTCGACGCCGACGGGTTGCAGGCCGGGCAGACCTGGTCCTGTGTCGTGCAGCCACCTCTGCCGTACACGCTGCGGTTCTCGGTGATCCTCGATGAGGTTCTCCACGAGCAGTACGTCAGTGCCACCATCGCCGGCGATGTGATCGGGGAAGCTCGCCTGGAACTGGCCGACCGCGACGCCGGGTGTGAGGCTCGGTTGGTCTCTCTCCTTGAGCCGGGCAACCGGCTGCTGCGGGCCGTGGCTTCGGTGGCCAGGCCGATGGTCCGCTTCGGACACGATTGGGTGCTCGATACCGGAGCCCGCCAGTTCGCCTCCCAGTTCGAACGACGCTGACCGCGGACGCGAGCGTCAGGCTTTGTCGTCAGTCGCCTTCCTCGACCACACTCGGCGCCATGGCGGTCGACCTCGAGCTGGGGCCCCGTCGGTCGACCAGCTGTCCGTTCGTGATCGAGCGCCCGGCGATGACCCAGCGGTGGGAGACGCTCACGTTCCTCCACTGGCGGTACGACGTCGCCGTGGTGCAGGACCTGCTCCCGCCGGGCATCGTGGTCGACGCCCACGAGGGCGCGGCTTGGGTCGGCCTGGTCCTGTTCCACCTGCGCATCGGGCCGGGCCGCCATGGCTCGGTTCCCTGGGTGTCCCGGTTCGCCGAGGTCAACGTTCGCACCTATGTGCGAGATGCCCCGGGCCGGTGCGGCATCTGGTTCCTCTCATTGGATGCGGCCCGGCTCGGGGCGGTCGCGTTGGCCCGCCTTCGCTGGCGGCTGCCGTACTTCTGGTCCGACGTGCAGCTGGACCAAGCTGGTTCGCGTCGCACCTACGAGTGCCGCCGGCGCTGGCCAGCGTCTCCAGGCGTGGCCAGTCGGGTGACCATCGAGGTCGGCCGGCCGCTGAACCCACACGAGCTGACCGGGCTCGACCAGTTCCTGACTGCTCGGTGGATCTTCTTCATCCGTGACGGCCGGCGTCGCAAGTTGGTGAGGGCCTGGCATGAGCCGTGGACATTGAACGCTGCTGCCACCATCGAGTGGGACGACAGGTTGTGCCTGGCCGCCGGCCTGCCGCGCCCGCAGGGCGAACCGCTGGTGCGCTACTCGCCGGGGGTGGAAGCTCGCATCGGCCGCCGGGAGCCGGCGGACGAGTTCGGAGCGGGCTGAACGCGCACCGGCTGGCGCCCCCACGCTGCCCGAGGACAGGAATGGAGAGCGCCAGCCGGTGAGCTGGTGTGGTGATCTAAGATCGCTCGCGTCAGGCGGGAGCGACCGACTGCTTGGTGGTGGCGAAGACCTCGGGCACCGGGTACTTGCCGAGCGCGAACAGCAGCACTGCGACGTGCTGCCGGTCGATCGGGAAGATGGAGCCTGCGAGGCCGATGGCCGGCTTGGTGGTCAGCTTCGGGATCACCGCCAGGTACGTGTCCGAGGCGATCTCCTCGAGCATGAGGGCCAGGCTGGCCGCCCCGCCGACGTCTTTGACCTTCCCGAAGGCGTCGTTGACCGTCTTCTCGAGGTCGGCCGGAGGCTTAGTGACCTTGGGCTTGCCGGCGCCGGTGAGCACCTTGTTCCAGGCATCGAGAGCCGACTGGTGGTGGCCCATCGCGGTCTGCACGAAGGTGGCCACCGCCGGCGGCACCGCGCCGAGCTTCTTGGCCTGAGCGGCCTTGAGTGCCGCGCCGTAGGTGTTGACGGCCAAGACTTCGAGGCTGGCGGCGAACGCCCCGATGGCGAGATCGCCGTCGGCTCCGCCGCCGGGAGCGGCGGTGGTGCTCGGAGCAGCCGTGGAGTCGGTCGAGCCCGTGTCTCCTGCGGTGGTGGTGGACTTCTTCTTCTTCGGGGTCGAGGACTTGTTGTCGTCCTTGCCACAGGCCGCGAGGATCCCCGCGGCGGCCAGGCCACCGGTTCCGATCAGGAAGTTCCGTCGGTTGGGGCGGGTCACCGCCTGGGTGACCTCTTCAGGGGTCAGGGGAGTGTTGGTGTCGGTCACTTGACCGCTCCTTCCTCGGGCGGGCTGGCCATCGTGGTCGGCTCGAACGGCTTGGGGAAGGCCACGCTGCCGGCCGCGGCCGGGAGCTTGGCCAGGTCGGTTGGGATGGCGATCAGCTTTGGCATGTTCGCCGCCAAGAGCGCTCCGACGGCTCGCAACGTCGCCAGGTGCTGGGCCTCGACGCCCATGACACTGGCGAAGATCTCCTTGGACTTGGTGTCGGCGAGCAAGGTCAGGTTCATCAGGTAGGTCTCGGTGGCGACCGTCTCGAGTGCCATGGCCAGATCGACGACCTTGGCGGCGTCGGTCAGCTTCGGCTTGGTGTCGTTGACGACCTTCAGGTACTTCGGGTTGGGCTGGGTCTGCGGCTTGCCACCGAGAGCCTTGGCCTGGTTCTGGAACGCCGTGTTGTGCTCGGCGTGCTGGCCCATGGTGGTCTTGGCAAAGGCGGCGACCGTGGCGTTGCCCGAGATGAACGGGAGCTTCAGCGCTGCGCCGTAGGTGGCGACAGCCAGGATCTCCAACGACGATGCGGTCTGCAGGATCTGGATATCCAGGGGCTTGTCGGCGCTGGCCGGAGCGGCCGCGATGCCGGCGAGGACACCGCCGAACGCGGTGGCCAACAGGCCACGAGCTGCCAGCTGGCCCATTCCGAGCCCGCCTTCGCTCATCATCCGGCGCCGGCCGTCGTTGAAGTCACGGACCTCATCGACGTCGACCGGCTGACCGCGCCGCTCTTCACGGATCTCGGTCAGCTCGTTGATGCTTCCTCGTACGTCCCGCATGGCATCTGCCTGCAGGTCTTGGGACTCCAGAGTGAGCTCTTGGAGTGCCCGATCATCGATCGGCATTGCGCCGCTCCTTGCCTGGGGGATGGTTGATCACTTCGTGCAAGGTTTTCGCAGCGGGCGCGACTCTGGATGAGTTCAGGCAGATTTGAGGTCAATGGAGCGAGAGGAAGCCACCGCTCGGTAGTCGCGGGAGCGGACGGTCGGGCGGCGCGGGACGGCTGGCTACACCCTGTGGGCTGACCTGTTCAGGTCACCGTTCAGGGATGGAACGTGCCCGGCATCTCTACGACATTGCGGCGCGTGATCACCTGCGACATTCGCAGGATGACCCCTCGGGTTCGGTCAGGCGTCGGATCCGTCGGACGGCGGCTCCAGCAACTTGGCGAAGTCCATGGTGCGCCAGTGCTCCGGTCGGAGGCGGATGAGGACGGAGTCCTCCGTGCTGGGGTTGTTCTCGGCGTACCACGCGCCGAGCTCCGGTCCGAGGTAGCGCGACGCCATCTTCAGGTCGTCGCGCTGGGTGTCTTCGACAGCCACCGGACCTTCGACGCTCACGTACTGGTACGGCGGGGTCTCGGTCTGCGCGGTCAGGGTTACCCGACCGGCCGCGCGTAGCAGGCGCGCCTTGAGGGAGCTTCCATCCATGCCCATCAGGACCTCGCCGTCCTCGTACTGGTACCAGATCGGCATAGCCAGTGGGCCTCGACCCGGCTCGTCGATGGCGATGATCCCCACGTGGACGTCAGCCAGGAACGCGTCGCGTTCAGCGGCGCTCATAGACCCGATGGCCATGGTCTCGTCTCCTCGCGGTCGTGTCACTGGGCCGACCGGCGCTGCGGTGACCACGCCGGTCGATCGGACCCTACCGGCTGACTCTCGCCGGCTGGCTCGGCTGGCTGGCTCGGTCGAGTTGGCGAAGTGACCTCGCTGACCCCAGCCCAGGCTTGGGCACATCTCTCTCGAACCTCTGGTTCCCCCGTGGTTCGTTCAACGTCCTGGTGCGTTGACCACACCACTCCGAAAAATGGCGCCGAGGACGCGCACATCGGGCGACCACGACTGCGCCGCCCGACGGCTCGCACCCGCCGCAGGTTCCTCAGCGACGTGGGACCGGTGGCGGTTTGCGGTTCTGGTCGTGGATGACGGCTTTGGCGGCGAGTTTGCCTGGTGTTCCGGCGATCCCGCCCGTCGGACTCGTTCCGGCTCCGGAGAGGTAGAGACCGGCGATGGGGGTGCGGTGGTCGGCGAGGCCGCGGGTGGGGCGGAATGGGCCGAGTTGGTCGAGCGCGAGGTCGAGGTGCATGGGGTGCGCTCCGGGCCATCCACCTTCGGTCTCCATCAGGTCGGGGGTGAAGGGTGCGATGCCGAGGATGCTCGAGGTGAAGCCGGGGGCTCGAGTCTCGACTGTGGCGATGGCGTCGTCGACGAAACGTTCCGACGCGGCAGGCCACCCTCCTTCTATGGTCGCCGGGGCGGCGGGACAGGCGAGGTACACGGTGTGGTGCCCGGCGGGGGAAAGGGTGTCGTCGAGCGCGGAGGTGGTGAAGGCGTACAGCGGGGCGCGCCGCGGCAGTTGACGTGCCTCGGCTGTTCGCCAGGCGTTTGAGAGGTCATCGAGGCGATCGACGTAGCTCTGTAGCCCGGTCCAGTCCTCGGGCCGCCCGTCAGGGTAGGGCGGGAGGCGGTCGGTGGCGATGTGGATCAGGGCCTGCACGACGTTGCCTTGTCGTGCGGCGGCCAGGTCGGAGGCTTCCAGTCCGGTGAGCGGCGGGACGGGTAGTTGCAGGAGCCCGACTTTGGGGTTGATCGCGGCGATCACGGTTTCGGTGGCGATGCGGGTGCCGTCGCCGACGACGACCGCGGTGACCCTGCGATGGCGATGCTCGATGACCGTGACGGGAGACGAACAGCGGACCTCGACGCCGAGATCCGCTGCTCGGTTCATCAGTGCGTCGGTGAGCCCTTGCGCGCCGCCTTTGGCGTGCCATTGGCCGTAGCGGTGGTAGGCGAGCTGCCAATAGGCGAACAGGGCGCCGCCGGGTTCGGTGGGGCTCACGCCGGCGTGAGCTGCGAACGCGGAGACCGGGCCACGGGTCAGGTCGGAGGGGAGCTGCCGTCGTAGCAGCGTGTCGTACGGCGACATCAGATCACGGGCTCGGCGAAGGGGGCCGCCCCGAAGCGCCCGAGTCACGGCCCACAATCGTTCGGGGACCTCACGCAGGCTCATCTCGCCGCGGATGGCGGGCATGACAGCGGTGATGATCGGGTCCGCAGCTTCGAGGAACTGTCGGTATGCGGCAGCTTCGGAGCGGTCGGTTGCGGCGATGGAGTCCACGGTGGCTTCGATCGAGCGGTGGAAGCGGACACGGCGGCCGTCGGCGAACACTGCGATCGAGAACGGGTCCATCTCCTGGTAGATCAGTCCGGCCGCGGCGAGGTCGAGCTCGTCAGGGATCGATGTCATGTTGATGATGTTGTGGGCCGCCGAATGCAGATCGAACCGGAAACCGGGCAGTCCTGGGCGTTCCTCGGTCCGTGACCCACCGCCCGGTCGGTCCAGCGCCTCGAGGACGACAACGTGACGACCGGCCATGGCGAGATAACAGGCTGCGACAAGACCGTTGTGTCCGGCGCCGACCACCACAGCGTCAACCATCGGTGGCGACCCTGGACCGGCCGATCACGAGCGTGATCATCGCGCCGATCAGCGGTGCGACCATGCCCGCGACGAGATCGTCGCTCGACTTCTTCGCAGTCGGCCTGAGTGGCCCGAGCGCCCTCGAACGCGGATGTTGGCATGAAGCGACCGCCGCTTTCCGGAGTAGGCGCTACGGCATGGGAGAAACTGGCCACGTGTCCACACACGCGAACAGCCGGACCTACGACACCACGCTGGCAAAGATGCCGAAGGGAAAGGCCCGAGTCCCAGCGCCCTTCGATCCGAACGAGGTCTGGGGCTTCAAGGGCGAGCATCACGTGGCTGGGAGGATCGCCGGTACGGCCGTCCGAAGGGAGCCTCGTTCGAGATGAGGCCGGATGGAGCTTCGCGCTCGGTCCCGCATGGCTGAGGGATTGTCCGGTCGGGCCCGGCGATCGCGTCGAGGTGACCATCTCTCCCGAGGGTCCTCAGCGAAGTCACCTGGCACCTGACGTCTCGGCGGCGCTCGACGCGAACCCAGCGGCGGGAGAGTCTTCGACTCGCTCGCCCAGGTCTACCGAAACGGCTATCTACGGCGGATCGAGGCGACGAGGCGCCGGCCTGAGGTGCGCGCTCAGCGGATCGCCGAGGTTGTCAGCCTCCTCAGCGCAGGCGCCAAGGAGCGACCAGTGCAGTGACGGCAGATCTCCTGGCGGGGCCATCCCCGAACGCCGGCTCACCTCGATGGCGCGGTGTTCGTACGATGCGCCATGGCCTATGACACGGACATCGCAGATCGCATCCGCGAGCTCTTGGCTGGCGAGCGAGACCTGACCGAGAAGAAGATGTTTGGCGGGCTCGCATTCCTCGTCGCAGGCAAGATGGCGGTGGCGGCCAGCGGCCAGGGCGGCATCCTGGTCCGAGTTGATCCTGCTGAGTCCGACAGGCTCACCCAGACCGCGAGTGCTCGGTTCATGGAGATGCGCGGTCGAGCGATGCATGGGTGGCTGCGCATCGAGTCCAGCGACGTCCGCACGAAGCGTCAGCTCGCGAAGTGGGTCGCCCTGGGAACCAGGTACGCCCGATCGCTTCCTGATCTGCCAAGCCGCCGACAGCCACCGCTGACACGACCAATCGGCACGACCTCTGAGGCTCAGCCAGAGCGGCCGGCGCCGGTTTGAAAATGGTGGAGCTGGAGGGAATCGAACCCTCGTCCGTCGAGCGGTTGGCGACCGCGCTACGACCATTCCCGTGGCTGAGCCTCTACGGGTGGCTCACCGCCGGGTCGGCTGCCGCCGGAGCGGCGCCCGGCTCGTCTTTCCGAGCGGGCAGTGGTCTTTCCCACCGTCAGCGGTCTTTCCCGCCGTCAACCACTACTTCTGTTGCCGGGCTGTAGTGGTCAGGCCCCGTGTGCCATTGCTGGTCACGGTGTCTCTCTGAACCTGACTAGGTCAGGCGGCGAGAGCGAAGTCGCTGTTGGCGCTTCTTTGGGTGCCCCGTTTAAGGAGTCTGAGCAACTCCGGTCGCACGAACGACTTCCGGTCCCGACGTCGAAACCGGTCAGCCCCATGTGATTGCCAGCTTGTCAAAGCACGTGTCCCGGCTGACTCTCAGATCGACCAGGCCAGGGCACTGTACCGGTTCACCTTGACTGTTCGGCCTCGTATCGGCGGAGCCGGGCGGTTGACCACAGCGCGGCGGCGACGCTCCCCAGACCCACCGCCCCGACGGCCGGGCCGACCAGTCCAGTGGAAGCCACCGTGGCCATCGTGACCACGAGCACCGACAGGCCGGCGCCGGCCAGGACCAGCGAGGCCGAGGTGAGCGATCTATGGCGGTCGACGCCCGGTTCACGAACCGCGGCATGCTGCTCGTCGATCGACCACCAGCCCAGCAGCGCGATCGCCACCAGCGTCGCCGACTCGACTGGAACGAGCGTGAGCGAGGATCCGTTGCCGCCCATTGCGGCGAGGGCCAACAGGACGATGGCCGGGGCCACCAACCACCGCGATGCGCGTAGCAACGCCCAACCGAGCACGACCACCGCCACCATCCCGGCGGCGGTCGTGCCGCGGACGAACCGCGAGCTGGCCCCCACCGACCCGGCGGCCAAGAGGCTGGCCAGCGCAAGACAGGCGAGCGCGAGGGTCAGGCGGAGGCGGCGCGCAGGCGGCGGCGGAATGCGATCACCTCCTCGATGGGTCCGGCCAGCGGTTGGCCCGCCGGCCATCGAGCGACTGGCACCCCGAGAAGGGCGAAGCGCGTCCGCGCTGCGTCCTGTTCGAGCACCAGCACCCGCCGGGCCAACGCGGTCAGCGGGGAGGGACGCGATCGCTTGCTCGTCCTCCACGTCTTCGTCTCACTTGGCTTGCTGATCGTCGGCACTACCTGCAGGATCGCCAGGTCGATGCCGCGGGCGCGCAGGTCGATGAGCGCGGTCACCGCCCGTTGGTCCTCGAGGGGCGACACGGCCATCACCAGCGCGTTGGGCGGTAGGCAGCGGCGAGGCACCACAGCCAGACTTCGCCATGCCTCGCTGGCGAACACCTGGCTGGTGATCAGCGTGTCGACCAACCGGTACTCCTGGCGTCGGCCGCCGCCCGGTTCGAGCCAGCGCAACGACCCGCCGAACCCGATCAGTCCCACGCGGTCCCGCTCGTCCAGGTGGGCGACGGCGATCGCCGCGGCGGCCCGCACGCCGTCGCGTAGCGACGAAGCACCGAACGTGTCGAGGAACACCACGACGTCGGTGCTGCGCTCCGGGTGATGGTCGTTGACCCAGGGTTCCCCCCGACGAGCGGTCAACCGCCAGTTGACCGAGCGGACCGAATCGCCCGGCTGATAGGGCCGGATCTCGGCGAACTCGGTTCCTGCCCCACGGGCCCGAGCCACCTGGTTGCCGGTGTGGACGCGGGTCCGGTTCGGCCGAACGAGATGGCGAAGCGCTTCATTGCTCGGCAGGACCCGGATGGGATGGAGGTCTCTGGCCCGGGCCTCCCAGGCCACCAGCCCGGTGCGATCGCGCGCCCGCAGTACGACGCGGCCGACCGAGTGGAGGCCCCATCGCTCGGCTCGCAGGACGAAGGCGATGATGCGCTGCTCCCCTGGATCGAGGCGGATGGCGATCGGGGAGTCGCCCTCGTCGACGGCCAAGCCGCCCGGCAGCACCAGCGCAATGTCCAAACGGTCCACTTGAGTGACGCCCCGCACCAGGAGGCGAACCACGACCGAGTCGCCTTCCAACACCCGATCGCTGTCGACCTCCACGCGGATCTCGACGATGGGCGGTTCGGCCAGCAGCACCGCGACCAGGGCGACCGCGCCAAACGCTGCGCCGAACGCGGTGACGTCGGGACGGCCGACCACCAACCCACTGAGCAGGCCGATCACCGCCAGCCCGGCGCACCCGGCCAGAGCAGGGGCCGGCACCCGTCCCGGGACGACGCGGACACCAGGCGAAGGCCAGGGACCAGGGCCCTGCGGCGAATGTTGGGTCAAAGGTGGGCTCCTGCGGGCATGTTCGACCCCACATTCGCTCAAGGCCCAGCCCGATGATCAGCTGTCATGCGGCTCCTCGGCGGGCGGGGTCGGGACCTGGGCCAGGCAGTCAGCCACCACCGACTCGGCGCGAACCCCTCGAACCCATTGCTCGGGCCGCAACACGATGCGGTGGGCGAGAGTCGCCACGGCCAGGGCCTTGGCATCATCGGGCGTCACGAAGTCGCGGCCGGCCAACGCAGCGCGGGCTCGGGAGGCCTGCAACAGAGCGAGGGAGCCGCGCGGGCTGGCTCCGACCTCGACCGCCCCCTGCCGGCGGGTGGCGGTCACCAGCGCGACGAGATACCGCCCGACCGCTTCGGACACGTGAACCGTCTCGACCGCGGCTCGCATGTCGAGCAGCGTCTTCCGGTCGACGACTCTGGTCAGCTGGATCTCGGCCGTGGTGCGGTCGAGCCGGCGAGCCAACACACCCCACTCGTCCTCCGCGCTCGGATACCCGATCCCGGTACGGAACAGGAACCGGTCGAGTTGGGCCTCAGGCAAGGGGTAGGTGCCCTCGTACTCGATCGGGTTCTGGGTGGCCAGCACGACGAACGGTGGGTCGAGCGGCCGGGTCGAACCCTCGATCGTCACTTGCCGTTCGGCCATCGCCTCCAACAGGGCGGCCTGGGTCTTGGGCGGCGTGCGATTGATCTCGTCGGCCAAGAGCAGGTTGCAGAACACCGGCCCGGGCCGGAAGTCGAACACCGCCCGGCCCTGATCCCACACCGACGACCCGGTGACGTCGGCCGGCATGAGGTCGGGTGTGAACTGGATCCGGCGGAAGTCGATCCCCAGCACTTGGGCGAACGAACGAGCGGTCAACGTCTTGGCCAGCCCCGGCACGTCGTCGAGCAACACGTGACCCCCGGCCAGGATCGCCACCAGCACGAGTTCGAGCACATCCCGCTTACCGATGACCGCCCGTTCCAACTCGTCCAGCACCCGTTGGGCGGCGACGTGCACGTCGGCCACAGTCATGTCCGCGACATGGCCGCGCGCCGCGCCGGCGTCGGTGAGGCCGTCGGTCATCGCAGGCTCTCCAAGTGGGATATCAAGCGGTCGAGCTCCGCTGACGTCGGGCCGGGGAGATGCGGATCGGCAGGCCGGGTCGCCGCCGGCGACGCCAGAGCCCACACGTCCGGTGCCAAGAGCGAGGCGGCCCGAGGATCGTCGACCCTGATCCCGTGTCGGGCCTCCAACCATGTCCCGGCGATATCGGCCACCAGCGGTCGGAGCACGTGGTGGGCATCGCCGGCACTGACGGTGGCCAGGTCGAGCAGCCGTTGGAGCTCACTCAGGCGGCCCGACGGAGGATCAGGCGGATGGGCGATCGAGGCCGCCTGCGAGAACGGGCCCGGCGATCCGGCTGCTTCGCGAGCGACGAGCAGGCGAAGGAAGCCGATCGCCACCAGGGCACCGACCACCAGCGCCACCCCTCGTGCGTCGAGCAGATCGAGGAGTGAGGCGACCCAGACGACCGCGGCGAGGAGAACGAGGCGGGACGCTCGGGGGCGACGCCGCACGGTAGGTCTCGCGGCGGCCAGAGCCGGATCGGCCCAGACGTTGCTCATCGGCCCACGCGGTGACTCGGCGAGCTCATTGGCGAGCTCCTCCGCCGCCGCTCATCGGAGGCCCACGTCTTCGGGTTCGGACAGCCGGGCTCGGGCGTCCAGCTCGTCTCGCACCGACCGCAGCGCAGCCGCGGCGTCGGCTCGCATCGAGGCGTCGACAGGATGGGTGCTGAACCGGGCCTGCTCGAACAGGCCGGTCAGACTTCGCGCCGGCTCCACGCTCGCGCCGAGGATGCTCAGCGCCCGAAGCAGGAACTCCTGGGCGGTCTCGGACACCGCTCGTGGGATACCGGTGCGCCCGAGCGCTCGCTCCATCCGCGCGTAGGTGCGGATCACGACACGACGATGATCAGCGTCTCCCTCGAGACCATCGAGGTCAGCCAGGCCGAGCGCTATCTCGTCGCTAAGGTCGGCCTCATCCGGCTGGTCAGATGAGGGGCGTCGATTCCGGGCGGTGAGAAAGGCCAGACCCAGGCCGGCTACACCGAGCACGACACCGGCCACAACCGTCCAGTCCGGCCGGTCGGTCGGTCGGCGCTCCGCGCCAGTGTCAGACGCGACCGTGGTGACCGGATGCTTGTGGCGCCGCGCCGATGGGGCAGAGCTCTTGTCCTTGATGCACGGACCGAACACGAGGCCGTAGGCCAACAACAACAGGATGGTCGCCAACAGGCGCACCAGTAGAGGACGCAGAACCGAAGCCGATATGGCGCCCTTCGGTTCGTCATCCACGGCCCGCGGGCGGCGGCCGGACCGGGTGCGCCAGCCCACGAAAGCGGCGAAGGCAAGTGCCGCCGCTCCGACGACCACCGCGACTGCGGTCACCGCGGTATCCCCCGCCGGGGAGCCACCGCGTCGATCAGGCCCGACGCTGCCTGCGCCGACCAGTGCCACCGCGGCGCCGAAACCGACGAACGCCACTGCCAGGACCACCGGGTTGGCCAGGATCGTCGGGTGCCGCCTGGTAGTCATCGGGTCGTCAGTATCGCCGCTGCTCGGCTGAACCGCCGGGCCGCGGTGGCCGCGCTCGGCCATTACAGGCCTGCGCCCTCAGTCGTGACGGCCGCCGCGGGAGGTCGCCCTTCGGGCTTCGAGCTCGGCGTCGCGCTTGGCGATCGCTTGGCGCTTGTCGTACTGGCGACGCCCCCGGCCCAGCCCGAGCTCCAGCTTGGCCCGGCCATCCTTGAAGTACAGCGACAACGGCACAAGGGTGAGCCGCTCCTGGTCGACCTTGGCTCTCATCTCCTCGATCTCGGACCGGTGCAGTAGCAACTTCCTGTCCCGTGACGCCTCGTGGCCGCCCTGGGTCGAGGCCGCCGAATAAGGCGCTATATGCAGCGCCACCAGCCACACGTCGTCGCCTTGGAGACGGGCGTAGCTATCGGCCAGCTGCACCTTGGACTCGCGCAGCGACTTCACCTCGCTCCCCTGGAGCATGAGCCCGCACTCCCACGAGTCGAGGATCTCGTAGTCACGGCGGGCTCGGCGGTTGGTGGCCACCACCTTGACGCCGCTGGCTTTCGGGCTCATGGGATGGCCGAGGGTAGTGGTCGGCCAACCCATGCGATCGGCCATGCGATCGGCCATACGATCGGCCGCCCGAAGGATGCCAGCATGCAGCCGGTGGGGGAGCGGCCGTTCGACCGGGAGATCGCCCGCCTGGCCGTGCCGGCGTTCGGCGCGCTGCTGGCCGAACCGCTGTACGTGCTGGCCGATACCGCAGTCGTCGGTCATCTGGGCACACCCCAGCTGGGCGGGCTCGCCGTGGCGTCGGCGGTGCTGCTGGCCGCCTACTCGCTGTGCATCTTCCTGGCCTATGGCACCACCGCCGCGGTGGCCCGACTGATCGGCGCGGGCGACGAACGTGAAGCAGTGCACCAAGGCGTGCAGGGCATCTGGCTCGCCGCGCTGGCCGGCGCGGTCTTGGCGCTCCTCGGGCTGTTCACCGCTCACCGCCTGGTGTCGCTGTTCGGTGCGGATGGTGTGGTGACCGGCTTCGCTCTCACCTACCTGCGCATCAGCTTGATCGGGTTGCCGTTCCTGCTGGTGACCCTCGCCGGCACCGGCTACCTGCGAGGGGTACAGGACACCCGCACGCCTCTGGTGGTCGCCGTGGTCTCCTCGGTCGCCAACCTCGTGCTCGAGCTGGTGCTCGTCGTCGGGTTGCACCAGGGGATCGGCGCGTCGGCGGCGGCCACCGTCGTCGTGCAAGTGGCGACCGGCGCGGTCTACTTGCGAGCGGTGCTCGGCCGAGCTCGGCAGCTGGGCGCGTCGGTCGCGCCAGACCCGAGGACTCTGCGTGCTCTGGCCCGAGTGGGAGCCGACCTCATGGTCCGTACGGCTGCGCTGCGAGCGGCGTTCATCGGGGCGACGGTGATCGCCACTCGACTGGGCAAGGTTGAGGTGGCGGCCCACCAGATCTGCGTCGAGATCTGGAACCTGCTGGCCCTCGGTCTCGACGCACTGGCCATCGCCGGACAGGCGATGGTGGGGCGGCTGCTCGGCGCGGCTCGGCCCGAGGAGGCCCGTGCCGCGTCCAGGCGACTGCTGCAGCTGGGCTTGTTGGCGGGCGTGGCGATCGGCGTGGTCGTCGTCGCGCTGGCGCCGGTGCTGCCGGGGGTGTTCAGCGGTGACGTCGAGGTCCGGCGGTTGTCGACGTTCCTGCTCATCTGGGTGGCTGGCCAGCAACCGGTGGCTGCTGTTGTGTTCGTGCTCGACGGTGTGCTGATCGGCGCGGGCGACCAGAGGTTCCTGGCCGTGGCGATGGTCGTTGCCGGTGCTGCGTTCTTCGTCGCTGGATTGCCCATCCTGCCGCTCGGCCTGGGCGTCGGTTGGGTCTGGGCGGCGATCGGCGTGTTCCTGGTGGCGCGGGTCGTGGTGCTGAGCCTGAGGTTCCGGGGCACCGGCTGGCAGGTGCTCGGCGCCAACCGTTGACCGCGTCGGCTCGAGCGATCAGCCCGGCCGTCTCGCCCAGAACAGGATGCGCTTGAACGGGTAGTGGTAAGGCCGCGGGTCACCGAGCTCGGCGCGGAGGCGGTTCCTGTACGAGGCCACGAACGCCTCGTAGCACTCAGGCTCGAGCGCCTTCTCGAATCGGGTGAGTGTGGTTCCCTTCACCCACTCGACGACATCGTCGGAGGAGCCGAGGGTCATCGCGTAGATCTGCAGACGGACGTGTTGCTCGGCGTACCCGAGCTGGTGCAACAGCTGCGAGTAGGTCTCTGGGGCGAGGACGTTGGCGGCCACCGGATCCGGCGGGGGTGGCCCGTCGAACGCCGACCGGAACGGCTCCTCGGCGGCCATGTCGGTGGCCACCCGATGGGCGGCATGGTCCGCGTTTGCCGGAACCTGGACCGCCAGCTGAGGTCGCGTCCCGTGGGGTGGTGGAAGTAGGTCGGTGACCCTTGGTTCTTCCGCCGAGGTTAGGCGGCGGGGAGTTGGCGGGTGTTGGTGGTGGTCGCCTCCTGTGGTTGGTCGATGAGGGCCATGGA
>JAABUN010001577.1_pt1 | contig 48957 bp, 40 predicted proteins | sample 5559311 | NCBI WGS metagenome assembly JAABUN01 (sample SAMN10711877, study PRJNA513370) | rock metagenome | isolation source: Antarctica rocks | place: Antarctica: Victoria Land, Siegfried Peak sud
GGACCCGGAGACACCGACACCACGACGTCGGACGATCAGCGACGCCCCAGCCCGCGCCACCACTCAACCACGAGAAGATCATGAACTCGAACGACAATCAAGGTCTACTCGCGGATCTGGGTCAGACTTCCAGCCGAGGTGACCCTGCACACCTCGTGGCAGAAGAGTGGGCGACCCGTAAGAGCCTCTGTTCCCTGAGGCTGTTTCCTGGCTGTCTGAGTTCCTGCGGTGGTGACCCCAGCGGGATTCGAACCCGCGCTGCCGCCGTGAGAGGGCGGTGTCCTAGGCCGCTAGACGATGGGGCCTCGTCCGATGAAGTTTTCCGGTCCGGTGGAGCAGATGCGCTGGGGTACCTGGACTCGAACCAAGACTAACGGAACCAGAAACCGTCGGGCTGCCAATTACCCCATACCCCACCGGGAGCGGCTCGTGCTGCCCGCGCCGTCAGGCACTCTAGCGGACGGCCCGGCCGGCCCTCAACCGGCCGCGGCGGCCCGCAGGCGGGCCAGGGTGCGCTCCTTGCCCAGCAGCGCCATCGACTCCGGCAGCGGCGGCGCGACCGCCGCCCCGCACACCGCCGCGCGCAGCGGCAGGTAGGCCTTGCCGCGCTTGAGTCCGAGACCGTCGAGCAGGGCGGCGTCGACGGCGCCCTGCACCGCCGTGGTCGTCCAGTCCACGACCGGCCCCAGCGCGTCCGCGGCGGCGCGCAGCACCTGCGCACTCCCCGGCCCGAACGCCTTCGTCGCGGCCGCCCCGTCGACCGCAAAGTCCTCCTCGGCGACGAACAGGAAGTGCACCAGCGCCGGCAGCTCGGACAGCACGGCGACCCGGGTCTGGACCAGCGGCACGGCGCCGTCCAGCAGCGCCAACTGGGCAACCGTCGGCGGCGTGCCGACCAGGCCGGCGCGCTGCAGGAACGGCAGCGCCCGCGCGGCGAAGTCCGCCGGGGCGAGGTCGCGCAGGTAGTGCCCGTTGAGCCAGCCGAGCTTGTCGAGGTCGAAGACCGGGCCGACGGTGTTGACCCGCGACCAGTCGAAGGTCTGCGACATCTCCGCGAAGCTGAAGACCTCCTCCTGCGACGGCAGCGAGTAACCCAGCAGCCCCAGGAAGTTGAGCAGCGCCTCCGGCAGGTAGCCCTGCTCGACGAACCATGTCAACCGCGCCGCCGGGTTCTTGCGCTTGGAGATCTTGCTCTTGTCGCTGTTGCGCAGCAGCGGCATGTGGGCGTACGCCGGCCGCGGGAAGCCGAGCCAGTCGGCGAGCAGCAGGTGCTTGGGGGTGGAGGAGATCCACTCCTCGCCGCGGACGACGTGGGTGATGCCCATGAGCGCGTCGTCAACCACGACCGCCAGGTGGTAGGTCGGGAAGCCGTCGGCCTTGAGGAGCACCTGGTCGTCGGGCCGCGGCGCCGACACCTCCCCGCGGATGAGGTCGACGAAGGTCAGCGGCGCGTCGTCGGGCACGAGCATCCGCACGACCGGCGTGTCGGCGAAGCCGGGCAGCGCGGCCCGCTCCTCGCGCGACAGACCCAGGCACCGCCGGTCGTAGCCGGTCGGGACCTTGCGCCGCTGCTGGTCCTCGCGCATCTCCTGCAGCCGGGCGGGGGTGCACCAGCACAGGTAGGCGTGGCCGGCCGCGAGGAGCCGGTCGACGTAGGGCCGGTAGGTGCCGAGCCGCTCGGACTGCCGGTACGGACCGTACGGACCGCCGACGTCCGGCCCCTCGTCCCAGGACAGGCCCAGCCAGCGCAGCGTGTCGTAGACCTGCTGCTCGCTGTCGGCGCGGAACCGCGCCCGGTCGGTGTCCTCGACCCGCAGCACGAACTGCCCGCCCTGCTGGCGGGCGAAGGCCAGGTTGAACAGCGACATGTACGCCGTGCCGACGTGCGGGTCGCCGGTCGGCGAGGGCGCCACCCGGACCCGGACGCTCACCGGGCCAGCACCGGGTTGGTCAGCGTCCCGACGCCCTCCACGGCCACGTCGACGGTGTCGCCGTCGGTCAGCGGGCCCACCCCGGCGGGCGTGCCGGTGAGGACGACGTCGCCGGGCAGCAGCGTCATGAACGCGGTGATCCAGGCGATCACGGCCGGCACGTCGTGCAGCAGCTGCGCCGTCCGTCCATCCTGGCGCAGCTCGCCACCGACGCGGCACTGCACCCCGACGTCCCGCACGTCGAGGTCGGTCTCCACCCACGGCCCGATGGGGCAGAACGTGTCGTGCGACTTGCCGCGCGTCCACTGCCCGTCGGCCTGCTGCTGGTCGCGGGCGGTCACGTCGTTGGCGGCGGTGTAGCCGAGCACCGCGTCGTACGCCCGCTCGCGCGGGACGTCGCGGCACAGCCGCCCGATGACGACGGCGAGCTCGGCCTCGTGGTCGACGCGCTGGCTGTCGCGCGGCAGCCGGATCGCCTCCCCGGGCCCGATCACCGAGGTGGACGGCTTGAGGAACACCACCGGGCTGGCCGGCGCCTGCCCGCCCATCTCCGCGGCGTGGTCGGCGTAGTTCTTGCCGATGCACACCACCTTGCTCGGCAGGACCGGCGCCAGCAGCCGTACGGACCCGAGCGGGTGCCGGGCGCCGGTGAAGGCGAACGGCCCGAACGGGTGGCCCTCGACGGGTGCGACGACGAGCTCGGCGGGGTCGCCGTCGGGCGGTCCCTCGACGACCCCGAACGACACCTCCCCGTCGACGGCGAAGCGGCAGATGCGCACGCGGGCGGGCCTTCCGGGACGGCGGTGGTGGGCGCCCCGAAGGCTAGTCCGGTGCCCGCCGGGTCCGCCCCACTCGGGCCGGGTAGGGGCCGGTCGTGGATCTTTCCGCGTGGTTCCTCACGCCATCCGAGCGCGACAACCCCTGGACGGTGCTCGACACCCGGCATGGTCCGGACGGTCCGGCGTGGACCGAGGGCAACGCTGTACGGCCGCACGTGCACGGCGTCGCCTACTTCCCCCGGCTGGCCGAGGTGGTGCGGGAGCTGCAGCGCGGCGACCTGCTGTGCTTCACCGACTGGCGCGGCGACCCCGACGAGCGGCTCACCGGCGAGCCGGGCAGCGAGGTCGGCAGAATGTTCTCCGCGGCCGCCCGGCGGGGGGTCCTGGTCAAGGGACTGCTGTGGCGCTCGCACCTCGACGGCCTCGCCTTCAGCGCCGACGAGAACCGCCACCTCGGGTCCGACGTCAACGAGTCCGGCGGGGAGGTCCTGCTCGACCAGCGCGTACGGCCGTTCGGTAGCCACCACCAGAAGCTGGTGGTGGCCCGGGGCGCCGCCGGCGACGTGGCGTTCGCCGGGGGCATCGACCTGTGCCACGCCCGCAACGACGACGACGCGCACGACGGCGACCCGCAGGGCCTGGCGATGTCACCGGAGTACGGCCCGAACCCGCCGTGGCACGACGTGCAGCTCGAGCTGCGCGGCCCGGTCGTCGGCGACCTCGAGGCGGTGTTCCGCGAGCGCTGGGAGGACCCGGCGCCGCTGGACAACCGGCTGCGGATGGCCGTCGAGCGCCGGCTCATCAAAGGCATCGACACCGAGGCGAGCGAGCTCCCGCCGCAGACGCCCGACCCGGCGCCCGCGGGCAGCTGCGCGGTGCAGGTGCTGCGCACCTACCCGGCCCGGCTGCCGGGCTACCCGTTCGCCCGGCGGGGTGAGCGCAGCGTCGCGGCGGCGTACCGCAAGGCGCTGCGCCGCGTCACACAGCTGATCTACCTGGAGGACCAGTACCTCTGGTCGACCGAGGTCGCGCTGCTGTTCGCCGAGGCGCTGCGGCGCCAGCCGGAGCTGAGGCTCGTCGGGGTCGTCCCGCGCTTCTCCGACCAGTCCGGCGCGATCTCCCGGCCGCCGAACCTCGTAGGCCGCCAGGACGCCCTGGACCTGGTACGCGAGGCGGGCGGCGACCGGGTCAGCGTCTTCGACCTGGAGAACGCCGCCGGCACCCCCGTGTACGTCCACGCGAAGGTCTGCGTCATGGACGACGTGTGGTCGTCGGTGGGCAGCGACAACCTCAACCTGCGAAGCTGGACGCACGACAGCGAGCTGTCCTGCGCCGTCCTGGACGACATCCGCGACGAGCGCGAACCCCGCGACCCGGCCGGCCTCGGTGACGGCGCCCGGCGCTTCGCCCGCGACCTGCGGCTGCAGCTGTGGCGGGAGCACCTCGACCTGACGGGCTCCGACGCCTCGCTCGTCGACCCTGCGTCCGGGATAGCCCAGCTGCGGGCGTCGGCGGCGGCACTGGACGCGTGGCACGACGGCGGGCAGGTCGGGCCGCGCCCGCCGGGCCGCCTGCGGGAGCACCGGGCCGACCGGCTGCCGGCCATCACCCGGGCCTGGGCGCGGCCGCTGTACCACCTCGTGGTCGACCCGGACGGCCGCCCGCGTCGGCGGCTGCGCAAGAGCTGGACCTGAGCCGACCGGTCACCGGCGCGCCGCCCTACCCGGGCGGGGCGCCGCGGAGCGGGGTCAGCTTGGTCCGCATCGTCGCGGTGGCGTCCCGCCACACCTGGTGGTAACCGCGCTCAGGCCGGCGCGAACAGCTCGAGCGCGATGCCGTCGGGGTCCTTGAACTCGAGGATCCAGCCGCTGCCGAGGTCCTTCACAGGTTCGTGGTCCACGCCGAGGGCGTCGAGCCTCGCCGCGGCCCCGTGCAGGTCGGCGACGCTGGCGACGGTGAGCGACAGGTGGTCGAGGCCGACCCGGTCGGCGGAGAAGGCGTCGGTGCCGGGCGCGACGGGGCGCAGGCCGAACAGACCGCCCGGGAAGGCGTAGATGATCCCGCCGAACAGGAAGCCCAGCGCCTGCCTCGTGGCGTCGTCCGCCCCCTCGGGCACCTCGAAGGCGACGTCCCACCCGAACAGCGCGTCGTAGAACGCGCGGGAGCGGGTGAGGTCGCCGACGGTCAGCCGGACGTGGGCGAAGCCGGTAACGGGGACGGTGGCCGGGGCAGGGGAGGTCATGGCCGGACTCTGGCACGGCCGCCCGAGCCCCGCCGTGAGGGGGTCCCGAGCGGGTGGGCTCGACAGCCACCGGTGAAGCGCCGTACGCCCCGCGGAGGCCGTCTGGCGCCGGCACCGCCCCTGGCGACGCGGTGTCCCACGGGTGCTGCCCGTCCCGCGCACTGGATCGGCTGCGCCGCGCCCTGGACGACTACCTCGCCTGCTGAGGGCGCCCGCTGCGCCCCGCCCGTACCTGCCATCGATGTGCAACAACGGCCCGGAGGCTCTAGGTTCGCGGGCATGACCCTGAACCGCCCGCTGCTGGCGACCGCACTCGTCCTGCCCGTGCTCCTGACGGCGGCCTGCGGCTCGTCCGACCCCACGGGGAGCTCCGCTGCGGCGTCCCCGGCGCAGCTGTCCAGCCCCGCCGGCACGCTCACGGTCGCGGCGACGGTCGCGCCGATCACATCCATCGTCGCCAACGTCGGCGGCGACCGGATCAACCTGTCGGGGATCGTCCCGGAGGGGACGAACAGCCACACCTACGAGCCGCCGCCGCAGGTCGCCAAGCTCCTGTCGTCGGCGGACGTGGTGTTCGTCAACGGCCTCAAGCTCGAGGACCCGACATTCGAGCTCGCAGAGCAGAACAAGAAGAAGGATGCGCTGATCGTCCAGATCGGGACGCAGACCCTGCCGGAGTCGGACTACATCTACGACTTCTCCTTCCCGAAGGAGGACGGAAAGCCGAACCCGCACCTGTGGACCGACCCGCTGTTCGCCATCAAGTACGCCGGGGTCATCCGCGACGCCCTCGTCACCCGGGACCCGGCGGGCAAGGCGACGTACGACCGCAACCACGACGCGTTCGTCGTCAAGGCCACCGCGCTGTCCGACGCCCTGAAGGCCGACCAGTCCACGATCCCGGGCGGCAAGAAGGAGCTCCTGACCTACCACGACGCCTACGCCTACTTCGGGCGCGACTACGGCTGGGACATCATCGGCGCCGTGCAGCCCTCGAACTTCGAGGACCCGCAGCCCAAGGAGATCGTCCGCCTGGTCGACCAGATCAAGGCGCAGCAGGTCCCGGTCATCTTCGGCTCGGAGGTGTTCCCGTCCAAGGTGCTCGAGCAGATCGCCAAGGAGACCGGCGCCCGGTACGAAGACACCCTGCGCGACGACGACCTGCCCGGCAAGCCCGGCGAACCCGAGCACTCTTGGCTGGGGCTCATGCGCTACGACTACCGCACGATGGTCAAGGGGCTGGGCGGTACGACGACCGCGCTCGACGCCCTCGACACCGGCGACGTGGCCCCCGACACGGCGGACTACCCCCAGTGAGCACCGCTCGTCGCGGCGGGCCGGAGCGGACTGCGACGTCACGTCCGCGGTGACGCGGGTCGCCGTCGAGCACGCCGAGGCGCCGCTGACGCAGCACGTCGCCTCCTACGGTGGCCGCCTCGTCCGGTGTGGGCAGCCGCGTACCCCCGCTCGGCGTGGCAGCCGGCGGGCGGATCCAACCGGGACCCGCCGCCGCCGGCGGAAGGGCGGCCGGCGGCCGGCCCGTGTGTCAGGCGATCCGGCGCATCCAGCCGTGCGGGTCCGCGCGACGGCCGTACTGCAGCTCCAGCAGCGCCTCGCGCAGCCGCAGGGTCACCTCGCCGGAGGTGCCGTCGCCGACGGTCCACTCCCCCTGGTCGCTCTTGGCGTGGCCGACCGGGGCGATCACCGCCGCGGTGCCGCAGGCGAACACCTCGGTGAGCGTGCCGTCGGTGCAGCCCTTCTGCCACTCGTCGACCGAGATCCGGCCCTCCTCGACCTCCAGGCCGAGGTCGGGGGCCAGGGTCAGCAGCGAGTCGCGCACGACGCCGGGCAGCAGCGTGCCGGTGAGCGCCGGGGTGAGCAGGCGGGTGCGTCCGCCCTCGGAGAAGACGAAGAACAGGTTCATCCCGCCCATCTCCTCGACCCAGCGGCGCTCCACGGCGTCGAGCCAGACGACCTGGTCGCAGCCCTTCTCCGCGGCCTGGCGCTGGGCGAGCAGGCTTCCGGCGTAGTTCCCGGCGCACTTGGCCTCGCCGGTGCCGCCCACCGCCGCCCGGACGTACTCCGTGGACAGCCACACCGTGACCGGCCGGACCTCGCCGGGGAAGAACGGCGTGACCGGGAAGGCGATGAGCAGGAACAGGTACTCGTGCGCCGGCCGCATCCCCACCTGCGCCTCCGTTGCGATCATGAACGGACGCAGGTAGAGGCTCTGCCCGGGCGCGGTCGGCACCCACGCCGCATCGGTGCCGACAAGCGCCTCCACGGCGGCGAGGAACAGCTCCTCGGGCAGCTCCGGCATCGCCAGGCGCCGGGCCGAGCGGTTGAAGCGGCGGGCGTTCTCCTCGGGCCGGAAGACCGCGACTCCGCCGTCGGGCTGGTGGTAGGCCTTGAGCCCCTCGAAGATCGCCTGGCCGTAGTGCAGCACCATCGCCGACGGGTCGAGCTGCAGCGGCGCGTACGCCGACAGGCGCGCCTCGTGCCAGCCGCGGTCCTCGGTCCACCGCGCGGTGACCATGTGGTCGGTGTGCACCCGGCCGAAGCCGGGGTCGGCCATGAGGGCCGCCCGCTCGGCGTCGCTGCGGCGGGAGTCGCTGGGCACGACCTCGATCGCCTCGTTGCCGGTGGCCGTGGTCGTCATGCCTCTCCCTCAGGGATGCCGGGCGGCCCGGTGCCGGCCCGACCTCGCACGGTACTCGCGGGCGGCCCGCCGGGTGGCTCAGCCGAGCAGGCCGACCAGGGCATCGCCGACCTGCACCGTGCTGCGGGGGGTGTCCCCGCGGCCCGCGAGGTCCTGCGCCACCGCCTTCTCGACCCTGCCGGCCTCCTCGGCGTGCCCGAGGTGCTCCAGCAGCAGGGCGACCGACAGCACGGTGGCGGTCGGGTCGGCCCGGCCCTGCCCGGCGATGTCGGGGGCGCTGCCGTGCACCGGCTCGAACATCGACGGATTGGTGCGCGAGGCGTCGAGGTTGCCGCTCGCCGCCAGCCCGATACCACCGCAGATCGCCGCGCCGATGTCGGTGAGGATGTCGCCGAACAGGTTGTCGGTGACGATCACGTCGAAGCGACCCGGGTCGGTGACGAAGAACATCGACACCGCGTCGGCGTGCTGGTACTCCAGCGTCACATCCGGGAACTGCTCGCCGACCCGCTGGGCCGTGCGCATCCACAAGCCGCCGGCGTGCACGAGCACGTTGGTCTTGTGCACCAGCGTGAGCCGCCCGGAGCGGGCCTGCGCGCGCGCGAAGGCGTCCCGGACCACCCGCTCGATGCCGTACGCCGTGTTGAGGCTGACCTCGGTCGCGATCTCCTGCGGGGTGCCGGTGCGCAGGGTGCCGCCGTTGCCGGCGTACGGGCCCTCGGTGCCCTCGCGCACGACGACCATGTCCACCTGCTGGTCGCGCAGCGGCCCGCGCACCCCGGGGTAGAGCTTGACCGGCCGCAGGTTGACGTGGTGGTCCAGCGCGAAGCGCAGCGCGAGCAGCAGACCGCGCTCGAGCACACCGGACGGCACAGACGGGTCACCGATCGCGCCGAGCAGGATCGCGTCGTGGCCGCGCAGCTCGTCGAGCACGCCGTCCGGCAGCACCTCGCCGGTGCGGTGGTAGGCCGCGGCCCCGAGGTCGTAGTCGGTCGTCTCGACCCCCGGCAGGACCGCCCGCAGGACCTTGAGCCCCTCGGCGACCACCTCCGGGCCGATGCCGTCGCCGCCGATGACCGCCAGTCGGGTGCTCATGGCGGCAGACTACGGGTTGGGATGACCATCCCAACCTGCGGTACGTGACACCCTGCGCGCGTGCTGGCCCTACGACTCATCTGCCCCACCCACCTCACCGCTGCCCTGACCGAGGTCCTCCAGCTGCAGCCGGGGGCGACCCACCTCGTCCAGCTACCCGGCGCGGCCCTCGAGCCGCCCGGCGACGTGCTGCTCGCCGACCTCGCCCGCGAGGCGGTGACCGATGTCGTCACGGCGCTGCGGGATCGGGCCGGAGACCGTTGCGCGATCACCCTGGAGACGGTCGACACCACGGTCTCCCGGTACGCCGACGCCGCCGAGGAGGCCGCCCCCGGCCGAGGGGTCGACGCGGTCGTCTGGGAGGAGGTAGAGGCGCGCTCCGGCGAGGAGAGCGAGCTGTCGGGAGCCTTCCTCGCGCTGCTCGTCATCGCCACCCTGCTCGCCGCGATCGGGGTGATGCTCGACAGCCCGGTGCTCGTCGTCGGTGCGATGGTCGTCGGCCCGGAGTTCGGGCCGGTCGCCGGCCTCACGGTCGCGCTCGCGGAGCGCCGGCTCCCGCTCGCCATGCGCTCGCTCCGGGCCCTGCTCGTCGGCTTCCCGGTCGCGATCGCCGCCAGCGCGGCGCTCACCCTGGCGCTGCGGCTGACGGTCGAGCTGCCCGCCGCGTACGTCGGCGAGCAGCGGCCGCTGACCGCCTTCGTGAGCAAGCCGGACGGCTACGCCCTGCTCGTCGCGCTGCTGGCCGGCGTCGCCGGGGTGGTGTCGCTGACCTCGGCGAAGTCCTCGGCGCTGGTGGGCGTGGCCGTGTCGGTGACCACCGTGCCCGCGGCCGCCGACATCGGCGTGGCCGCCGCGGCCGGCCGCTGGGGCGAGTGCGCAGGCGCCGCGGCCCAGCTGCTCGTCAACCTCCTCGCCCTGGTCGCCGCGGGCGGCGCGACGCTCGCGGTCCGCCGCCGCGCCGCCGGCCGGCGTCGGGTCAGGACCGGGCGCGATTGACGGCGCTGACGACCGCGACCAGCGAGCTGGTGACGATGCTCGGGTGCACCCCGCAGCCCCACAGCACCTGGCCGTCGACGGCGACCTCGAGGTAGGACGCGGCCTGCGCCTCCTCCCCCGCCCCGGTGGCGTGCTCGGCGTAGTCGAGGACCCGCGCGTCCACGCCGAGCTCGCTCAGAGCGTGGACGAACGCCGCGATCGGCCCGTTGCCGGTGCCGGAGATCCGGTGCTGCCGGCCGCCCCACTCCACCACCGCGTCGATGCGGTCGTGCTCGCCGCTGGTCAACGACTGCGACACCAGCCGAAGCGGTACGGTCCGGGTGAGGTAGGTGCCCTCGAACAGCGACCAGATCCGGGCCGCGGAGACCTCTCCGCCCTCGCCGTCGGCGATCTCCTGCACGACCCGCGAGAACTCGATCTGCATCCGCCGGGGCAGGTCGAGGTGGTGCTCGTTCTTCAGGACGTACGCCACCCCGCCCTTACCGCTCTGGCTGTTGACCCGGATGACCGCCTCGTAGGACCGGCCGACGTCCTTGGGGTCGATCGGCAGGTAGGGCACCCCCCAGGGCCGCTGCTCGACCGGAACGCCCGCCGCGGCGGCGTCGCGGTCCATGGCCTCCAGGCCCTTCTTGATGGCGTCCTGGTGCGAGCCGGAGAAGGCGGTGTAGACGAGATCGCCGCCGTAGGGGTGGCGCGGGTGCACCGGCAGCTGGTTGCAGTGCTCGACGGTGCGGCGCACCTCGTCGATGTCGTGGAAGTCGATGGTCGGGTCGACGCCCTGGCTGAACAGGTTGAGCCCGAGCGTCACCAGGCACACGTTGCCGGTGCGCTCCCCGTTGCCGAACAGGCAGCCCTCCACCCGGTCGGCGCCGGCCTGCACCCCCAGCTCGGCGGCGGCGACCGCCGTACCCCGGTCGTTGTGCGGGTGCAGCGACAGGACCACGCTGCTGCGCCGGTCGCCGAGCCCGCGGCCGAACCACTCGATCATGTCGGCGTAGGTGCTCGGCACGCTCATCTCCACGGTCGCCGGCAGGTTCAGCACGACCGGCCGCTCCGGGGTGGGCTGCCAGACGTCCATCACCGCCTCGCACACCTCCAGCGCGTAGTCGAGCTCGGTGCCGGTGAAGGACTCCGGGCTGTACTGCCAGCGCACGTCGGTGCCCTGCAGGTGCTGCTCGGCGTACTTGGCGCACCACTGCGCGCCCTGTACGGCGATGTCCTTGATGCCCTCGCGGTCCAGGCCGAACACGACCTCGCGCTGCAGCGTGGAGGTCGAGTTGTAGAGGTGGACCAGCGCGGTGCCGCGAAAGCCTGCCAGCGACTGGATCGTGCGCTCGATGAGCTCCTCTCGGGCCTGGGTGAGGACCTGGATGGTCACGCCCTCGGGCACCAGGTCGCCCTCGACGAGCCGGCGGACGAAGTCGAAGTCGGTCGAGCTCGCGGCCGGGAAGCCGACCTCGATCTCGCGGTAGCCCATCGAGACGAGCAGCGCGAACATGCGCAGCTTGCGCTCGGCGTCCATGGGGTCGATGAGGGCCTGGTTGCCGTCGCGCAGGTCGACGCTGCACCACAGCGGGGCGCGCTCGATCGTCCGCGTCGGCCAGGTGCGGTCCGGCAGGTCGACCGGAGGGAAGGGTGCGTAGCGGCCGTACGGCATCGGCGCGAACTCGGGGCGTACCGGGCGGGTCATGTGCGATGTCTCCCAGGGGTGGCGGGGTACGGCCAGCACGAGACCCCGCGACGGGGAGCCGGCCTAGGAGAGGGCCCCGCCGCGGCACAGAAGGAGCAGCCGCACCACGCGCAACACCCTACGCGACCGCGAGGAAGGGCTCGACGAGGGCCCGGAACGCCGCGGGCTCGTCGACCCACGGGAAGTGCCCGGCGCCGGGCACGACCTCGGCCGTCGAGGACGGGAAGGACTCCGCCACCCGGTAGACCGACGCCACCCCGGTGAGGGCGTCGTGCTCGCCGCCGACGACGAGGACGGGAGCGGTGACGGCGGCGAGCCCGGCGCGCAGCGCCGCGACGTCGACCTCGTCGGCGCCGGCGGCGAAACCGAGCTCCGCGCGGCGGCTGCTCTGCCGGTCGGCGGTGGCCGCGTGGGCCTGGGTGCGGTCGTCCCAGCGCCCGTAGAAGAACGGGCGGGTGGCCCGGACGAGCGCCTGCACCTGCGCGGGCGGCGCGCCGGCGAGGGCGGCCTGGGCCTCCGCGGCGTCGGCGTACCAGGGCGCGCCCGCCCGCGCCGCGCGGATCCCGGGGATGTCCCCGCGGTCGCCGGCCTGCAGCCGGTCCGACGGGGTGACGAGCACGAGCCGCCCGACGCGGTCCGGGTGCGCGGCGGCCCAGGCCTGCGCGACCAGGCAGCCGGCGGAGTGGCCGAGCACGTCGGCGCGCTCCAGCCCGAGGTGCCCGCGCAGGGCCTCGACGTCGACCGCGAGCCGGTCGAAGCGCAGCGAGCCGGGCTCGGCCGGGACCTCGGAGCGCCCCGTCGCCCGGCTGTCGAGCAGCACCAGGGTGCGCAGCTCCGACAGGCCACCGAGGTCCTCCAGGTAGGCGGCCGCCCGGCCGGGGCCGCCGGGCAGGCACAGCAGCGGCGGGCCGCTGCCGACCTCGGTGTAGGCCAGCCGGGTGCCGTCGTAGGAGGCGAACGCCCCGCTCACGACAGGTCCACCGCCCGGGCTGCGCGGGCGCCGATCGAGGCGGCGATGGACGCGAGCAGGTCGGCCGGCACGGCGCTGTCGACGCCGAGGGCCATCAGCGCGTCGCCGCCCTGCCGGGTACGGCTGACCTGCGCCCCGCCGATGTTGATGCCGGCCGAGCCCAGCGCGGCGCCGATCCGGCCCACGATGCCGGGGCCGTCGGCGTAGCGGAAGAACACCAGGTGCTCGCCGAGCGCCACCTCGACGTCGAACCCGTCGACGCCGGTGAGCTTCTCCACCTGCCGGGTGCCGGTCAGGGTGCCGGCCACCGAGACCGTGCCGCCGCCGGGCAGGACACCGTGCAGCCGGATCTCATTGCGGTAGTCGCCGCTCTCCGGAGTCGTGGTCAGCGAGACCTCGAGCCCGCGCTCGACGGCGAGCGCGGGGGCGTTGACGAACGTCACCCGGTCCTCGGTGACGTCGGTGAACACGCCCTTGAGCGCGGCGAGCTGCAGCACCGACACGTCGTGGGCGGCGATCTCCCCGCAGACCTGCACCTCCAGGCTGGCGGCGCCGACGCCGGCCAGGGCGGTGAACACCCGGCCGAGCTTCTCGACGAGCGGCAGCGCCGGGCGTACGTCCTCCACGACGACGCCGGCGGCCTGGACGTTGACCGCGTCCGGCACGAACTCGCCCTCGAGCGCGAGACGTACCGACCGGGCGACCGCGACGCCGGCCTTGTCCTGCGCCTCGACGGTCGACGCGCCCAGGTGCGGCGCGACGACGACGGAGTCGAACGCGAACAGCGGCGAGTCGGTCGTCGGCTCGGTCTCGAACACGTCGACGCCGGCGCCGGCCACGGTGCCGGCGGCCAACGCCTCGGCGAGCGCCGACTCGTCCACGAGGCCCCCGCGGGCGGCGTTGACGATGCGCACCGTCGGCTTGCAGAGCGCGAGCTGCTGCTTGCCGATCAGCCCGACGGTCTCCGGGGTCTTCGGCAGGTGCAGGGAGATGAAGTCGCTCTCCCGCAGCAACTCCTCCAGGCTCACCAGGCGCACCCCGATCTGCGCGGCGCGGGCCGAGCTGAGATAGGGGTCGTAGGCGATCAGCCGGGTCCCGAAGGCCGACATCCGCTGGGCGAACAGCACGCCGATGCGGCCCAGCCCGACCACGCCGACGGTCTTGTCGGCGACCTCCACGCCGGTCCACCGCGAACGCTCCCAGCGGCCGGCCTTGAGCGCCGCGCTGGCCGCGGCCGTGTTGCGGGCGCACGCGAGCAGCAGCGCGACGGCCTGCTCGGCGGCGCTGACGATGTTGCTCAGCGGTGCGTTGACCACCAGCACGCCGCGGGCGGTGGCGGCGGCCACGTCGACGTTGTCCAGGCCGATGCCGGCGCGCGCCACCACCCTGAGCCGGGGCGCCGCCGCGAGCGCTTCGGCGTCCACGCGGGTGGCGCTGCGGACGAGCAGCGCGTCGGCGTCGGCGAGGGCGGACAGCAGCGCGCCGCGGTCGGTGCCGTCGACGTGCCGCACCTGCACGGCGTCGCCCAGGACCGCGACGACGGACGGCGCGAGCTCCTCGGCGATGAGGACGACAGGCAGGGTCACGGCGGTCCTCGACGCCGCAGCGCTTCGCGGGCTCACTCGCCGGAGTCGTCGATCCAGGCCATCATCGGCCGCAGCTGCGCGCCGGTGACCTCGATCGGGTGCTTGGCCTGCTCGGCCCGGTAGGCGTTCATCCGCGGGCGGCCGGCGTCGTCGTCGGCGATGAGGGCTCGGGTGAAGGTGCCGTCCTGGATCTCGGCGAGGACGCGCTTCATCTCCTGCTTCACGGCCGGCGTGACGATGCGCGGTCCGGTGACGTAGTCGCCGAACTCCGCGGTGTCCGAGATCGACCACCGCATCTTCGACAGCCCGCCCTCGTACATGAGGTCGACGATCAGCTTGAGCTCGTGCAGGCACTCGAAGTAGGCGACCTCGGGCTGGTAGCCGGCCTCGGTGAGCACCTCGAAGCCGGCCTGCACCAGGGCGCTCGCGCCACCGCAGAGCACCGCCTGCTCGCCGAACAGGTCGGTCTCGGTCTCCTCGGTGAACGTCGTGCGCAGCACGCCCGCCTTGGTGCCGCCGATCCCCTTGGCGTAGGACAGGGCGAGCGGCAGCGCCGAGCCCGTGGCGTCCTGCTCGACGGCCACCAGGCACGGCACCCCCCGGCCGTCGACGAACTGGCGGCGCACCAGGTGCCCGGGCCCCTTCGGCGCGACCATCGTGACGTCGACGCCGGCCGGCGGGGTGATGAGGTCGAAGCGGATGTTGAGGCCGTGGCCGAACATCAGCATGTCGCCGTCCTGCAGGGCGGGGGCGACGTCGCTCTCGTAGAGCCGGCGCTGCACCGTGTCCGGCGCCAGGATCATGACGACGTCTGCCTCCGCCGACGCCTCGGCGGGCGTGACGACGCGCAGGCCCTCCGACTCCGTCTTGGCGCGGCTCTTCGAACCCGCGGGAAGTCCCACCCGGACGTCCACGCCGGAGTCGCGCAGCGACAGCGCATGCGCGTGGCCCTGGCTGCCGTAGCCCAGGACGGCCACCCTGCGGGCGGCGATCAGCGAGAGGTCGGCGTCGTCGTCGTAATAGATCTCGGCCACAAAGGCTCCTCGGTCGGTGGAAGGTGGTCTAGCCGGTGCTGCGCAGGCGCTCGGCCCCGGTCATCGAGCGCGACCCCCGACCGACCGCGACCATGCCGCTCTGCACCATCTCGCGGATGCCGAACGGCTCGAGCACGCGGACGAGGGCGGCGAGCTTGTCGCGGGTGCCGGTCGCCTCGACGGTGACGGCGTCGGCCGCCACGTCGACGACCTTGGCGCGGAACAGCTGCACGGTCTCGAGGACGTGGCTGCGGGTGGCGAGGTCGGCCTTGACCTTCACGAGCAGCAGCTCGCGCTGCACGCTCGACTCGGGATCCAGTTCGACGATCTTGAGGACGTTGACGAGCTTGTTGAGTTGCTTGGTGACCTGCTCGAGCGGCAGACTCTCCACCGCCACGACGATCGTCATGCGGCTGACGGCGGCGTGCTCGGTCGGGCCGACGGCGAGGCTCTCGATGTTGAAGCCGCGCCGGCTGAACAGCGCGGCGACCCGGGCGAGGACGCCGGGCTTGTCCTCGACGAGCACCGACAGCGTGTGCCGGGTGGTGCGGGGTCCGTCCGGTGTGTTCTGCACTGCCGAGGACAGGGCCATCAGACGTCGTCCTGTCCCCACACCGGCCGCGTGTCGCGGGCGGCGAGGATCTCGTCGTTGCTCGTGCCGGCGGCCACCATGGGCCAAACCATCGCGTCGGCCGCGACCACGAAGTCGACGACGACGGGCGCGTCGTCGACGGCCATCGCCTTCTCGATGGTCGCGTCGACGTCCTCCGCCTTCTCACAGCGCAGCCCCACGCAGCCCATCGCGTCGGCGAGCTTGACGAAGTCGGGGATGCGCCGCGACGACCCGGACAGGTTGGTGTGGCTGTAGCGGCCCCCGTAGAACAGGGTCTGCCACTGGCGCACCATGCCGAGGTTGCCATTGTTGATGACGGCCACCTTGATCGGGATGCCCTCGATGGCGCAGGTGACGAGCTCCTGGTTGGTCATCTGGAAGCAGCCGTCGCCGTCGATCGCCCACACCGTCGCCTCGGGCCGGCCCACCTTGGCGCCCATCGCCGCGGGTACGGCGTAACCCATCGTCCCGAGGCCGCCGGAGTTGAGCCAGGTGTACGGGTGCTCGTACGAGATGAACTGGCTGGCCCACATCTGGTGCTGGCCCACCCCGCTGGCGACCACCGTCTCGGGCCCGGAGATCTGGCCGATCCGGCGGATGACGTGCTGCGGGGCGAGCGAGCCGTCCTCGGGCTCCTCGAACCCCAGGGGGTAGGTCTCGCGCCAGCCGTCGACCTGCCGCCACCAGGCGGACAGGTCCGCGCGGGCGCCGGCGGCGTAGACCTCCTGCACGGCCACGACCAGGTCGGCGAGGGTCTCCCGGCAGTCCCCGACGATCGGCACGTCAGCGGTCCGGTTCTTGCCGATCTCGGCCGGGTCGATGTCGGCGTGGATGACGGCCGCGCCGGTCGCGAAGGTCGACAGCTTGCCGGTGACGCGGTCGTCGAACCGGGCGCCGAGGCAGATGAGCAGGTCGCTCTTCTGCAGCGCGGTGACGGCCGCGACGCTGCCGTGCATGCCCGGCATCCCGAGGTGCTGCGGGTGGCTGTCCGGGAAGGCGCCGCGGGCCATGAGGGTGGTCACCACGGGGATGCCGGTGAGCTCGGCCAGCACCCGCAGCTCGGCGGCCGCCCGGGCCTTGAGGACGCCGCCGCCGACGTAGAGCACGGGACGCCGCGCCTCGGCGATCAGCCGGGCGGCCTCGCGCACCTGCTTGCCGTGCGGGCGGGTGGTCGGGTGGTAGCCGGGCAGGTCGAGCACCGGCGGCCAGGCGAACGAGCCCTGCCCGGTGAGGATGTCCTTGGGGATGTCGACGAGCACCGGTCCCGGCCGGCCGGTCCTGGCCAGGTGGAAGGCCTCGGCGATGGTGCGCGGGATGTCGTCGACCGCGTGCACGAGGAAGTTGTGCTTGGTGATCGGCATGGTGATGCCGACGATGTCGGCCTCCTGGAAGGCGTCGGTGCCGATGGCCGCGCTCGGCACCTGGCCGGTGACCGCGACGATGGGCACCGAGTCCATGTAGGCGTCGGCGATCGGGGTGACGAGGTTGGTCGCGCCCGGGCCGCTGGTGGCCATGCACACCCCGACCTTGCCGGTGGCCTGCGCGTACCCCTCCGCGGCGTGGCCCGCACCCTGCTCGTGGCGCACCAGGATGTGCCGCAGCCGCGTCGAGTCGAACAGCGGGTCGTAGGCCGGCAGGATCGCCCCGCCCGGGATGCCGAAGACGACCTCGGCGCCGACGCTCTCCAGCGAGCGCACGAGCGACTGGGCTCCGGTGAGGGACTCGGGCATCTGGGGTCTCCTGGGGTCCTGCGGGCTGGGCGGCGGGGCGGGCCGCTCCGGGCAAAAAAGAACCCCTCGTGCCGGGCACGGAGGGGTGAGCGCGTCTGCCGCGGGGCGGCGGACGCGCTAGGGAACTACGAGGAGGAGGCGCACCGGGACAGCGTGCCGCACGGCTCAGCGGCTGTCAAACCCGCGATGAGACGCCCTTCCCACATGGTGGGACAGGTACTGTCGCGGCCCAGGACGGGGATGCAGAGCACACCCGCCGGCACGTATCCCCATCGGTCGACGCGGGCAGGACGCCACGATGAAAACTGCGCAACGGTACGAACACGTCTCCATCAGCGGCCTCGCGCACCTCGACGCGCCGCACGTCGTCACCTCCAGGGAGATCGAGGACCAGCTGTCCTCGACCCTGGACCGCCTGGGCGTCGAGCCCGGGCTGCTCGAGGCCCTGTCGGGGATCGTCGAGCGGCGGGTGCACGACGCCGGGACCAAGCCCAGCGAGGCCGCGGCCGAGGCCGGCGAGCTGGCCCTGGCGCGCAGCGGCGTCGACCGCAGCGACATCGGGGTGCTGGTCAACACCTCGGTGTGCCGCGACTACCTCGAGCCGTCGACCGCCAGCATCGTGCACGGCCAGATGGGGCTGCCGGAGACCGCGGTCAACTTCGACGTCGGCAACGCCTGTCTGGGCTTCCTCAACGGCATGAACGTCGTGGCCTCGATGATCGAGCGGGGGGAGATCGACTCCGGTCTGGTCGTCAACTGCGAGACCAGCCGGTTCACGATGGAGTCGACCATCGCCCGGCTGGCGCAGGACAGCTGCGACGAGGCGATGTTCCGAGAGCAGTTCGCCACCCTGACGGTGGGCTCGGGCGCCGTGGCCATGGTGCTCACCCGCGACGACGCCGGCGACGGGCACCGCTTCCTGGGCGGTCTCAGCCGGGCGCTCACCAAGCACGCCGGTCTGTGCACCGGCGACATCCACGAGATGCGCACCGACACCAGGGGGCTGCTGATGGCCGGTCTGGAGATCGCCGCGCTGACCTGGAAGGAGGCGGTCGACGCCTTCGAGTGGGACCCGGAGTCCGTCGACACCTACGTCATCCACCAGGTCAGCAAGGTCCACACCCGCGCCGTCTGCGACACGCTCGGGCTCGACATCGACCGCTTCCCGCTCATCTACCCGACGTTCGGCAACATCGGGCCGGCCGGCGTGCCCACCGTGCTGTCGAAGGCGGTGGAGGACGGCGCCGTCCAGGCCGGCGACCGCGTGATGCTCATGGGCGTCGGCAGCGGCATCAACGCGGCGGCCGCCGAGATCGTGTGGTGACGGGGCCGGCCCTTGCGGGCTGGCCGTTCGCCGAGCACCGCACCGAGGTCGGCGGCCAGACCATGGCCTACGTCGACGAGGGCGCCGGGCCGCCGGTGCTGCTGGTGCACGGCAACCCCACCTGGTCGTTCTACTACCGCTCGCTGCTGGCGGCGCTGCCCGGCGCGGGACTTCGGGCGATCGCGCCCGACCACATCGGGATGGGCCGGTCCGACAAGCCGCCTGCCCGGGACTACCCGCACACGCTGCACCGGCGCGTCGCCGACCTCGCGGAGTTCGTCGACGGCCTCGGCCTCGACGGGCCGCTGTCGATCGTGGCGCACGACTGGGGCGGCGCCATCGCGCTGGCCTGGGCGGTCGACCACGTGGACCGGCTCGACAAGCTCGTCCTGCTCAACACCGGGGCGTTCCCGCTGCCGTCCGGCAAGGGCCTGCCCTGGTCGCTGCGCGCCGCCCGGCTCCCCGTCCTCGGCGAACTGGCGGTGCGCGGCCTGGGTGCCTTCTCCCGGGGGGCCCTGGTCCTCGGTAGCGGGCAGCGCTGGCTGCCCGCCGAGGCCCGGCGGGGACTGCTCCACCCGTACGACACCCCGGCGCACCGGGTGGCCGTCCACGCCTTCGTGCAGGACATCCCGCTGACACCCGCCGACCCCGCGCACGACGTGCTGGCCCGCACCGAGCAGCGGCTGCACCTGCTGCGCGACACGCCCACCACCATCTGCTGGGGCATGAAGGACCCGGTGTTCGACGAGGTCGTCCTGGACCACCTGACCGGACTGCTGCCGCAGGCCGACGTGCACCGCTACCCCGACGCCGGGCACTATGTGCTCGAGGACGCCGCCGACCGGATCGTCCCGCTGGTGACCGCGTTCCTGGCGACATGAGCCCCGGCTCGGGACACAAGCCGTGAGCGGCACGCTCGACGGCCTGCTCGCGGAGCAGGCCCGGGCGGCGCCGCACCGACCGGCCCTGCACCTGCCCCGGGGCACGGGCTTCCGGACCACCACCTACGCCGCGCTGGACCGCCGGGTCGACGCGGTGGCGGCCGGGCTGCGGTACGCCGGCGTCCGGCCGGGGATGCGCACCGCGCTGCTCGTCCCACCGACCGAGGACTTCTTCGCCCTCGCCTTCGCCCTGCTGCGCCTGCGCGCCGTCCCCGTCCTCATCGATCCCGGCATCGGGCGCGACAAGGTCAAGGGGTGCCTGGCGGAAGCGACGCCGGAGGCCTTCGTCGGTGTCGGCCGCGCCCACCTCGCCCGACGGCTACTCGGTTGGTGCCCGACGGCGCGGGTCCTCGTGACCGCCGGCCTGACCGCCCCGCTCGGCGGGACCACGCTGCGCCGGGTGGAGCAGGCCGGCCGGGGACGCCTACCGTTCACCGCACCGGACCGGCCGACCGGCTCGCCCGCCGCGATCGTGTTCACCAGCGGCAGCACTGGGCCCCCCAAGGGCGTCGAGCACGGCGAGCAGCAGCTGCTCGCCCAGGCCGCCCTGATCCGCGAGCTGTACGACCTGCGGCCCGGCGAGGTCAGCCTGTCCACGTTCCCGCCGTTCGCGCTGTTCGGGCCGGTCCTCGGCCTGAGCACCGTGGTACCCAGGATGGACGCCACCCGGCCCGCCGACGTGCAGCCCGCCCGGGTGGTACGGGCCGCGCGGCGCTTCCGCGCCACCGTGCTGTTCGGCTCGCCGGCGCTGCTCGACACCGTCAGCCGCAGTGGGGGCAAGCTGCGCACCGTGCGGCGGGTCGTCTCGGCCGGGGCGCCGGTCCCGCGCGCGGTGCAGCGCCGCACCCTGGCGATGCTGGGGCCGGGCGGGCAGGTGCACACGCCGTACGGCGCGACCGAGGCGCTGCCGGTCACCACCATCGGCAGCGCCGAGCTGCTCACCCTGCCGGTCGGCATCTGCGTGGGCCGGCCGGTGCCCGGCGTCGACGTGACGCTCATGCGGATGACCGACGCCCCGGTCCGGTCGCTCACTCCCGACCTGCTGGTGCCGGACGGCGAGGTCGGGGAGGTCGTCGTGCGGGGCGCCGTGGTCAGCCCCCGCTACGCCGACCGGCCGGACGCCACCGCCGACGCCAAGCTGGACTGGGACGGCCGGGTCGGCCACCGGATGGGCGATCTGGCCAGCCGCGACACCCAGGGGCGGCTGTGGTTTGCCGGGCGCAAGGCGCACGTGGTGCACACCGCGCAGGGCCCGCTGTTCAGCGTGCCGTGCGAGGAGATCTTCAACGTGCACCCGGCGGTGCGCCGGTCGGCGCTGGTCGGCACCGGACCCGCCGGCAGCCGCACCCCGGTGCTGTGCGTGGAGCTGGAGCCGTCCGCGACCGCCTCGCCGGCCCTGACCGTCGAGCTGCTGGCCCTGGGTGCCGCCGACGGGCGCACCGCCCGCATCAGCACCGTCCGCTACCACCCGCGCTTCCCCGTCGACATCCGGCACAACTCCAAGATCGACCGCCCGGCGCTCGCGGTGTGGGCCGCTGCGCAGCCGTGAGGGCGCTGGTCACCGGCGGCGGCGGCTTCCTCGGCGGAGCGGTGGTGCGGGCGCTCGTGGCCCGCGGCGACAACGTCGTCAGCCTCGCCCGCGGCGACTACCCGCGGCTGCGGGACAGCGGCGTCGAAACCGTCCGGGGCAACCTCGGGCAGGCCCGGGACGTGCTCGCCGCGGCAGAGGGCTGCGACGTCGTCCTGCACGTGGCGGCCAAGGCAGGCATCTCGGGGTCGGCCGCCGACTACGAGCGCAGCAACGTCCTGGGCACCGCCCACGTGCTGCAGGCCTGCCGGCAGCACGGGATCCGGCGGCTGGTGCACACCAGCACCCCCAGCGTGGTGCATGCCGGGGGCGACATCGCCGGCGGCGACGAGTCCCTGCCGTACGCCCACCGGTTCACCTCCGCCTACCCGCGCACGAAGGCCGTCGCGGAGCGGGCGGTCCTGGCGGCCGACGGCGAGGGACTGTCCACCGTCGCGCTGCGCCCGCACCTGGTGTGGGGACCGGGCGACACCCAGCTCGTTCCGCGGATCCTCGACCGGGGCCGGCGCGGCCGGCTGCGCCTGGTGTCCGGCGGCGGCGCCCTCATCGACACGACCTACGTCGACGACGCCGCCGCGGCGCACCTGCTGGCGGCCGACCGGCTCGCCCCCGGCGCGGCCTGCGCGGGAAAGGCGTACTTCATCACCTCAGGCGACCCCCGCCCGGTCTGCGAGGTCGTCAACGCGATCCTCGCCGCCGGCGGCCTGCCGCCGGTCACCACCAGCGTGCCGCTCCCGGTCGCGGTGGCCGCCGGCATCGCCGCCGAGCTTGCCTGGCGCGTGCTCCGGCGGCGGGACGATCCGCCGATGACGCGGTTCCTGGCCCGGCAGCTGGCCACCGCGCACTGGTTCGACATCTCCGCCGCCCGGCGCGACCTCGGCTACACGCCTCAGGTGAGCCTGGACGAAGGCATGCGCCGGCTGGCCGCCTCGCTCCGGGCCTGACACCGACCTCGCAGCGCCCCGGACTCCTGGCCCCGGCGGCCAGCCCCCGGGCAGCCCTCCGTCAGCCCGTGATGGCGCCTTGGGCAGCGGAGCCGACCAGCTTGGCGTACTTGCCGAGGACGCCGGTGGTGTAGCGCGGCTCGAGCGGCTTCCAGCCGGCCCGCCGCCGCTCGAGCTCCTCGGTGCCGACGAGCAGGTCGAGGTTGCCGGCATCGAGGTCGAGGCGGACCCGGTCGCCGTCCTGCACGAGCGCGATCGGGCCGCCGTCGGCGGCCTCCGGCGCGACGTGTCCGACGCACAGCCCGGTGGTCCCGCCCGAGAAGCGGCCGTCGGTGAGCAGCAGCACGTCCTTGCCGAGCCCCGCACCCTTGATCGCGCCCGTGACCATGAGCATCTCGCGCATCCCGGGCCCGCCCCTGGGGCCCTCGTAGCGGATGACCACGACGTCACCGGTGTTCAGGGTGCCGTCGGTGACGGCATCCATCGCGCCCTGCTCGCCGTCGAACACCCGGGCGGTGCCCTCGAACACCTGGGCCTCGAAACCGGCGCTCTTCACCACCGCGCCCTCCGGGGCCAGCGACCCGTGCAGGATGGTGATGCCGCCGGTGCGGTGGATCGGGTCGTTCATCGCCCGCAGCACCTTGCCGTCGAGGTCGGGGGGCGCGATGTCCGCGAGGTTCTCGGCCATCGTGCGGCCGGTGACGGTGAGGCAGTCGCCGTGCAGCAGCCCGGCGTCGAGCAGGGCCCGCATGACGACCGGCACGCCGCCGATCCGGTCGATGTCGGTCATCACGTAGCGGCCGAAGGGCTTGACGTCGGCCAGGTGCGGTACCCGGGCGCCGATCCTGGTGAAGTCGTCGTAGGACAGCTCGACGCGCGCCTCGTGGGCGATCGCCAGCAGGTGCAGCACCGCGTTGGTCGAGCCACCGAGCGCCATGACGACCGTGATCGCGTTCTCGAAGGCCTGCTTGGTGAGGATCTGCCGGGCGGTGATCCCCGCGTCGACGAGCCGGACGACGGCCTCGCCCGACGCCACCGCGTAGGCATCGCGGCGCCGGTCGACCGCGGGGGGGGCGGCGCTGCCGGGCAGCGACATGCCCAGCGCCTCGGCCGCACTCGCCATCGTGTTGGCGGTGTACATGCCGCCGCACGCGCCCTCCCCGGGGCAGGTCGCCTTCTCGATGGCGGTGAGCTCGTCGCGGGTGATCAGGCCGCGGGCACACGCACCCACCCCCTCGAAGACGTCGATGATGGTGAGGTCACGGCCGTCGAGCTGCCCGGGCAGGGTGCTGCCCGCGTACAGGAACACGGCCGCCAGGTCCAGGCGGGCCGCGGCCATGAGCATCCCGGGCAGCGACTTGTCGCAGCCGGCCAGCAGCACCGAGCCGTCGAGGCGCTCGGCGAACATCACCGTCTCGACCGAGTCGGCGATGACCTCGCGCGACACCAGCGAGGCCCGCATCCCCTCGTGGCCCATTGAGATGCCGTCGGAGACCGAGATCGTCCCGAACTCCATCGGGAAGCCGTCGGCCGCGCGCACCCCCTCCTTCGCCGCCTTGGCGAGGCGGTCGAGGGACAGGTTGCACGGGGTGATCTCGTTCCAGGACGAGGCGACGCCGATCTGCGGTCGCGTCATGTCCTCGTCGGTCATGCCGACGGCGCGGAGCATCGCCCGGGCCGGCGCGCGGTGGTCGCCCTCGGTGACGTCGGTGCTGCGGGGTTTGCGGGTGCTCACAGGAAGAACCACCTCGGGTCGGCAGGGGTACCGGCGAGGCGGGCGGCGGGTGGGCCGGAGCCGGCCGGAGTGGGGGGGCGGGGTCTCGCGGGGAGGTGCCCGACTCTACGGCGCGGGACCGGGGTGCCGCCGCCGGTCCGGACGCATCCCCGGCCGCCGGGCAACGGCGGCTCTGTTCGCCCACACTCAGCAGATGGCAGCGCCGTCCTTTCGTCCGCTCACCGCCGCCCTCGTCCTGCTCGCCCTCGGCGCCGGGGCCTGCAGCAGCGGCTCCCCGACGGCCGGCCCGTCGTCGACGGCCGGCCCGATGTCGGCTGCCCCCGCCCCCGGGCCGCCCGGGCCGGGAAACTCCCCCGCCGGCGAGCCGGCCGTCCTCGCCACCGGGCTGGTCGCACCGTGGGGCCTGGCGTTCCTGCCCGACGGCGACGCGCTCGTCAGCGAGCGCGACAGCGCCCGCATCCTGCGGGTGCCCGCCGCCGGCGGCACCCCGGTCGAGGTCGCCCGGGTGGCCGAGGCGCGGCCCGCCGGCGAGGGCGGCCTACTGGGGCTGGCCGTCAGCCCCTCGTACGCCACCGACGCGCTCGTCTACGCCTACGTCACGACCGCCACCGACAACCGGATCGTCCGCTTCCGGCTGGGCGAGCGGCCCCAGCCCGTGCTCACCGGCATCCCCAAGGGCACGATCCACAACGGCGGCCGGCTGGCGTTCGGACCGGACGGCTCGCTGTACGCCGGGACGGGCGACACCGGCGACAGCGACCTCGCGCAGGACCCCTCCTCGCTGGGCGGGAAGGTCCTGCGGATGACGCCGGACGGCGAGCCGCCCGCCGGCGTCGGCTCCGTGGTCTTCTCCACCGGCCACCGCAACGTGCAGGGGCTGGCGTTCGACGACGCCGGCCGGCTGTGGGCTACGGAGTTCGGGCAGAACCGGTTCGACGAGGTCAACCAGGTACGCGCGGGGGACGACGGCGGCTGGCCGGACGTCGAGGGACCCGGCGACGGGGGCGGCCGGTTCGCGGCGCCGAAGGTCACCTGGACCACCGACGAGGCCAGTCCCAGCGGGGTTGCCGTACTCGGCGACGCCCTGTACGTCGCGGCGCTGCGCGGGCAGCGGCTGTGGCGGGTCCCGCTGGACGGCAAAGGCGGCACGGGCGAGCCGGAGCCGCTGCTGCAGGACCGGTACGGGCGCCTGCGGGCCGCGGCCGCCGCCCCCGACGGCTCGCTGTGGGTGCTCACCAACAACCGCGACGGGCGCGGCCGCCCGCAGCCCGGCGACGACCGGGTGCTGCGGCTCACTTCTGCCGAGGGCGCGTCACGCGCCTAGCGGGGCGCACGTACGGCACGATGACCACGTGACGACCACGGCCTCGGCCCGCGCGGCGGCCTCGCAGACCCTGGTGTCGGACCGCCGCAGCGCCGAGGCGCGCGCCATCGCCACCGCGGTCGAGGCCGCCCGGCCGCTGCCGAGGGGCATCGTGAGGAGCCTGTTCCGGCTGGTGGCCGACGTCGTACGCAAGAGCGACCGCGACCGGTTGCTCGGCCTGGCCGGTGAGAACGCCTTTATGGCGGTGCTCACGACGTTCCCGGTCCTCATCGTCGTCGCCGCGGTCCTGGGCCAGCTCTCGCTGCTGATCGGCGAGGGCAACGCCCGGCGCGTCGAGGACTCCGTGCTGGCCTTCCTGCAGGACCTCCTGACCGACAGTGCCGGGCCGGCCATCCAGACCGCCCGCGACCTGTTCGCGACCAGCGGCAACACCCTGACCCTCGCCCTGGTGCTGGCCCTGGCCTCGCTCGCGCAGGCCTTTGCGTCGATCATCAACACCGTCACCCTGGCGTACGACGTGCACGACACCCGCGGCTGGTGGCACCGGCGCTGGCTGGGGCTGCTCGTGGGCATCGGCAGTGTGCTCACGGCGGTCGTCGTCGTCACCCTGGTCGTGGTGGGGCCGCTGTTCGCCGCCTCCGACGTGGTGCACAGCGTCGGCCTGGACCGGGAGTACGCCGTCCTGTGGTCCTACCTGCGCTGGCCCGGCGCCTTCCTCGCGCTGGTGCTGTGGGCCACGACGATGTTCCACGTCTGCCCCGACCGGGCCGGCCCGTGGCGCACCGGCCTGCCCGGCGGGCTGCTCACGGCGGTCCTGTGGCTGGGCGCCTCGGCCGGCTTCAACCTCTACCTCGAGGTGGCCCTCGGGGCCTCACCGGTGTTCGGCGCGCTCGGCGGCGGGCTCATCGTCATGACCTGGCTCTACCTGCTGTGCTTCGGCCTGCTGGTCGGCGCCGAGCTCAACGCGGTGCTCCTGGCCCGGCGCGCGATCAAGCTCGCCGCCGCGGCCGGTTAGGCCGGAGCGGCGCGTGCCTCAGCGGCCAGCGCCCAGTCGCTCCAGGAGCAGGCGGCTCACCACGGAGGCGTCGGCCTGGCCGCGGGTGGCCTTCATGACGGCGCCGACGAGCGCGCCCACCGCCTGAACCTTGCCGGCCCGTACCTTGTCGGCGGCGCCGGGCTGCACCGCGATGGCCGCCTCGACCGCCTCGGTCAGTGTTGCCTCGTCGGACACGACCGCGAGTCCTCGCTCCCGTACCACCTCGTCGGGCCCGCCCTCCCCGGCCAGCACGCCGGCCGCGACCTGCCGGGCCAGCCCGGCGGTAAGGGTGCCCTCGGCGACCAGCGCCACGATCCGGGCGACCTGTACCGGCGTGACCGCCAGCTCGGCGGGCTCGACGCCGGCGGTGTTCGCGGCCTGCGCGAGCGGGCCGAGCCACCAGTTGCGGGCCTCGGCGGCCGGCGCCCCGGCCTGCACCGTCGCGAGGACCAGGTCGAGCACCCCCGCGTTGACCATCGCCTGGCTGTCCAGCGCCGACAGCCCGAGCTGCGCCACGAGCTGGCGCCGGCGTACCGACGGCGGCTCGGGCAGCGCCTCCCGCAGAGCTTGCACCCAGGCCGGGTCGGGCGCGACCGGCACCAGGTCGGGCTCGGGGAAGTAGCGGTAGTCGGTCGCCTCCTCCTTCGAGCGGCCGGGCGAGGAGGTGCCGGTCGCCTCGGAGAAGTGCCTGGTCTCCTGCACGATCCGCTCGCCGGCCCGCAGCCGCGCCGCCTGCCGCTCGACCTCCGAGCGGACCGCCCGCTCCACCGAGCGCAGCGAGTTGACGTTCTTGGTCTCCGAGCGGGTGCCCCACTCCTGCCCGGGTCGGTTGAGCGAGACGTTGACGTCGCAGCGCATCGAACCCTGCTCCATGCGGACGTCGGACACGTCGAGACCGCGCAGCAGGTCGCGCAACTCGGTGACGTAGGCCTTGGCGACCTCGGCGGGCTGCACGCCGGTGCCGACCACCGGCTTGGTGACGATCTCCACGAGCGGGATGCCGGCGCGGTTGTAGTCCACGAGCGAGTGCGAGGCGCCGTGGATGCGTCCGGTGGCCCCGCCGACGTGCAGCGACTTGCCGGTGTCCTCCTCCAGATGGACGCGTTCGATGGGGACGCGCACGTTGGTCCCGGCGACGTCCACATCCAGGTAGCCGTCGGTGCACAGCGGCTCGTCGTACTGCGAGGTCTGGAAGTTCTTCGGCATGTCCGGGTAGAAGTAGTTCTTGCGCGCGAAGCGGCACCAGATGGCGATGTCGCAGTGCAGCGCCAGCCCGATCCGGACCGTCGACTCGATGGCCTTGGCGTTGACGACCGGCAGCGCGCCCGGCAGCCCGAGGCAGACCGGGCAGGTCTGCGTGTTGGGCTCGGCGCCGAACGCCGTCGCGCAGCCGCAGAACATCTTGCTGGCCGTGCCGAGCTCCACGTGGGTCTCCAGCCCGATGACCGGCTCGAACTCCACCAGTGCCTCGGCGTACGGGACCGTCACGGCTCAGGCCTCCCAGGCGAGGGGTGGTACGGGGGCGGGGCGGGCGGCCTCGAAGGCGGCCCCCACCCGGTAGAGCAGGTCGTCGCGCATCGTCGGGGCCATCACCTGCAGGCCGACCGGCAGGCCGTCCGACAGGCCGGCGGGCAGCGACATGGCCGGGCCGCCGTACAGGTTGGACGGGATCGTCGCGAGATCCTGGCGGTACATGGCCAGCGGGTCGTCGAGCTTGGCGCCGAGCGGGAACGCCACCGTGGGAGCGGCCGGGCTGACGAGCACGTCGACGTGCTCGAAGGCCGCGGCGAAGTCCCGCGTGATGAGGGTGCGGACCTTCTGCGCCTGCCCGTAGTAGGCGTCGTAGTAGCCGCTGGACAGCGCGTAGGTGCCCAGGATGATCCGGCGCTTGACCTCCGCGCCGAAGCCGGCGTCGCGGGTCAGCGACATGACCTCCTCCAGGCCCCGCACGCCGTCGTCGCCGACCCGCAGGCCGTAGCGCACGCTGTCGAACCGCGCGAGGTTGCTGCTCGCCTCGCTCGGCGCGATGAGGTAGTAGGCCGGCAGCGCGTACGCGAAGTGCGGGCAGCTGACCTCGGTCACCGTCGCGCCGAGCTCGCCCAGCAGCTCGACCGCCTCGTCGAAACGGGCCTGCACGCCGGTCTCGTAGCCCTCGCCGGCCAGCTCCCGCACGACCCCGATCCGCAGGCCGCGCACGTCGGCTTGCCGGGCGGCCTGCACGACCGGCGGCACCGGCGCGTCGATGCTCGTGCTGTCGCGCGGGTCGTGCCCGGCGATCACGGCGTGCAGCAGCGCCGCGTCCAGGACGGTCCGGGCGCACGGGCCGGCCTGGTCCAGGCTGCTGGAGAAGGCCACCAGCCCGTAGCGCGACACCCCGCCGTAGGTCGGCTTGACGCCGACGGTGCCGGTGACCGCCGCGGGCTGCCGGATCGAGCCGCCGGTGTCGGTGCCGACCGCGAGCGGCGCCTCGTACGCCGCCACGGCCGAGGCCGAGCCGCCGCCGCTGCCGCCGGGGATCCGGTCGAGGTCCCACGGGTTGTGCGTCGGCCCGTACGCGCTGTGCTCGGTGCTCGACCCCATCGCGAACTCGTCCATGTTCGTCTTGCCGAGCACCACGACGCCGGCGGCCTTGAGCCGGGCGGTGACGGTGGCGTCGTACGGCGGGAGCCAGCCCTCGAGGATCCGGCTGCCGACGGTGGTGGGGACGCCCTCGGTGCACAGCACGTCCTTGAGCGCCAGCGGCACCCCGGCCAGCGGACCGGACAGCTCGCCGGCGTCGACCCGCGCGGCCTGGGCCAGCGCGCCCTCGGCGTCAACGTGCAGGAAGGCGTGCACCCGGTCGTCGACGGCCGCGATCCGATCGAGGTGCGCCTGCGCCACCTCGACGGCGCTGACCTCCCCGGCCGCCACGGCCGACGCGGTCTCGGCGGCGGTGAGCCTGGTCAGCTCGGTCATGCGCCCCGTCCCCGTCGTCCGCGTCCCGTCATTCCGCGGCGTCCAGGATCCGGGGGACGCGGAAGCGCCCGTCCTCGGCCTCCGGCGCGCCGGCGAGCACCGTGTCCCGCGGCAGCGACGGCATCACGACGTCGGGGCGGGTGACGTTCTGCAGCGGGACCGCGTGCGTCGTCGGCCGCACGTCGGCGGCGTCGGTGACCTCGCCGATGGCCGCGACCGCCCCGAGGATGACGCCGAGCTCCGCGGCGAGGCCGTCGAGCTCGGCGTCGTCGAGCGCGAGCCGCGACAGCCGCGCCAGGTGCGCGACCTGCTCGCGCGTGATGCTGACGGGTTCGTCGGGCATGCGGCTCCTGACAGGGGTACGGCGGGAGGTCCCACTGTAGGGCGGGACGCCGGACGACCCGGCGCGGCAACCGGCCGGCAACAGCGGTGCGGCAGGGTAGGGGCGTGTCCTACCTGCTGCGGGTCGTCCTGCCCGACCGCCCCGGGATGCTCGGCGCGGTCGCCACCGCCATCGGTCGTGTCGGCGGCGACATCGTGAGCCTGGACGTCGTGGAGCGCGGCCCCGGCGGTGCGGTCGACGACCTGCTCGTCGTCGTGCCGCCCGGTGGCCTCGCCGACGCGCTGCTGTCCAGCGCCGAGTCGGTGCCCGGCGTGGTGGTCGAGTCGATCCGACCGCACCACGGGGCCACCGACCTGCGCGGCGACCTCGAGCTCGTCGAGGCCCTCGCCGCGGCGCCCGCCGAGGCCCTGACGCTGCTCGCCCAGCGGGCGCCGGGGGTGTTCCGGGCCGGGTGGGCCGTCCTCGTCGAGGCGGGCGCGGGAGCCCTCGCGGCGAGCCCGTCTGCGCCAGACATCGGCGGGCTGGACCTGCCGTGGCTGCCGCTGATGGCCGCCTGCAGCCTCGACCCGCAGGCGCCGTGGGTGCCCGAGCGTTGGGAGGCGCTGGGCACCGAGCTCGCCGCCGCGCCGGTGGGACGGCCCAAGCGGGCTGTGCTGCTCGGCCGGCCGGGCGGGCCGCGCTTCCGCGACTCCGAGGTGCTGCGCCTGGCGCACCTGTCCGGGATCGCCGCGACGGTCGCGGGCTGAGCGCTCAGTCCGAGGTCTCCCCGGCGCTCTGCGCGAGCCCGCGGGCGGCTTCCGGTCCCTGCGCGAGCAGCACCCGGAAGCCGGCGTCGTCGAGCACCGGCACGCCCAGCTTGACCGCCCGGTCGCGCTTGGCGGCCCCCGGGTCGGCACCCACCACGACGAAGTCGGTCTTCTTGCTCACCGCGCCGGTGACCTTGCCGCCGAGTGCCTGCACCGCCTCGGTGGCGCCGTCCCGGCTGTACGACGCGAGGGTGCCGGTCACGACGACCGTGACGCCCTCGAGGGGACGGGGGCCGGTCTCCGCGCCCTCGTCGGCGAACCGGGCGCCGCCCGCCCGGAGCCGCTCGACGATCTCCCGGTGCCGCGGGTCGGCGAACCAGTCGGCGAGCGCCTGCGCGACGACCGGCCCGACGCCGCCGACGCCGGCGAGCTCCTCCGGGGTAGCGGCGAGCACCGCGTCCAGCGTGCGGAAGCGCCGGGCGAGGTCCTGCGCGGCGGTCGGGCCGACGTGCCGGATGGACAGCCCGACGAGCAGCCTCCACAGCGGCCGGTCGCGGGCAGCTGCCAGGCCGGCCATGATCTGCGCGACCTTCTTCGGCCCGAAGCCGCGCAGCCCCTCGAACGACTCGGGCCTGAGATGGAGGACCCCGCCGACATCGGTCAGCCGGCCGGTCTCGGTGAGCACCGTCGCCGTCTCGTAGCCGAGGCCGTCGATGTCGAGCGCCCCCCGCCCGGCGAAGTGGAACACCGCCTCCCGCAGCTGGGCGGGGCAGCTGACGGTGTTGGGGCAGCGGACGTCGACCTCGCCCTCCGGCCGGACCAGCTCGGTGCCGCACTCCGGGCAGTGCGTCGGCATGACGAACTCCCGCTCGCCCCCGTCCCGCAGCGCCGCGACCGGGCCCACCACCTCCGGGATGACGTCGCCGGCCCGCCGGACCACGACGGTGTCCCCGATCCGTACGTCCTTGCGCTTCACCTCGTCCTGGTTGTGCAGCGTCGCCAGCTTCACCATGACCCCGCCGACGAGCACCGGCTCCATGTACGCGAACGGGGTGACCCGGCCGGTGCGGCCGACGTTGACCCGGATGTCGTGGAGCGTCGTCGTGGCCTCCTCCGGGGGGTACTTGTGCGCGATCGCCCAGCGCGGGGCACTGCTGGTGGCCCCCAGCCGGCGCTGCAGCTCCAGCTGGTCGACCTTGACCACGACGCCGTCGATCTCGTGCTCGACGTCGTGCCGGTGCTCGCCCCACCGGGCGATGTAGTCGAGCGCCCCGGCGAGCTCGTCGAAGACCTCGGAGCGGCTGCTCACCGGCAGCCCCCAGGCCTGCAGCTGCGCGTACGCCCCGCTCTGCGTCTGCGGCTCCCAGCCCTCCCGGGCGCCGAGGCCGTGCACCGTGAGGCTGAGCGGCCGGGAGGCCGTGACCCGCGGATCCTTCTGCCGCAGGCTCCCCGCGGCGGCGTTGCGCGGGTTGGCGAACGGCGGCTTGCCCTCCTCGACGAGCCGCTCGTTGAGCCCGGTGAAGTCGCTGCTCGCGATGAACACCTCGCCGCGCACCTCCAGCAGCGCGGGAACGTCGCCGCCGGCCAGCCGGGACGGGACGCTGCGCAGCGTACGGATGTTGGGCGTGATGTCTTCGCCGGTGCGGCCGTCGCCGCGGGTCGCGGCCCGCACCAGGGCGCCGTCGCGGTAGACCAGCGCCACCGCCAACCCGTCGATCTTGAGCTCGCAGAGCCAGCGCGCCGACGGCGCCTCCTTGGCCACCCGTGCGGCCCAGGCCTCGAGCTCCTCACGGTCGAAGACGTTGCCCAGGCTCATCAGCCGCTCGAGGTGCTCCACCGGCGCGAAGTCGGTGGAGTAGGTGCCCATCACCTTCTGCGTCGGTGAGTCGGGCGTACGCAGGTCCGGCCGCGCGCCCTCGATCGCGTGCAGCTCGCGCATCGCCGCGTCGTACCGGGCGTCGGACACGGTCGGGGCGTCCAGGACGTAGTAGCGGAACGCGTGCTCGTCGAGCTCGCGGCTCAGGGCGGCGTGCCGCGCCCGGGCCTGGTCGCTCGCGACGGTCCCCTCGGTCACGGGCGCGCCCTCACAGGGGCTCGTCCGCGAGGGCCTTCGCGGCGCGCACGCAGGCCTGCAGGGCCTGCAGCGCGTAGCCCTCGGAGGCCCCGCCGAGACCGCAGGTCGGCGTCACCACGACGGTGGGCGGCAGCTCCTCGCCGGCCAACCCCAGGCGCCGCCAGAGCCGGCGGACCGGCGCGAGCACCTCGTCGACCGGGGCGAGCGGGGCGTCGGTGGAGGGCACGCAGCCCAGCAGCAGACCCGCGCCGCCCTCCACGGCCTCACCGAGGGCGTCGTCCCCGGACTCGGTGAGCACCGTGGCGTCCAGTGACAGGTGCCGCGCACCGGCCTGCAGCAGCAGGGCGACCGGCGGGCGCGGCGCGCAGCAGTGCACGACGGTCTGCTCGGCCACGCCGAGGACGGTGCGCAGGTGCTCGAGGACCTGCTGCGGCTGCGGGGCGCGGAGCGTGGCGAACCCGCTGCTGGTCGGGATGCGGGCGGTCAGGACGGCCGGCAGCGAGGGTTCGTCGAGCTGCAGCAGGACGGAGGTGCCGGGGAGCCGCCGGCGCAGGTCGGCCAGGTGCAGGGCGAGCCCCTCCGCCAGGCTCGCGGTGAGGTCGCGGACCGCACCAGGGTCGGACAGCGCCCGTTCCAGGCCACGCAGCTCGAGCATCGCGGCGAGCGTCCAGGGGCCCGCGGCCTGCACCTTGAGCAGCGCGGGCGGGGCACCGGCCGCGGCCTCCTCGAGCGCGTCGAGGTCGCGGGCGAGGGCATCCTGCGCGCGGCGCTGGTCGCGGCCGGGGCGCTCGACGAGGCGCCAGCCGCCCGGCTGCAGGTCGACCGGCAGGTCGGCGAGCAGCGCGCAGGTGCGCCCGGCGAGGTCGGCGACGGGGCCGCGGGCGGGCAGCTCGGGCAGGAACGGCAGCCCGGGCAGCTCTCCCAGGACGACGCGGGCGGCCTCCGCGGGGTCGGTGCCGGGCAGGCTGCCGACGCCGGTGGCGGTGCCGGGCCCCCAGGGCAGGGCCGGCCCGACGCTCACGCCCCACCACCCGGGGCTGCGGCGAGTGTGGCGCTGCCGAGCACCCGGTCGCCGTCGTAGAGCACCGCGGCCTGCCCGGGCGCCACCCCCCGTGCCGGACGACCCAGGGCGAGCGACCAGCCGTCGCCGTCGGCGCCGACGACCGCGGGGTGGACCGAGCCGTGCGCGCGCAGCTGCACCTCGCAGGCGAGCGGCAGCCGGTGTGGCGGCCCGGTCCACACCGGCCGCTCGGCGCGCAGGACATCGACGTCGAGTGCCTCTGCCGAGCCGACGGTGACGGTGCCGCTGACCGGTTCGACCGCAAGGACGTAGCGGGGCCGGCCGTCAGCCGCCGGCACCCGCAGGTCGAGGCCGCGGCGCTGCCCGACGGTGAAGCCGTAGGCGCCGGTGTGGCGCCCCACCACGGCGCCGGTCAGCGCATCGACGACCGGACCGGGCTGCTCACCCAGCCGGCCGCGCAGGAAGCCGGCGGTGTCGCCGTCGGCGATGAAGCACACGTCGTGGGAGTCGGGCTTGTCGGCGACCCCGAGCCCGCGGGCGGCGGCCTCCTGGCGTACCTGGGCCTTCGTCAGGTGGCCGAGGGGCAGGACCGTCGCGGCGAGCTGGTCCGGGCGGAGCACCGCGAGGACGTACGACTGGTCCTTGCCGAGGTCGATCGAGCGGCGCAGCACGCCGCTGTGCAGGCGGGCGTGGTGCCCGGTGACGACGGCGTCGAACCCGAGGGCGAGGGCCCGCTCGAGCACGGCGGTGAACTTGATGTGCTCGTTGCACCGCAGGCAGGGGTTGGGGGTGCGGCCGGCGGCGTACTCCGCCACGAAGTCGTCCACGACGTCGGCGCGGAACCGCTCGGCGAGGTCCCAGACGTAGAAGGGGATGCCGAGCACGTCCGCGGCCCGGGCGGCGTCGCGCGCGTCCTCGCGGCTGCAGCAGCCGCGGGCACCGGTGCGCAGCGTGGCCGGAGCCTGCGACAGCGCGAGGTGCACGCCCGTCACGTCGTGACCGGCGTCGGCGGCGAGGGCAGCCGCGACGGCCGAGTCGACGCCCCCGGACATGGCGGCGAGCAGCCTCACCGGGCCGGGACCCGCCGGGCGCGCTCGACGACGGCGGGCAGCGCGTCGAGGAGCGCGTCCACGTCGGCGGGGGTGGAGCTGTGCCCGAGCGAGAACCGCAGCGAGCCCCGGGCCCGCTCGGCGTCCGCGCCCATGGCGACGAGCACGTGCGACGGGCGGGCGACACCGGCCGAGCAAGCCGAGCCGGTGGAGACCTCGACCCCGCGGGCGTCGAGCAGCAGCAGCAGCGAGTCGCCCTCGCAGCCGGCGAAGGAGAAGTGCGCGTTGCCGGGCAGCCGGTCCGCGGGGTCGCCGTTGAGGACCGCGTCGGGTACGGCGGCGAGCACCCGGCGGACGAGGTCGTCGCGGAGGGCGGCGAGCCGCCGGCGGTTCTCGGGCTGCCGGTCGACGGCGACCGAGGTCGCCGCGGCCAGGCCGGCCAGCGAGGGGGTGTCGACCGTGCCGGACCGTACGTCCCGCTCCTGCCCGCCGCCGTGCAGCAGCGGGATGCACTCCACCGCGCGGCCGAGCAGCAGGGCGCCGGCACCGAGCGGGCCGCCGTACTTGTGCCCGGTGACGGTGAGGGCGTCCACGTCGCTGGCCGCGAAGTCGACCGGCAGCTGGCCGACGGCCTGCACGGCATCGGTGTGCAGCGGGACGCCGGCGGCGTGGGCGACGTCGGCGAGGGCCCGGATCGGCTGCACCGTCCCGACCTCGTTGTTGGCCCACATCACCGAGGCCAGGGCGACGTCACTGCCGAGCGCGGCCTCGAGGGTCTCCGGGTGCACCCGGCCGAGCTCGTCGACCTCGAGCCAGGTCACCGCCGCGCCCTCGTGGGCGACGAGCCACTCCACCGCGTCGAGGACGGCGTGGTGCTCCACTGCGCTCGCGAGCACCCGGTTGCGGCGTGGGTCGGCGGCCCGGCGGGCCCAGTACAGCCCCTTGACGGCCAGGTTGTCGCTCTCGGTGCCGCCGCTGGTGAACAGCACCTCGGACGGCCGCGCGCCGAGCGCCGCGGCGACGCTCTCGCGGGACTCCTCCACGATCCGCCGGGCGCGCCGGCCGGTCGCGTGCAGCGACGAGGCGTTGCCCCCGCTGGACATCGCGGCCACGACGGCCTCGACGGCCTCGGGCAGCACGGGCGTCGACGCCGCATGGTCGAGGTAGGCCACGACCGCAAGCCTACGCGCGGCGACCTTCGCGCGGCGGTGCGAGGCTGGGTGGATGAGCCGCTGGACCCCTGCCGACCTACCCGACCAGTCCGGGCGGACCGCCCTCGTCACCGGCGCCAACTCCGGCCTCGGCCTGCACACGTCGCTGGGGCTCGCCCGCCAGGGAGCCCGCGTGCTCATGGCGGTCCGGACGCCGGCGAAAGGCGAACAGGCCCTGGCGCGGGTGCGCCGCGAGGTGCCCGGCGCATCCGTCGAGCTGCTGCCGCTCGACCTCGCCTCTCTCGCGTCGGTGCGCGCGGCGACGCAGGAGGTGCAGTCGCGCACCGACGCGCTCGACCTGCTCGTCGCCAACGCCGGCGTCATGGCCGTCCCGCGCACCCTCACCGCCGACGGCTTCGAGAGCCAGCTCGGCACCAACCACCTGGGGCACTTCGCGCTCACCGGCCTGCTGCTGCCGCAGCTGCTCGCGGCGCCGGCGCCGCGGGTGGTCGTGGTCTCCAGCGGCGCCCACCGCGCCGGCCGGATCGCCTTCGACGACCTGTCGGGCGAGCGATCCTACCGCCGCTGGGGTGCCTACGGCCAGAGCAAGCTCGCCAACCTGCTGTTCGCCCGCGAGCTGCAGCGACGGGCCGGCGACCGGCTCCTCGTCGCCGCCGCCCACCCCGGCTACGCCGCGACGAACCTGCAGAGCGGGCAGGGCAACGTGGCGCTCGAGGCGTTGCTGAAGGTCGGCAACCTGCTCGTGGCGCAGTCCGCCGCGCAGGGCGCGTGGCCGTCGCTGTACGCCGCGACGATGCCGGACGTGCAGCCCGGCGACTACTGGGGACCGGCGCTGGTGGAGATCCGCGGCGCGCCCAAGCGGGTCGGGCGCAGCGCCGCCGCACAGGACGACACGGCCGCGGGGCTGCTCTGGGACGCCTCTGCCGAGCTCACCGGCGTGTCGTACGACGCCCTCGTCTGACCCGCCGGAGGCGGGCGTGTCCGGGCGCTACCGGGCGGCCAGCCGGGCCGTCAGCGCCCCGGCGGTCATCGGCCGGGACAGCAGGTGGCCCTGCCCCAGCACGAACCCGTGCGCGAGGGCCTGCGAGCGCTGGGCCTCGGTCTCGATGCCCTCGGCGACGGCGACCATCCCCAGCCCGGTGGTGAGCCGGGCGACCGCCGACGCGACCCGGCCCTGCCGGTCGGTGCCCCCCAGGGCGCAGGCCAGCGAACGGTCGAGCTTCACCACGTCGACGGGCCAGGTCGACAGGTAGGCCAGCGAGGCGTAACCGGTGCCGAAGTCGTCGACCGCCAGATGGCTGCCCCACGCGCGCAGCTCCTCCAGGGTCCGGCGCACCTGCGACGTGTCGTCGGTGACCAGCTGCTCCGTCAGCTCCAGGACCAGCGCGTCCGGCGCGAGCCCGGCGGCCGTCACCTCCTGTCGGACCCGCGCGGCGAGCCCGACGTCATCAAGCTGACGCGGGCTGAGGTTGACGCCGAGACAGAACTTCGCGCCCGACGGGAGCGTCCGCTTCCAGGCCGCTGCCTGCGCAGCCGCGGTCCGCAGCAACCCAGGTGCCGATCTCGTGGATCGCCCCGGTGGCCTCCGCGACGGGGATGAACACGTCCGGACCGACGGCGCCACCCGCGGCGTCCCGCATCCGCAGCAGCGCCTCGGCGCCGACCAGGGCGCCGGTCCGCAGGTCGGCCACCGGCTGGTACACCACCTCCAGCCGGTCGTCGTCGACGGCGGACCGGACCAGGTCGCGCAGGCGGCGGACGGCGGACGGCGGACGCACCCGCCCCCCGCCCACCCGGCGTGGTGCGGCGGGCGGTCTTCGCGCGGTACATCGCGGCGTCGGCCGCGGCGACGGCCGTTCCGGGTGCGGCCCGGCCGGGGAGCGCGACGGTCGTCCCGATGCTGGCCCGCACCACGAGCCGCACGTCGCCGTGGGCGATCGGGTCCACGAGCAGCTCGGTCACCCGCGCGGCCAGCGACGCGGCCACGGCGCCGGCCTCACCGTCGTCGGCCGGGCACACCAGCACGAACTCGTCGCCGCCGAGGCGGACCACCACGTCCTCCGGTCGCACCGCCTCCAGCAGCCGCCCGGCGACCGCGACCAGGACGGCGTCACCCACGTCATGCCCGTGGTCGTCGTTGACGGCCTTGAAGTCGTCGAGGTCGACGAACAGCACCGCGACCCCCCGCGACCCGGCGAGCAGGCACTCCAGCCGTTCGAGCAGCATCCGGCGGTTGCCGAGCCCGGTCAGCGCGTCGCAGCGCGCTGCCTGCTCCAGCGCCAGGGCGTGCTGCTTGCGCGCGGTCACGTCGGCGACCTGGGCGAACAGGTACGACTCCCCGCCCTGGTCCTCCACCCTCGACAGCGCGAGCTCGCACCACAGGTCGTCGTCCGCGCACCGGGGGATGCGCACCTCGAGCAGGCGCCCACCCGGGCGGCTCAGCGCCTCGGAGACCGCGGCCCGATCCTGCTCGTGCACCAGCGAGACCAGCGGCCGGCCGAGCAGCAGCGGGACGGGCCGGTCCAGCAGGCGCTGCAGGGACGGGTTCAGCTCGGTGAGGACCCCGTCGCCGTCCAGGCGGCACATCCCCAGCAAACCGTGGGCGAAGGCGGCGCGGAACAACTCCTCGCTGCGGCGCAGCGCCTCCTGGCCGGTCCGCAGCGCTGTGATGTCGTGGGCGGCGGCGACGGCGCCGACCGCGCAACCGTCCCCGTCGTGCAGGGCCCGGCCATGCACCAGCAGGCGTCGGTCCGCCACACCGGTCCGGCGCGCCCGCACCTCCATGCCGTCGACCGACCCCTCGACCAGCGCGCGCTGCAGCGGGAGCTGCTCGGGACGCAGCTGCGCCGAGCCGTCCGGCGTGAACAGCCCGGGGATGACCGAGCCCGTCGTGGACGGGATCGTCTGCAGGTCCCGGGCCGCCCGGTTGAGGAACGTCGGCTGCTGCTGCGGATCACACGCCACGATGGCGACGTCGACCGTGTCCAGCACCTGCCGGAAGAACGCCTCGCGGGTGGTGAGCGCGGCGTGCGCCTGCTCCAGCGCGGCCTTGCTCTGGGCCAGCTCGGTCTGGACCCGGTGCACGTCGGTGACGTCGTTGGTGACCACGACCGCTCCGAGCACGGTGCCGTGCGCGTCGCGCAGCGCCCAGCCGTCGCAGCGCAGCAGCCTCGCCGGCCGACCCGGTGTCAGGGCGACCACCTCTGCCCCGGTGACCGCCCCGTCGCGCATCGCCCGTACCAGCGGCACCCGTTCGTACGACAGGGGGGTCACGCCGTCGGCCTCGTGGAGTCGGAGGGCGGCCGCCGCCCCGGCGAGCGTCGGCGGGACCTGCCCGCTGGCGTACAGGGCCCGCGCCGTGCGGTTGGTGGCGGTGAGCCGGCCCGACGCGTCGCAGGCCGTGACGCCGACGTCGATCGTCTCCAGCAGCGTTGTGGCGAACGCCCGGCGCTCCTCGGCCTCGGTCTGTGCCTGCTCGGCGGCGGCCAGCGCGGCGATGCGGGCACTGGCGTCGACGACGGTAGCGACCAGCCGTACCTCGCCGGTGTCCATGGTGGCCAGCTCGACGGTCACCTGCACGGTCAGTGAGCTGCCGTCGCGCCTGCGCAGCGCCCGGTCGCGCTGGTAGCGCTCGCTCCGTCCCGACCAGAGCGCGCGCATGTCGTCCGCGGTCCGGTCCTGCTCGTGGGCAGGGATAAGACGGAAGACGTGGTGCCCGATCAGCTCCGTGGCGTCGTCGTAGCCGAACAGCCGCAGCAAGCACGGGTTCAGGCGGCGCAGGATCCCCTCGGAGTCGACCTCCGCCAGGCCCACCGTGATCCGGTCGAACAGCGGGACGACGGCGACTGCCTGCTGCCCCACGCCGTCCACCTCCGCTTCCTCAGCCGCGGCCGGGCTGTGGAGCACGCATCGGCACTCGACCGAGCCGACCTGAGTTCGGCCGGGTGCCGGCCCCCGGGAGCGGCCGGCCGACGCTCAGCCCTTGCGGCGGGTGATCTCCTCGGTGAGGGCGGGGACGACGGTGTTGAGGTCGCCCACCAGGCCGAAGTCGGCCAGCTCGAAGATCGGGGCCTCGGCGTCCTTGTTGACCGCGACGATGGTCTTCGAGGTCTGCATGCCGGCGCGGTGCTGGATCGCGCCGGAGATGCCGACCGCGATGTAGAGCTGCGGCGAGACGGTCTGGCCGGTCTGCCCGACCTGGTTCTGGTGCGGGTACCAGCCGGCGTCGGTGGCGGCACGCGAGGCGCCGACGGCCGCACCGAGGCTGTCGGCCAGCTTCTCGATGATCGCGAAGTTCTCCGGGCTGCCGACCCCGCGGCCGCCGGACACCACGACGGAGGCGTCGCCGAGCGCGGGGCGCCCGCCCTTGTCCTCCACGACGCTGTCCACCACCCGGGCGGCCTTGTCGGCGTCCGAGAAGCTGGCGCTGACCTGCTCGACGGCGCCGGCGCCGGCCTGCTCGACCGGGGCGGTGGAGTTGGCGCGCACCGTGATGACGGGGGTGCCTGTCGCGACCCTGGACTGCACGACGACGCTGCCACCGAAGATCGGCTGCTCCGCGACGAACTCGGGGCTGACCCCGACAGCGTCGGTGACCAGACCGCTCCCGGTCTTGACCGCGAGGCGGGCGGCGACCTCCTTGCCCTCGGCGTTGCTCGGCAGCAGGACCGCGGCCGGTGACGTCGAGCCGACGAGCTGGGCCAGGACGGCGGCCTTGGGACCGACGAGGTAGGCGTCGAGCTCCTCGGCCTCGCTGACGTAGACCTTCTCGGCGCCGTACGCCGCGAGCTTCTCGGCGGCCGCCGACGCGCCTCGGCCGAGCACGACGGCCGACGGCTCACCGAGGGACCGGGCGAGCGTCAGCAGTTCGTACGAGACCTTCTTCGGGGTCCCCTCGACGTGGTCGACGAGGACCAGGATCTCAGCCATGTCTTCCAGCCCTCTCAGATGAACTTCTGCGACGCGAGGAACTCGGCGACCTTGGCGCCGCCGTCACCCTCGTCCTTGACGACCTGGCCGGCCTGGCGCGGCGGCTTCGTGGCGAAGTCGACGACCTGCGACGGCGCTGTCGCCAGGCCGACCTGCCCGGCGTCGATGCCGGCCTCGGCCGCCGTGAGGGTGGTGAGTGGCTTCTTCTTGGCCGCCATGATCCCCTTGAAGGAGGGGTAGCGCGGTTCGTTGATCTTCTCCACCACGGAGACGAACGCCGGGGTGGCGGCCTCGACGACGTCGTAGCCGCCCTCGTTCTGCCGCTCGATCCGCACCGAGCCCTCCGACGCGGTGACCTTGCGGGCACCGGACAGCTGCGGCTTGCCGGTGCGCTCGGCGAGCAGCGCGGTCATGACGGACATGCGGCTGTCGGTGGCCTCCGACCCGGCAAGGACGAGGTCGTAGTCCAAGGTCTCGAGCACCTTGGCCAGCGCGTACGACGTCTGCACCGCGTCGGAGCCGGCGAGCGCCTCGTCGGACAGGTGCACGGCCTTGTCGGCCCCCATCGACAGCGCCTTGCGGATGGTCTCCAGGGCGCGGTCCGGGCCCATGGTGAGGATGGTCACCTCGCCGCCGCCGACCTCCTTGAGGCGGAGCGCCTCCTCCACGGCGTACTCGTCGATCTCGTTCATGACGACGTCGACGGACTCGCGGTCGAGGGTCTTGCTCGTGGGGTCCAGCTTGCGTTCGGCCCAGGTGTCGGGCACCTGCTTCACCAGTACGATGATGTTCATGCTGGGGGGCCGACCTCCGTCAGCTCGAGGGCGCCGCGGGACGTCCGCGCACTAGGTCGCCACGCTACCTGGAGGCAGTCGGCCGGCAACCGCGCGGTCACCGTCCAGCGAACGTCGCCTTTCCCGGGCCGTTGTCCACGAACGACGTCATCCCGGTGGTCTGGTCCTCGGTGCCGAACAGCCCCGTGAACAGCGCCGTCTCCAGCCGCAGCGCGGCGTCGAGGTCCAGCTCCAGGCCGTCGTCGACGGCCTGCTTCGCCGCGCGCAGGGCCACGGCCGGGCCGGCCACGTACTGCGCGGCCATCTCCCGTGCCGCCTCGTAGACCCCTGCGTCGGGAACGACGGCGTCGGCGATGCCGAGCGCGAGCGCCTCCTCGGCGGCGACGTGCCGACCGGTGAACACGATCGACTTCGCCTTCGCGGGTCCGATCAGGCGGGTCAGCCGCTGGGTGCCGCCGGCGCCCGGGATGATGCCGAGCGTGATCTCGGGCAGGCCGACCTTGGCCCGCTCCCCGACGACCCGGAAGTCCGCGGTCAGCGCCAGCTCCAGCCCGCCGCCGAGGGCGTAGCCGGTGACGGCGGCGACGACCGGCTTGGGCAGCCGGGCGACGAACTTGAAGACCTCCTGCAGCTGGGTCCCCCACGCCACCATCTCGGGGTAGGACTTGCCCGCCATCTCCTTGATGTCGGCACCGGCGGCGAAGACGCGCTCGCCGCCGTACAGCACGACCGCGCGGACGTCGCCGCGGTCGCGGGCCTCGATGGCCGCGTCCTGCAGCTCCGCGACCAGCTGCCCGTTGATGGCGTTCATCTTCGGCCGGTCGAGGCGGATCGTGCCCACCGCGTCCTCGACCTCGAGCCGCACGAACTCCCGCACCGTCGCCTCCTCGTGTGTCTGCTGTGTGCCGGACCCTAGTCTGCCGAGGTGTTCCGGGACTCCCGCGGTGTGGTGCACACCGTCTCCTCCAACGACCCGCTCGCCGACCTGCCCGTGGACACCGCCCGGGCGATGGCGCTCGCGCTGCTGCGACCGACCGAGCGCGACCTCGAGGCCGCGCTGGAGCGGTGCGAGGCGGTCTGCGAGCTCGTGGAGCGCTGGCAGGATGCCTTCTTCGCGGCGCTGCCGGACGAGATCGACCTCGAGGACGAAGCCCGCTGGGCCGCCGAGGCCGGCCTGTCCCTGGCCGAGCTCGAGGCGGCGTACGACGACGAGGACGACCTCGAGGACACCGGGCCCGTGGAGGCCGAGCCCCCGCCGGAGCCGCTGGACCTCGAGCCGCTGGACCTCGAGCCGCTGGACCTCGAAGTGCTGCCCGGGCACGGCGAGGTCACCGGACAGCTGCCCGAGGAGCTGGTGACGTTGCTCGAGCGCGAGCTGCTGCTGCTGCCGCTGCGCGTCCGCCTGGAGGCTCTCGTGGCCGCCGCCGCGCTCGTCGGCACCTGGGTTGACCTGCTGCTGGACCACGAGAAGATGCTGGGCCACCTCGTGCTCGGTCACCTCGAGCGGGGGGTGCCCGACAGCCATGCGCGGCTCGCCGGCCAGCACGCTTCCCTGCACGCGGCGCACGGGCCGGGGCACCCGGAGCCGGTGCCGGTGCCCGACGAATGACCCGATGAAGACACCGCCCGGCCGGAGCCGCCCGTGACCACGTCGGACAGCCCCCTGCGCCCCTGGCCCGGCCGGCCCGCCCCGCTCGGCGCGACCTGGGACGGCGAGGGGACCAACGTCGCGCTGTTCAGCCGGGGTGCGGAGGCCGTCGACGTCTGCCTGTTCGAGGACGTCCCGGGCGGTGGCAGCCGGGAGACGCGCGTCCCCCTGCAGGACAGGACCGGCCACGTCTGGCACGGCTACCTGCCGCACGTCGGGCCCGGGCAGCGGTACGGCTTTCGCGTCGACGGCCCCTACGACCCCGCGCGGGGCCTGCGCTTCGATCCGGGCAAGCTGCTGCTCGACCCGTACGCCAGGGCGGTGGACGGCGAGCTCCGGCTCGACGACGCCGTCCTTGGCTCTCCCGGCGGGTCCGGGCACCAGCAGGACAGCGCGCCGTGGGTGCCGCGGTCGGTGGTCGTCCACGGCGCCTTCCCGTGGGGCGCCGACGCGCGGCCCGGCACCACCTGGGCCGACACCGTCGTCTACGAGCTGCACGTCAAGGGCTTCACCGCCCGGCACCCCGGGGTCCCGGAGCAGCTGCGCGGCACGTACGCCGGGCTCGCGCACCCGGCGGCGGTCGAGCACCTTCAGCGGCTGGGCGTCACCGCCGTCGAGCTGCTGCCGGTGCACCACTTCGTCAGCGAGCCGCATCTGCTGCGCCGGGGCCTCGCCAACTACTGGGGCTACAACCCGATCGGCTACTTCGCCCCCCACGCGGCCTACAGCGCGAGCGGGTCGCGGGGCGGGCAGGTCCGAGAGTTCAAGGCCATGGTGCGGGCGTTGCACGCCGCGGGCCTCGAGGTGCTGCTCGACGTCGTCTACAACCACACCGGCGAGGGCGACGAGCTCGGACCGACGCTGTCCTTCCGGGGCATCGACAACCTGTCGTACTACCGAACGCAGGGGGGTGAGCGCGGGCGCTACCGCGACTACACCGGCTGCGGCAACACCCTCGACGCCCGGTCCCCGGACGTGCTGCAGATGATCCTCGACTCGTTGCGCTACTGGGTCACGGAGATGCACGTCGACGGCTTCCGCTTCGACCTCGCGCCGGCGCTGGCCCGCTCAGCTCACGCCGTCGATCCGCAGTCGGCGTTCTTCAGCGTCCTGCGCCAGGACCCGGTCCTGAGCTCGGTCAAGCTCGTCGCGGAGCCCTGGGACCTCGGGGAGGGCGGCTACCAGGCGGGCCGCTTCCCGCCGCCGTGGACGGAGTGGAACGGCGAGTACCGCGACACCGTCCGCGACCTGTGGCGCGGGCAGCGGTCCGGGGTGCGCGCGCTGGCCTACCGGCTGTCGGGGTCGGCGGACCTCTACCAGCACGACGGGCGACGGCCGTACGCCTCGGTCAACTTCGTCACCTCCCACGACGGCTTCACCCTGCGCGACCTCACCACCTACGAGGTGAAGCGCAACGACGCCAACGGCGAGGGCGGCCGCGACGGGGAGACGCACAACCGCAGCTGGAACTGCGGGGTGGAGGGCGAAACGGACGACCCGGCCGTCAACGCCCTGCGCCTGCGGCAGGCGCGCAACCTGCTCGCGACACTGCTGCTCAGCACCGGCGTACCGATGCTGTCGATGGGCGACGAGGTGCGGCGCAGCCAGCTGGGCAACAACAACGCCTACTGCCAGGACTCGGCGCTGTCCTTCATGCCGTGGGAGGTCGACGACGACGCGCTCGCCCTGCGCGAGTTCACCGCCCGGCTGGTGGCACTGCGCCGCAGCCACCCGGTGCTGCGCCAAGCGACGTTCTTCTCGGGCTGCCCAGGCGCGGACGGGGTGAACGACCTGGGGTGGTTCGGCGCGGACGGCGCCGAGCTCACCGACGGGCAGTGGTTCGACCCGGGGGTGGCGACCCTGGGGATGTACCTGAACGGCGCGGGCCTGCGCACCCGGGGACCTCGCGGCGAGCGCCTGGTGGACGACAGCTTCCTGCTGCTGCTGCACGCCGGCGCGGACAACCGCGAGATCGTGCTGCCCGGCGCCCCGTGGGCCCGGTCGTACGAGGTGGTGGTCGACACCGCCCTGCGGCACCCCGAGAGGTCCGAGGCCCGCGGTCGGCTGGCCACCTGCGGCCGGTCGCTCGTGCTGCTGCGGGTGCACCGCTAGTTCACCGTGCCTGCGGCAGCTCCTCGGCGGCCGACTGCACGGTCCAGTCCGAGGCCGAGGCGCCGGGAAGTGGCGCCGGGGCGATGCACACCCGGTTGCGGCCGGCCCGCTTCGCGGCCAGGCACGCACCGTCCGCCGCCTCCAGCAGACCGGTCAGGTCCTCCGCCATGTCGCCCAACGTCGCGACGCCGATCGAGATCGTGATCTTCAGCGGCGCGCCGCCCCGGCCGAGGGGGGGCGCCAGCTGCTCGACGCGGGCGCGCAGGCGGTGTGCGGTCGCCACCGCCGTCTCCGGTGCGGCGTCCGGGAGGAGCACGACGAACTCCTCTCCCCCGAAGCGGCCGACCAGGTCGAGGGGGCGGATCCCGGCCTTGAGCTCCTCTGCGACCGCCGTGAGCACCCGGTCGCCGACGAGGTGGCCGTGGCTGTCGTTGACGGTCTTGAACCCGTCGAGGTCGGCGAGCAGGACGGCGAGCGGCCGTCCCCCCCGCAGCGCGCGGGCGACTTCCCGCTCGGCGACCTCGCGCCAGTGCCGCGGGTTGGACAGGCCGGTCTTGGCGTCCGTACGGGCCGCCTGGAGCAGCTCGGCGTGCAGCAGCGTGCGCTGGAGCAGCAGCATCGGAGGTACCGCGAGCACCGCCAGCAGCGGCCAGAGGGCGCAGGCCAGCGCCACCAGCACGCCGAGGCAGAGCTCCGCGGCCTCCGTCGCCTGCAGGGGCCAGCCGGCGAAGGCAAATCGCCGGGGCATACCCGGGGACACCCGGCGCAGGACACCGGCGACGAGGTAGGCGCTCACCGCGGAGTAGACCGCCGCGGCCGCCAACACCGCGATCAGCCCGCGGAGCGAGCCCAGGAGCGCCTCCGGGCCGTACGGTCCTCGGCCGTCGGCGAGCCAGCCGTGCGTCACGCTCGCGGCGTAGCCCGCCAGCCCGACGCTCGCGGCGTTGAACACCCGCTTGACCGGGGGGATGCGGGTCACCCGGAGTTGCACCATGAGGTAGATCGGGACGGGGATCAGGACCGCGTAGACCGGCGGCAGCAAGAGCACGACCGGCAGCATCCAGGCCGAGAGCATGTCCTTGTACGGCCGGTCGTGCCGCACCGAGGGGGCGCCGAGGTGGCGGGACCCCTCGACGCTGGCCAGCCCGCAGAGCGCGAGCACGGCGACCACCCCGAGGTCGGCCGCCCGCAGCGCCGAGTCCTGCGCGGCCAGACCGAGGGCCACCAGTGCCGCGAGGTCGACCCCGATGACCCAGCCGACGGCGGCGCGGGGAAGCGACCACAAGCCCCAACCGGCGACGCGTCCGCGGGGGCCGCGGGGTGACGACCGGCTAGCGAAGGCGGGCACCGGCGACCGGCCAGGCGTGCGCCGCGTCTCGCGGGGCGGCGGGTCGGGGGGTCGGGTCGGGCGACCCGGCCCGACCGGGTGCCGACGCCGAGGGGGCGCACACCGACACCCACGTGGTCGTCGAGGTCTGCGGGAGTGACCCCATGGAGGACCGCCAATCTCCTCCGCCGGGAGGACGTAGCACCGGGCCGTATCCGTCCCGACACTACGCGTAGCCCGGCGTCCCGCGCGCCGCGCCGAGCACATGTGCGGCAGATGTCAGATGTCAGATTCGTTGCGGCGACCCTGCGGCGGAGCCCCCTTCGGGCTCGCGTGACAGGATGGTCCTGCGGTGGGTCAGCGCGAGCAGCAGGGCCGCGGTCGCGCCGAGGCCACCGGCGGCGGCGACCACGAGCCGGGGTTCCAGGTACTCGGCGAGGGCGCCGGCCACCAGGAAGGCCGCGCCCTGGACGGCGACGATGCCGGCCTGCACCAGCCCGAAGGCCTGGCCGCGCACGGCATCCGGGACGCCGGTGACGAAAGCGGCGTTCGCCGGCAACTGGTAGGCGGTTGCCAGCCCGGACACGACCAGCAGGACGAAAAGCACCTCGGTGCCCGGCCGCAGCAGGCACCCCAGAAGGGCGCCCGATGCCAGGACCGCCATCGGCAGCATGAGCCGCAGCCGACGGTCCGGCGCGACGGCCGTCGCGATGAGCACGGCACCGGCGGCGGCGCCGACCGGCTGGGCGGCCATGATCATCCCGACCGTGGCCGGTCCGCCGCCGAGCGCGGCCGCGTAGGGGGCCGCGAGGCCCTCGGGGACGACATAGAAGCCGCAGAGCAGCGCGAGCATGACCAGCAGACGCAGCCGCCGGTCTGTGAGCAGCAGCCGCGCCACGTCGGACGGCCGCCGCCGCGCGGTGTCGCCCCGGCCACCGGCGCCGGCAGGCGATGGGCGGTCGCGTACGGACAGGCGCAGCACCAGTGCCGAGGCCAGGAAGGTGGCGGCATCGATCAGCAGCGTCGAGCGGGTACCGAGCAGGACGACGAGCCCGCCGCCGAGCGCGAAGCCGAGCACCTGCGCCGACTGCGCGGTGATGTTGCTGACGGCGCTCGCGACGAGGTACTTCTCGCCGGACAGGACGTCGGCCAGCAGTGCAGCGCGGGCCGCACCGAACGGCGCCGCGAGCAGCTCGGCCGCGACCAGGAACAGGCACAGCAGCACGAGATGCCCGCCCGCGAGCGCCATTGCCGCGACGAGGGCGGCGCGGGCGAGGTCGGTACGGACCATCAGCTGCCGGCGCGGGTGGCGGTCGGCCAGCCCGCCCAGCAGCGGACCTCCGACGACCGCCGGCAGGAAGCCCAGCGCGTACACCAGCCCGGTCAGCAGCGCCGAGCCGGTGCGATCGAAGACGAGGACGGCGAGGGCGACCCGCGCGAGCATGTCGCCCAGCAGGGAGAGCACCTGCGCGGCGAACAGGCCGCGGAACTCCGCGACGGCGAAGACCGAGCCGAAGCCGACCCGGGCTCGCACGGTCTCGGTCACAGCTGCCTTTCGCTCGGCTCCGGACAGTGTGCGGTATCGGTCTCGCTGGCGTCAGCACCCTCGGCTGGTCCCATGCTGGATCGGTGCGCGGCACCGGAGCCGGCCGCCCGACCTGGGCACCCCGCGTGAGTCCTCACCCTGACCGGGGGCAGACCGCCAGCGCGTAACGAATGTGTCACGCTGTGTGGCGACCGGAGAGGAGGTGCCCGATGAGCAGCACGAACTGGGGCTGACCGCCCCGTACACCGCCCTGCCCGCCACCGACCCAAGGAGCGCCGATGCGCAGCACGAACTGGGGCTGACCGGCTCCGCACACGCCGTCGAGCCGGCCCCGCGATCCGTCAAGACCAGGCCGAGACGACGCGGGACAGGGACAGCGGTGGCGACGCTGTCGAGTACGGCGGCCGGAGGCAGCCGATGCCATGTGCGGGGAGCAGCCTGTACGAGGACACCGACCGCGATCTCCGGCAGCAGCGGCCACGACAGCATTTCGGCGAACGCCCAGGCAGCGGCGACAGGATGCCGTACGGCGAGGTGGCCAGACGTGCCGCCCGTCGCCGGCGCCCGCTGGCAGGTATGCCGGTCGGCCGGGCGGCGAGCGCCGCGACGTCCTGCCGAGCCTGCTGCGGGGTGGGCTCGTGCAGCGGGGCGCCGAGCCGAACGGTGACCGCCGCCCGGCGCCGCACGCGGGCACCGCCGGTCGGAAGCACATCTGCTGTGCCGAGCAGACCGACGGGGACGACCGGCACGCCGGCCGCCGACGCCGGCTTGAGGGCGTAGAGGCTCATGTGCCTGAGCCTGTCGGCGCCGGGCGGCCAGCACCTCGGGGCGACTACGGCGGGCGGCTGAGCAGAACTACCCGACCGGAGCGGGATGTGAGGGCCGGGTTCGCACGGTGCCTAGATGTTCGATTCCAAGGGGTCCGGCGGCGTGTTGCGCTCAGGAGGGCGTTGAAGGGTGCCCAGGATCGGCGTGCTTACCCGACGCCGAACAGGAGGTTCGCGTGGACGCCGACCTGGACACC
>JAABUN010001578.1_pt1 | contig 48956 bp, 59 predicted proteins | sample 5559311 | NCBI WGS metagenome assembly JAABUN01 (sample SAMN10711877, study PRJNA513370) | rock metagenome | isolation source: Antarctica rocks | place: Antarctica: Victoria Land, Siegfried Peak sud
TTCAATTGCATCTGCCAGTCGCTCACCAAACGTATGGCCTCTTTGTTTGTCTGTAAAAAAATGAATAACAGGTAATGCGGATTTCTCCGCTTGCTGTTGTGTATATTGAATTAATTGAGATGCCAGCTTAATCCCACTTTTTTTATTGGATAAGTTTGCATATTTCTTCTGCCCGGCCTCTTCTTTCGCATGACGGGAAAAAATAAGAATGGCAGTTAATTCCTTTTGTGCTTGTATGGTTGTGAACTGGTTTATAATGTATTGTTTAATTATTTTTTTATGCCACACTTCCTCCGCAACTGCTTCCTGAACCTGCCGTACATCCAAAGCAGTGTTGCCCTACAATTACGGATCGTTTGTCAAGTGCTTCTTTATTAAAGTCTGCAATATGTTTTGAAGAGCAAGCTACTTTCAAATCCAGCATCTGGTTAAAATCACAATCGTATAAATAACCATCCCAGCCGATAGAGATGGTATTGCGACACATCACATTAGCTGCCGCAACAGGGTTAAATGCATTCACCAACTTCTCCATGTACTTTTCATAATTACCGCTTTGCAGCAAATAATCTAAATAGCGGCTGATGGGAAGATTGGTAATGGCAAATAAACTGTTGAACTCAATGCCATAATGCTCAATCAATGCCTGCTTATATTCTTTTTCTAAACCGGCTTGCGGTGGGGGCATAAAAGCGCCTGCAGGATTGTAAACCAAATTCAAAATCAAACCGGTTCCTTCTTTTCCGTAGCCAACTTCATTTAGCATTTGTAAAGCTTTGATGCTGTGTTCAAACACTCCATCACCCCGTTGCCTGTCGGTGCGGTCTTGTGTATAAAACGGAAGAGATGAAACAACTTCAATACTATGTTGCTTATAGAATTGAGGCAAATCGTGATATTTTTTATTGGCTAAAATGATAGTAAGATTACAACGCACAATTATATGCCTGTCCAGCTTTTTAATTTCTTCTACAAACCATTTGAAGTCAGGGTTCATTTCAGGAGCACCGCCCGTTAAATCAACTGTTCTTAGTTCCGGATTATTTTTCAATGCATCAAGACATTGTTGCATGGTTTCTTTGGTCATAATCTCCTTACGATCAGGACCTGCATCTACATGGCAGTGCTTACATACCTGGTTGCACATCTTTCCAACATTAACCTGAAATATTTGTACACCTGTTGCCGTAAGCGGGTATAATCCACTATCTTCCAGTTTTTGCTGAAAGGGTACTAATGCAAAATCATCGGTAGTTCCATGTTCCAGAATTTCTATCTGTTGATGAGAATCAGCAAGAATATTATGTTGAGCTTTTAATGATTTCATATTTGATTTTGATTTTCTCACAGATGGCACGGAAAAGGCACAGATGATTTTATCTGTGTACTCAGTGTTATCTGTGAGCTTTAATTTTCTCAATTTTCTCATGGCACGGAAAAGGCACAGATGATTTTATCTGTGTACTCAGTGTTATCTGTGAGCTTTAATTTTCTCAATTTTCTCACAGATGTCACGGAAAGGCACAGATGATTTTATCTGTGTACATCAGTGTTATCTGTGAGCTTATTTGATTTTCTCACGGATGGCACGAAAAGACACAGATGATTTTATCTGTGTACATCAGTGTTATCTGTGAGCTTATTTGATTTTCTCACGGATGGCACGAAAAGACACAGATGATTTTATCTGTGTACATCAGTGTAATCTGTGAGCTTATTTAATTAATAATTCTTATTAAACTTTCTTTATCAATCAGTTTGACGACATTGAAATTGACGAGAATGCCCAGCTTTTTATTTGCCAATTTTAAGTACGTCAATAGCTGCTTTTTATGAACATCATGCAATGATTCAATAGATTTTATTTCTATGATAACCAAGTTCTCCACCAGAATATCCATTCTAAATCCCAATTCCAATTGCACTTCTTTATAATGAACAGGAACTCCAACTTGGGAAGAAACAAATATGCCTCCTGCTGTTAATTCATAAACTAAAGCGGCTTCATAAACACTTTCTAACAATCCAGGACCAAGCTCATTATGAACAGTAAAAATGGCACCTCGTATTTTATAAGATAACTCGTTTATATCCATATTTTATTTATTTCTCCAGATGCCACCGAAAGACACAGATGATTTTTATTCGTGATTATCCGTGCAATCTGTGAGAGATAATGTTTTTCTCACAGATTACACAGAAAGACACAGATGATTTTTATCCGTGATTATCCGTGCAATCTGTGAGCCATCTATCAAGATTTATTGTTTTATAAATTTTTCAGTTTTGACTTCTCCCTGCTCATTCAAAACCTGCAACCAATAATAACCTGGGGGTAAACCACTCGTCTGCAAACTATAATAAGACAGCCCTTTAGGAACCTGAAGTTTTATCGTTTTTACACTTACGCCACTTTGGTTGATAATCGTAGCATAAAAAGTTTTATTATCTGCACTTGATAAAGTGAAATTTGCAGATGAAGTAACAATTGTTGGATAGATGGCAATTAGGTCAAATCCCTTTTCTTTAAGATATACACGTCTTACCGCAGAATTATAAAAGGTACCATCTATATTGCCAACATTAATCCTGTAAAAAATATTACCCTGATTAGCACTTGAACTATCAGTAAAATCAAAAGGTTGCTGACAACGAAGCTGGTCTGCGGTAAATGAACTTATAGTATTATAATCGGTGCCGTTAGCGGATTTTTGTATCTGGAAGTTTGCATATTGCAAAAAGCAGATTGTTTTCCAGTGAAGCTTTGTAATATTATTAGTAACACTTACATCAAAAGATGATAGCCGTACGGTATAATAGGAGCTGTCGCTTTGGGCTGAAGCTGCATGGCAACCTATAATTAGAATAACGATTGCTAAGGCTTTTTTCATATGCTTTAGTTTGAAGGAATTGAAAAATGAAGCTTTTTGCTTTGCAATAAACCTATGAAAGATTGTTTATAATTTTTTCTTTCAATTCATGGTTTTGATATGACCCTGAGTTATTAGTATCAGAAGTATGAATATATCTATCCAGCAATTCATCAATTTTTTTACTTTGTTTTTGATATGCCGTACATGCATCACACATCGTTTTATGAAGATGCAATTGTATTCTCTCTTTAGAGGAAAGTCCTACCAATGCCCTCTTTTCTATCAATTCTGTTGCTTTTTTACATGGAAGCATTATCAGGTACATTATTTTCTTCATCTTATTAATTTTTAAACCAGTGAACCTCCAAACATTTTCTAAGCTGTAACTTTGCCCGGTGCAGTATCTGCCAGAAATTAGTTGGAGAAATTTCTAATTCCTGACAAATTAATTCCCCGCTTTTTTTTTCGATATATTTTAATTGCACTGCTGCGAACCAATTGTTTGGTAATTTACGCAAACACCCCTGCAGCACATTTATAAATTCGGTATTATCAAGAAGGTTTTCCTCGTCACTATGCCATTCTTTGGGCCGCTGTTCTTTTTTCCAGTTACCATCGCTATCGAAGAAGGTGTCAAATAATGATGCTTCTGTATCAACACTTCTATCACTTTCATTGATGGTGGGGTTGCGATAAGCTTTTCTAAAATGTTCAGCAATTTTGTTATTAAGAATGCTGAATAACCAGGTTTTAGGTTCACTTTTACCTTCAAACTTTTCGATAGATTGAAAAGCAGCTAAAAAAGTGTCCTGCACCAAATCTTCAGCGGTTTCCTTACTGTTCGTTTTATATAAAGTCCACAAATACATTTTATCAGAAAATGCTTCAACCCAGGACTTCATTACAATTGCTGTGTCACTTTTAGGCATTCTACTTTCGTTTTACGAGGATACATTAAAGCCGGGTGAGTTTTGTAGTGTTTGGCTCTTCCAGCTCTTCAGTATTTTCAACAACAACGGATGTGCTCCGGTTTTTATTTAGCAATTCGTTAATCAGTTTACTCTGCTTCATATAATCTCTGCAACCTGAACACATGGATGTATGCATCTTCAATTGCAGATTGTTTATAAAACTTAGTGTTTCAAACTCCTTCATCTCCATAAGCTCTGTTGCCTTTACACAAGACAACATTATAGCATTCATTAAGTTCATATAAAAAATTTAAGGAGAAGTTCGTATGCTGTTATTTGACGCTCTATCGCAATTAGTCGTAACAATCCTCCATACCTGACAAACATCTTTAAATATTAATCTATTCCACTTTAATTCTAAACATCTCCTTAAATGAAGTTAGCCTGTTATTATCTGCCGGAAATGCGAAATCGTAATTTCCGGTTTTTAGCAGATGGTTTTCTGGCCAAGCCCTTTGTACGCCCCCTGCCTCAATTAAATGCTATTGAGGACTTGAAGAGATATGATGAGTTGATTTTCCTACCTTCCTTTTTAAATTGATAAGTTGTATTATTTTATAAAAAGTTGGGTAAGGGCAGGGCTGCAATTTTTTTGTCGCAAAGTTGTTATTAGCAACAGGAACGTACTTAATGCAAAAGGTCTTTTACTATTAGCCTGCAATCATCCCAATTCTTTTTTTGATGCAGTATTATTAGGCGCTTTGTTTAAAAATCCTGTACACTTTTTAGCCAGGGGAGACGCCTTTAAAAATCCTATAGCAAAAAAAATTCTTACAACTTTAAAAGCTATCCCCATTTATCGCTTAAGCGAAGGAAAAGAATATTTAGCATTAAATGATACAGCATTTGAACGGTGCAACCGGATACTGCGAGATAGAGGAATAGTGCTCATATTCTCAGAAGGACTTTGTCTTAACCAATGGGAGCTACGTCCATTAAAAAAAGGTTCTGCAAAAATAGCAATCAATGCATGGAAGCAAGAAGCCATTTCAAAAGCTTTCAGGGTTTTGCCTGTTAGCCTTAATTATAACTCGTTTACCATCTCAATTGTAACAAACACACCTAAACTCTTATATATGACAAAGTCAATTTTATTACCTGCAATAGTTAGCCTTTTATCGCTTTCAATATTATTTTCCTGCGAGCAGAAAAAAGAAAAAAAGCATAAGAAAAAAGATAAGGAAGAACAAGCAACTTCAAAAGATCAACCCCAAAATGTACAGGACAATAATACAACTGTTGATTGCGATACCTCACTTTGGAAATATGTTTATAACCGGGAAAGATTACAAGTGACTGATATATGCAAAACAGTTACAGGAGTGATAGAAGAAAGCAGTGCAGATGAAGATGGTGACCAGCACATGCTTTTAAAACTCGATGCAGGTCAGGAAGACTTACTCACTAAAAAGAACACAAATAAAAAACAAGGCGACTTAGTAATTGAAGCGGTATGTGCCAATAAAACAACATTAGGAAAAGTTGGTAATACCTGCAATGACTATATCAATAAAATACAAATTCCAAAATTGGGCGAGCACGTAAAAGTAACAGGCAGCTTAGTTATTGATACACACAACGGCTGGGCAGAAATTCATCCGATAACTAAAATTGAAATTTTAAAATAGTAGGAAGGATGAAAACATCTTTGAAGTGGGCTTTTGTGCTTGGATTTCTTGGCTTTGCCACCTCTTTTGGTGCTCATATAGTTGCAGTAAATCTTCCATTTTATGCAGAGAAAGTAGGCATTGGTTTAACCATGATTGGTTTGCTAATAGCCATTTATGATTTTGCGGAGATTGTTGCCAAACCTGTGTTTGGCGGTTTGGCAGATAAAAAGGGAATGAAGAAAGCACTATACCTGGGCATCATTATTTTTATTCTTGCTTCCTTATTATATCCATTTGTTCCGCCAAAATTATTAATAGTTGTTCGTTTTTTGCAAGGCTTGGGCGGCGCAGCACTTTCTGCCGTATCGCTTGCAATGGTAGGTACTTTATACAAAGACAATAAGGGTAAAGCCTTTGGTATTTACAATGCCATAAAAGGATTGGGCTATGTAGTTAGTCCTATTATTGGTGGTGCAATAGTAATGAAGTCAAATTTTGGAGGTATCTTCTATGCCTGTGCAGGTATAGGGTTCATCGCTTTATTGCTTGCCTTTACATTACCAGCCGATAAACAAAAAGGCAGTGCAGCGTTTGATGATGACGATGATGATTTTTCTTTCAAATCACTATTTGTTGTTTTTAAAAATAAAACGTTGGCACCCTGGTTTTTAATCATTGTTATCAATATGTTTTTTGTGGGCATACTCTTTGGCTTCTTGCCCGTTCGTGTTCACGAATTAGGCTATAATCCTTTTGATACCGGTTTGTTGCTTTCAGTAACAACCGTTTCTTATTTATTGGTGCAGCCTGTTGCCGGCTGGTTGGCTGACAAGTATAATCAGGTTATGATACTACGTTTAGGAATGTTATTTATCTATCGTATCAACTGCAGCCATACCTTTTGTTACAGGAACATTATTAATTATTACTTGTATTGTAGCAGGCATAGGCATTGGTGTTGTATGGACAAACTCTGATGCACTCGTTAGCAAACTTGCAAAGGAAAACGAAATGGGAGCAACAATGGGTGTAGCAGGTTCATTTAAAGAGTTGGGTGATATGATAGGTCCTTTGCTGATGGGGGCAATTTCACAGGCATTAGGTTTGCAGTGGGGCTTTGTTATTTGTGCTGTATTGGGTGGCGTTGCTTTGCTGGTAACGATTGTGGTTGCTCAAAAACCAGCAGCCCAAAGCCAATGATTGTTGTATTGAGATAAAAACTTTTATTTTTGTTCCCCGATGATGAAATGGCTTCAGAAAATATTATTTGTTGTTATCAGTTTATCTTTTTTCATTTCTGCTACAGAAATGGATTTGGGAGATTGCCACAATACTTTTTTTGATGACTATGATACGTATGTAAAAACAGAACAGGTTTCAGTTGACCATACTGTACTTATACAACAAGAACATGAAACATACGCTTTACTTCATTATCTGTTCAGCCAATACAGAGGCTTAAACAATCAATCCGAAAAGTTCAGTTATCACTCCGTTTCTTATTGCAATCATTACCCGCCCAAGCTCTTCCTTCGCAATTCTGTCTGGCGAATTTGATATTCATTTCCTCTCTATTAGGTAATCGCATACTGCGTTTGCCCTTTATTCATTTCTATTTTTCATAAACGCAAATTGCCTTTTGTTCATCAATTATTTAGATCCATGAATTTCTTTGACAGGATTATACATTTCTCTATTTACAACAAACTGGTAATTGGTTTCTTCACACTTGCCTTAATTATTTGGGGTGTTTATTCAGCCGCTCATTTGCCCATAGATGCACAACCTGACATTACCAATAACCAGGTACAGATTAGCACCAATGCTCCTACACTCGGGGCACAGGAAGTAGAACAATACATTACCGCTCCAATAGAATTGGCATTGGCTAACATCCCCAAGGTTATTGAAAGCCGTTCCATTTCACGGTCCGGGCTTTCTGTAATAACTGTCGTCTTTGATGATAATGCAGACATTTATTGGGCAAGGCAACAAGTCGGTGAACGCCTGAAAGAAGCAGAAGCAGAAATACCGCATGATGCAGGCACACCAACCATGTCGCCCATTTCCACCGGTCTGGGGGAAATTTATCAATACATAATAAAACCAAAGCCAGGGTACGAAAGCAAATACTCTGCAACTGATTTAAGAACCATTCAGGACTGGATCGTTACCCGGCAGTTAGCAGGCTTACCCGGAGTTGCTGAAATAAACGGCTGGGGTGGTTTTGTAAAACAATATGAAGTGGCTATAAATAACGAGCAACTAAATGCAATGGGAATTACCATTCCCGAACTATTTACCGCACTTCAAAACAACAATGAGAACACAGGTGGTTCTTACATCGAGCAACAGAATAATGCTTATTTCATTAGAGGTTTAGGTCAGGTAACTTCTTTAACCGACATAGAAAACATCGTTGTAAAAAATGTAAACAATGTTGCGGTTTTAGTGCGTGATGTAGCCAGAGTGCAATATGGCACAGCTACACGATACGGTGCTGTTACCTACAATGGTAAGGGCGAGGTTGTCGCTGGTGTTGTATTAATGTTGAAAGGTGAAAACTTTAATGAAGTCATTAAGCATGTTAAAGAACGAATGGTGCAAATACAAAAATCTTTGCCGGAGGGGATAGTAATTGAACCATTTATAGACAGAACAGAATTAGTAGGCAGAGCAATTAGTGCGGTAAAGAAAAACCTGATTGAAGGGGCACTGATAGTAATATTTGTATTGGTTTTATTCCTCGGTAATCTACGTGCAGGTTTGATTGTAGCATCAGTTATTCCGCTTGCTATGCTATTTGCTGTTTCTATGATGAAACTCTTTGGAGTATCAGGTAATCTTATGAGTTTGGGTGCAATTGACTTTGGTTTGATTGTAGATGGCGCAGTAATAATTGTTGAAGCAACATTACATCATCTGTATTCACGGAAAGACAAAGGGGTTTTATCGAAAGAGGAAATGGATGAAGAAGTCCATCATTCAGCTTCAAAGATTAGAACATCAGCAGCCTTTGGAGAAATTATAATTCTGATTGTGTATTTACCAATCCTTGCATTAGTTGGCATTGAAGGAAAAATGTTTCGTCCAATGGCTGAAACTGTTGCCTTTGCTATATTGGGAGCTTTCCTTCTTTCGCTTACTTATGTGCCAATGATCAGTGCTTTATTCCTAAGCAAAAAGACAGCACATAAAAGAAATATTTCAGACCGCATTATGGATAGGCTTTACCGTTTCTACTTACCAGTTTTAAACGGTGCTTTCAAAATTAAAAAACTGATTGTTCTCATTTCTGTTGCCATTCTCGTGATTACATTTTTCATATTTAAAGGCTTGGGTGGTGAATTTATTCCAACGCTTGAAGAAGGAGACTTTGCTGTGGAATTAAGATTAGGTCAGGGCACTTCGTTATCACAAACAATAGAATTATACAGTAAAGCAGAAAAAATTTTAAAGCAACGAATACCCGAAATAAATGTAGCTGTAACCCGTATTGGTTCAGCAGAAATTCCAACAGATCCAATGCCAATTGAAGGCGGCGATATGATGCTGGCAATGAAATCTAAAGATGAATGGACAACGGCAACAACTCAAGCAGGAATGATTGAAAAAATAAAAGAAGTCTTAGCAGTTATTCCAGGATTGGCAGCCGAAGTTTCGCAGCCAATGCAAATGCGTTTCAATGAATTAATATCAGGCGTAAAGCAGGATGTTGCCATTAAAATTTTTGGCGATAATCTTGATGAATTAGTTAGTCAATCAAATAAAGTGGCAGCCTTAATCAGTAAGGTTGACGGCGTATCAGAGCCTTTTGTAGAAAAAGTAAATGGCTTGCCTCAAATACTTGTTGAGTATCACAGAGATAAACTTGCTCAATATGGATTAAATATTTCTGATGTAAATATGATACTCAAAACAGCTTATGCAGGTAATGTAGCGGGAGTGGTATTTGAAGGTGAAAAGCGTTTTGATATGGTTGTTCGTTTGCAAAAAGAATTGCGCCATGATATGACTGACATTGAAAAACTTTATGTGCCTTTACCAAACGGTGGAAAAGTGCCATTAAGCGAAGTAGCCACAGTAACGCTTAAAACCGCACCGGCACAGGTTTCCCGGGAAGATGGCAAGCGCAGAATATTTGTTGGCTTTAATGTAAGAGGCAGAGATGTTGAAAGTACAGTGAAGGAAATACAAGCCTTACTTGCAGCAAATCTAAAATTACCATCCGGCTATTACACAACCTACGGCGGTCAGTTTGAAAACTTACAGGCAGCAAAACAAAGATTATCTATTGCAGTACCGGCAGCACTTCTTTTGATTATTGTTTTGCTCTATTTCACATTCAACTCTATCAGGCAAAGCCTTTTGATTTTTTCTGCAATTCCTCTGGCTGCAATAGGTGGTGTGTTTGCTTTACTTATTAGAGGGATGCCATCAGCATTTCGGCAGGTATTGGTTTTATTGCATTATTTGGTGTAGCAGTGCTCAATGGAATTGTGCTGATAAGCCAATTCAATTTTTTAAAACAGGAAGGTATCAAAGATATTTACGAACGGGTAAGACAGGGAACATTAGTTAGGTTAAGACCCGTTATACTTACCGCGTCTGTTGCTTCGCTTGGCTTTCTGCCAATGGCACTTTCTACATCAGCGGGAGCGGAAGTTCAAAAACCATTAGCCACAGTGGTAATCGGGGGATTAATAACAGCAACTATACTCACTTTAATTGTTCTGCCTGTACTGTACATTTTATTTTCAGGCGAAGGAAAAAAACGAAAAATGAAAACAACAACTATAACAACCCTTGTTATATTTTTTATAACAGCAGCTTCTTTTTTTACAAATAGAAGCTATGCGCAAACAAAACCAATCACTTTACAAAATGCTTTAAATACTGCTTTACAAAATAATCTGCAATTGAAAAGTGCTAATCTTTCTGTTCAACAGCAATCAGCATTACAGCGAACGGCATTTGATGTACCGAGAACAGAAATTATTTTGCAACAGGATGCAACATCCGGTGGAAGCCCGGGCAACGGCATTGGGATTATACAACCATTTGCTTTACCAATAGTTTATAAGAACCAGGCTAATCTTTTGCAACAACAAACGTTGTTGATGCAGAGAGAAAAAAGCATCGTCCTATTTGATATTACACGACAGGTCCGTTTAGCTTATATCAATTTTCAATTCAGTTATGAAAGAATACGATTGCTTAGTTCCTTAGACAGCATCTATAGAAAATTTAAAGAAAGGGCAGAACTAAGGCAACAAGTAGGAGAAACTTCAAACCTGGAAAAATATGCAGCACAAAATAAATTCTATGAAATACAATTGCAGATTAAACAGGCAAAAATTGATTTGCATAACAATGAATTTATATTGCAACAATTGCTGAACACGAAAGAGAATTTACAACCTGTAGATACAACGTTGGTGAAAGTGCCTCTTGATTTTACATTTGATACTTCTTTAGCCAATCATCCCCAAACAGCTTTTTACCAGCAACAATTAAATGTAGCAAATGCAGAACTGCAATTAGAGAAAAGTAAACGATTACCTGACTTCAATGTTGGTTACTTCCATCAGTTTTTAATAAAGGGATTTAATCCAGCAAAAATTAATAGAGAGTACACACCGAATACAAGAATTGGTGGTTTTCAAATCGGAACAACTATTCCTCTTTTTTTTGGAGCGCAGAGAGCAAGGATAAATGCAGCTAAGATAAATACAACACTTATATAGGCACAGGCACAAGCGGCTAAGTCAGGTTTACAAACTCAATATCTTACTCAATACAATGAATACCTAAAGCAAAAAGAAGGCTTGGATTATTATGAAACGATTGGTTTGAAACAGGCAGATGAAATTATCAGGATTTCTCAATTAAGTTACAAGCTCGGTGAAATTGGATATGTGGAATACATTCAAAACCTCACAATGGCTTTCGATACAAAACTTAAATATTTAGAAGCACTCAACTTATACAACCAGGCAATCATTGAATTAAACTATGTAAATGGAAAACAGTAAAATGAAAAAATTAATAATAAATACACTAACCACATTTTTATTTTTAGCAATGATGATTTCTTATTCATCTTGTGGTAACTCAAAAACTAAGGTGGAAGAAACAGGAACAAAAACAGACACCACAAAAAAGAAAGAAGGCATTGCTGAAGTAACACCGGAACAAATGAAAGCCGTAGGCATCGGGATTGGTGTAATAGAGCAGCAGAACTTAACCAGTGTAGTAAAGGCAAGCGGGCAACTTACCGTACCGCCACAAAATAAAGCAGTTGTTAATGCTTTAGTTGGCGGTGTGATAAGAAGAATAAATGTTGTAGAAGGTCAGCAGGTACGTAAAGGACAAGTTGTGGTGACAATTGAAAATCCTGATTTTATAAGATTGCAGCAGGATTACCTAACCTCTAAAGACAATATTGTTTATTTAGCACAGGAATATGAGAGACAAAGAGTTTTGAAAGAAGCTGATGCAGGTATTGGTAAAGTTTATCAGCAAGGCATCAGCAAATTATGCAGCCGAAAAATCAAAGCTGCTAACGTTGCAAAAACAATTGCAGTAAATACACATTAACCCTTCACAGGTTCGCAGGGGAAACCTGATTACACAGGTTCCTGTCCTTGCTCCTATAAGTGGAACAGTCGGAAAAATAACTTTAAGTATAGGCACATTTACAGACGCTTCAAGCCCCATAATGGAAATTGTAAACAACAGTATTATCTATTGCGACTTACAGGTTTTTGAAAAAGATATAGCTAAAGTAAGAACAGGTCAGACAGTGAATTTTACATTAACCAATCAAAAAGATAAACACGTTTCAGGTCGTGTTACAGGCATCAATAAATCTTTTGATGCAGCAAATAAATCTGTCGTTGTTCATGCAGTTCTTAATAATGTAGCACCGTTAAATTTAATTGCAGGTATGTATGTTTCCGGTCTTATTGAAACAGGTAAGCAATTAGTATCAGCAGTTCCAAAAGATGCAATCGTAAAAGCAAACGATAAAACTTACATCTTTATTTATTTAGGATCAGAGCAGGAGCCACTCAGAAAAAATGCAGATGATAAGACAGATGAAGATGATAAGACAGATACTAAAAAAGAGTTTCAACAGAAAGAGCGTTTCAAAATGGTTGAAGTGGTAACTGGCGTAGAAGAATTGGATTATGTTGAAATAAAATTATTGGAAGAATTAAAACCAAATACAAAGATTGTAACCAAAGGTGCATTCTATCTCTTTTCAAGTATGCAAAGCATTGAAACGGATGATATTTAAAATTGTATATGCTGTAAAAGAGAATTTTATTTAGCAGGCATTTGTTCCCTGATGTTACTTCTGTTGTGTCACTCCCTTGTACGTTCAGTAATTCTATTCAGCAATTTGGCTTCAGCCTACGGTAGCTATGCCAACGCACAAGGCTTGATATTAGCCACCTTCGGCTTCCACTCAGCCCGGGCAGCAGTTATCATTTCCAGTGTTTGCCTTTTTAGCCCTTAGTGGGCTTTTATTAAAACGTAAACCGCCAAACCAGCTTAGCAGTGCCGACAGAACTGTTCGGTCGCATAAAGCTAAAGTGCTTTAAATTATCATAACCCCTGTTATACACTACATACAAGTCAGAACCTATATTAGGTATCCAATGCAAACGAAAGTTGCCTAACAGCAAATCATCTAAGGAGTTCCATTGCACAAAAGTGAATATGTCAAAGCGGGGATTAAATGCATATTTTATATATTGAGCAAGTTCATTAGTAGTAACATTGCCCTGCGGCAATTTTACTTTATTAAGTGTGTAGTCTGTTTTAAAATTTAAGTGCTTGTTTATATTAATGCCTAATGCAGTTTCAAGTTTTGAAATCCGACCGGTATAAATCCTCCCAGGCATACCCCCCTTCAACCCAAATTTTTCTACCCTGGAACATTCCAAACTGTATTTCCTGCCTGTACATCCAATATTTTCCTGCAGGTATTTTTACAACATCCGTCAGGTTGAAAATATTATCAAGCCTATCAAACTGCTGAATAAAATTATATTCAAACCGTTCGCCGCTTTTAGTGTGAAAGCCAAGTGGTCTGCTTTCATTAAAAAAACTTTCAAGCTCTCCTGTTGTATGTGTTCTATATAATTCAAAACCCCACGGACGGAAGTACATTTTTCTAATGCCATACTTAGTAAACCATCTGGGAGTAAAGCGAAAGAACCATCTTACATTATCAAAGTTTTTCCTTTCTAAAAATCCAAGTTCAGGATTATAATCCTGCTGAATACTTCTGATACCAATAAAGTTATCAATGAGGTCATTGGGGTAATCAACAAACACGTTCCAGGCATAAGCATTACTGCTATTCTTACCCTTATCAAAACTTTTGCTAACCATGCTGCCAACAACAAGGTTCTTGTTTTATAAGAACTTTGAAGTAGAATAAGCACCATCTATACCTACAACTTCGTTACTTATATTGCTGTTGTTTTTTGAGGTAACAATTGCACCTATGTAAGATTGCGTTCCTACGTCTCTTTTATAACGAACTACGGTGTTATTTATAGAAGGTACATTACCACTTGAAGCCGTTTGTAAATTGAGCAAGCCAATGTTGTTCTTCCCTACCTTTCCAAACAACCTGCCACCAGCTATAATAGATACAGGTTGAAAATTTTCAATACCAATCTTTCTTGTATAAAATGCCTCATTGCTGCCGCCTAAGTTGAATTGGTAGTTTTGATACCCTTCTAAAAAAACTCTCTTTTTTCAGGATAAAACAGGTTAAACCTTGTGAGGTTTACAGCAATTCTATCAGCTTCCACTTGCGCAAAATCTGTGTTTGCAGTAAGGTTAAGTTTGAGTGTAGGACTAAGATTAACGTTTAAGTCACCACCAGCTTTGCCTGGATATTTTGTTTCATGCCCTTCACGTTTTTCAAAACCAGCGAGACCGTACGGCTTCAATTCAAATCGTTTTGCATAACCAATGTTTCCAATCCCTGTTAATGTTCCGGCTTGTGAAATATTTTCAATCTCATAATTTCTATCCCATCCCTGCCAAAGCACTTCTTCGTTTTTAGAACGAATGTTCCGCTCAAAATTGATAGCCCATATATGCTCCAACTCTTTTTTGAATTGCAGCGTATTAAATGGTATTCTTATTTCAGCAAACCAACCTTCGTTTGTAATACTTGTCCTGGCATCCCACACACCATTCCAGTTAATATTTGAACTCTCTTGCCCGGACACCAATAAATCTGCCCTTGCTCCGTTAGGATTGACGATGAACAGATAGCCATTGCGTTTGTCATTAAAAGGACTAATGATAACTTCAAAATTGTCCTCTGTATTATAATCAAAATCCCTTTGAAGAAATTTTGCAACTATTTTATCTTTCGTCTGGTAACACCAAACCCCGATGTACAAGGCAAGGTTATCATATACTACAGATACCTTAGTTTGCTCCGTAGCCGGCTTACCAAAATCCAATTCACGTTGTGTAAAGTTGTTGACAGCCGGCGAAGTACTCCAAGCAGCTTCATCCAGCTTACCATCAAAGTTTATCTTTTCAACCCTTATAGCTTGTACGGTATCAGGAAAGTTATGTTGTGCATGAACCGCATAACCGAACATGATAAAGAAGCCAATTAAGAAGATAGACCTGAAACTCATTTGCAGCAAAACTAATCTTTGATTGAAAAAACAGCAATAGCAGCATCTTTACCACCACTTGCCCTTTCAGCTAAAATAAAGGTTTGTAGAGAAGGAACGAGCAAAGAAGTTCTTGCTCCATCTCTTGAAGCAATGTTTGATACCAGCTTATAAGTATTCCCTGAAGCCTTCTGAAAGATATTTATAAAACCGCCACCACCACTTGCCAAAACCTGTTGTTTAGCTGCATTATAAAACACGTCATCCACATCATCAACTAATTCATTACGTGTAATTTCCTTACCCGTTTTGCAATCATAAAACACTAATACAGAAGGGTGCCGGAAACCTATGATTACCTGATTGGATGCTGTATCTAAAGTCATCGGAAAATTTGCTCTGAAGTTGTTTATTTTCCAGGTGTTAATCACTTTAAAACTTTTTAAATCAATAACTGAAATGCTATGGTCGTCAGGTAGGTTCACATATAACCTGTTGTTCTTTTTATCCAATTGAAAACTTTCGGGGTGAGCAGGTAATTTTACATTGCCAATCTGTTTATGAGCTACAGGATCAATTAATGCCATACCACCATTGCCGTAGCCTACATACATCTTTCTTTCACTTGCATCATAACGTATATTATCTGCATCACCGGCTAAATGAACAGTAGCAACTTTTTCATAAGTGGATGCATTAAAGAAAACACAATCACCATTTCCACCACTTGCCACAGCTATTTCATTTTGCTCCGGTATATAGGCAATGCCTTGGGGCTCGTCAACGCCTTTGATGCTTTTTACCAAAGTTCCTTCATTGAGGTCTATTACTTCAACCGTATTGTTCCCCAAAGCTTCCATATACAACACCTTGTCTTTCAGGTTAACCGCCATGTGATCAATCCTGCCTTTAACTGCAGGCATTTCAACTACCTTTTCTAATTTCAATTTATCAGTTCCAAAATCAGCTTGTCCTTTACAACTGACAAAACATAGCAGGCAAGTAAGATGTATTATTGTAAGTCTCATAATAATAAATACTACTAATGCATATCCATATTCATTCCTGCACCTTTCTTTTTACCCGTTTGGTCAATAGCAGCTTTCAGTCCTTTTGCCAATTGCTCCGCACTTCCTATGCCCCAATAATGCAAAAAGAAAATTCGTGGCTGCTCATGTACCATATGGTTATGTAAAGCCACAACTTCAATTCCATTTTCTATAAGAGCTTTTAATACAGGTTCAACTTCATTTTCCAACATAGTGAAGTCGCCTGCCACCGCAGCTTTATCAGGTGTTCCCTGGAATGCAGCCCAATGTATTAAATCCTAAAAAGGTACTTACAGGAACACCATGTTCAGTAAGCTTTACATCAGGCCGGCCAATAGTATATTTATAAACACCTTTAGTCATTTCACCTTTAGTGCCGAGTATTCCATCCAGCATTTTTGTATCAATTGAATTGCTAACCGCTTCTGAAGAAGCTGTACCTTTTGACGGATCACCACCCCTCACTTCCTTTACTTTATCCAGAACTGCTTTAGCCTTTTGCGCCATTACTTCTGTACTTCCGGAACCACCCATGTGCATGAACATGATGTTTGGATGATTGCGAACAAAGTGGTTATGAATAGCCGTACTTGTCAGGCCCTGCTTAATAATTTCCTGTTGCACAGGTTTCAAATCAGTTTCAGTAATAACAATATCACCCATAAACATTACACCATTTTTTGCAGGAGTAAAAGCAACCCATGTACTCAAACCCATTGCTGGTATTATCTTAAATCCATCTACCATAACGTTCAAATCATTTTGGGGAATAGTTACTTTATATTCACCATTATTAAACTTTCCTTTCATCCCCATTATCCGCTCAATAGCGGTAGTATCTACCGGGTTATTCTTTTGAGCAAGAGCAGGCTGTAAAAAAGTTATTAATGATAAGGTGAACAGGAATGCAAAAGCTTTCTTTTCAAGACTTAAAATCCGTTTCATAAGTTATTTATTGATTTTCTTTAAATGGATAGGCAAGTTACTCCTATTTGATTAAGAGCAAGGGTATCGTTTATTCATTATAGAAAATAGTATAAAATTGAGGTTTTGTATCTTCTTTACTTTTCAAACAAGTTAGCTATTGAGTGAGTATTTTCCTCGTTTGTAATCCGACCTTTATGTTTAAACGATACAAATGAAGTGGATAACCCGGGAAAGACCGAAAATAGACCGCATTGCCTGCCCCTGGCTCATTAAAAACTTTGTAGACAAAGAAGCAGAATTTATTTATGTTCCTGCTGATATGGTTAAAGCAAGAGCAGAAGAATTGCAGGCAATTCCTTTCGACATTCCAGAGGTTGAGTTTTCGCACCATGAAGACAAATGCACATTCGATTACATCATTGAGAAGTACAAACTAACAGACCCCGCACTGCAAACTTTAGCCGTAATACTAAGAGGTGCAGATACCCACCGGCACGACATAGCAAGCCACGCATCAGGCTTGTGGGCTACATCAGCAGGGTTGGCTTATAATACCAAAGACGATTATGAACTATTGCAAAAAGGCATGATGCTATATGATGCTTTGTATAGCTGGGCAACACATCTTCAAAAAGAAAAGCATACTCAAAACCCGGTTGACCATGTTTTTATTGATGTCTATAATAAGTTTATAAAACAAAAATCTGCACAAAAGAAAACACCGGAATGGGTAAAAGAGTTGAGGCAAATAATACAAGACCAGGTAGATACTAATTTAAATCTTACCAATATTTCAAAGGGCCTCGATATAAACCCATCCTATTTATCAAGAGAGTTTTCAAAACACTTCAATAACCTCTCTTTTGGTGAGTACATAAGAAAGCTTCGTATTGAAAAAGCTATTGAATTAATTAAGCTAACGAAATACTCTCTTACAGAGATAGCTTACTTAACAGGCTTTTCAGATCAAAGCCATTTTACAAGAATATTCAAACAGCACGCAGGACAAAGCCCATCAGCATATAAAAAAGAAAAGCAAAAAAGTAAAGCCGATACAAAAGGTTAATTACGCTTGTATAATTAAGAAACCATTGTAAATCAATAGTAATTAATGAAATACAAAGATTACCAAGTGCCCAGGACTGGATTCGAACCAGCACATCCTTGCGAACGCTGCGACCTGAACACAGTGCGTCTACCAATTTCGCCACCTGGGCAATCTTTATAAGTCATCAAGTCATTGGGTCATTGAGTCATGGAGGGTTATTAAACCTTTTGCTTTATTGTCTCAATGACTATGTTTTCAGATCAGCAAATATAAAAAAAGATGCTACGCTTTCAACAAAAATGTTATTCTGTTTCAGCAAGCGTCTTCCTTCTCCATCCAATTAGCAGTACTCCTGTAATTACTAAAATAGTTCCTGCAATTTGAGCTGCAAATGTTTTTTCGCCTAATATAAAATGTGCCTGCAAAATAGTAGAGACAGGGCCGATACCACTTATAATAGCAACATTGTTAGAGCCTATCTTTTTTAAGCCGTGGCTTAACATAAACGAGGGAAGTACCGTTGCAAATACTGCCAGCATTAATCCATACAGCCATAATGTGCTTCCTGTTTTAAGGGTTTCAATATTGCCTTTTATTACAAAGTGGATAAAAATACCTGAAGTAGCTGCAAGCATGGCGTAAGCAGTAAATTTATTAGCGCCAGTTACCGGTATTACCTTTCCGCTTCCTGCTATGTATATGGAATAAGTGATGGAGCATAAAAATATCATGAAGCTTCCAAAGTAAAAGTTCGGATTGCCCATATCAATTTTAAGCTCGCCGAAATAAGCAATGGCTATACCCCCATAAGTAAGCAGCAAAGCAAGACGTTGAATGGAAGAAATTTTTTGCCCGAAAAAATATGCATTAATCAACACCGCAAAAGTTGGATATAAGAACAGGATAAGTCTTTCAAGCCCGGCCGAAACATATTGCAGTCCTATAAAATCGAACAGGCTGCTTAAATAATAACCAAAGATTCCAAGTGTTATTACCAGCAACCATTCTTTTGCATTCATCTTTTTATTATCCTTTTGTCCGCTTACAACAAAAGCTGCCACAACATAAAAAGGAAGAGAAAAGATCATTCGTAAAGTAAGCAAGGTTAGTGCATCGGTATGTGTGCTGCCAAATGCGAGCTTTACAATAATGGCTTTTGTTGAAAATAAAATAGCTCCAAGTAAAGTGATGAAAAATCCTGCTACTGAAATTTTATTCTTGTCTTCTTCATTCATTAGTAAAAGTTATGACCGGATAGTTTTGGCTTTTTTATTAAAGATGGATAATTTAAAAGTCAAAAAAAAAAGTCAAAAGCAACTTCATCACTGATTCTATAACTTCAACTTCGTACTTCTGATTTCGTACTTCGTATTTGGATTAAGGCTTAACATTTGTGGCTTTTGTCCAAATGTATGCTCGTTTACTTTGATGTTCAACTTCGAAGTATGGGTGTCGTTCAATAACATCAATTATTTCAAATCCTGTTTCTGTTAACAGGTTTATTATTTTGTCTGTTTCAAAAAAGTAAAAATCAATGTTAACCGGTTGGTCAAGAAAAGTGTCAAGGTGAATTACATTGTTACCAATATGAAAAGAAAAAAGAAACTGGCCATTATCTTTCAGCACTCTTTTTATTTCTCTAAATGCTTTTATAATTTGGTCGTAGTCGAAGTGAACGATTGAATAAAAGGCAATTGCAGAACCAAAATAATTGTCAGGATACTTTAAAGATAAAATGTCTGCAGCCTCAAAAGGTATTTGTGGATTTATATTTTTTGCAACATCTATCATTTCTGTTGATATGTCTGTACCAACGATGTTAGTTAAGTCGCAGTCAAATAAATATTTTGTTGTTTGTCCGGGTCCGCAACCTAAGTCAATTAATTTCCCGTTTTCTAAGTTTTGTAAGGCAAACGATTTCAATAAAATCCTGTCGAGATGTTTCTTGCTTAGTTCGTCAATAAATTTCGCCGCATAATTCTTTGCCGTTTTATTGTAACATTCAATTATGTTTTCTTGTGTTTGCATAGAGTGAGTTGCTTCACGCTTACAGTTAACTGATTTGGTAATTTGTATTTGCGATTTCGTGCTTCGTATTTCTAACCTCGTACTTCGTATTTTGTACTTCCTACTTCCTACTTTGTACTTTGTATTTCGTACTTCGTACTTCGTATTTCGTACTTCTTACCTCGTACTTCGTATTTCTAACTTCGTACCTAAACCGCTACATTAAAATCCCTCAACGCATCATTCAAACTTGTTTTAAGATCGGTGCTGGGCTTACGTTGTCCGATAATGAGCGCACAACTAACATTGTATTCTCCGGCTGGAAACTTCTTTATATAACTTCCCGGAATAACCACGCTGCGTGAAGGAACACGGCCTTTATATTCAACAGCTTCAGCGCCGCTAACATCAATAATTTTAGTTGATTGTGTAAGCACTACGTTTGCACCCAATACCGCTTCTTTTTCAACAATTACACCTTCCACTACAATACTGCGGCTGCCTAAAAAACAACCGTCTTCAATAATTACAGGGCTTGCCTGCAGAGGCTCAAGCACTCCGCCAATTCCAACACCGCCGCTTAAATGAACGTGTTTGCCAACCTGCGCACAACTGCCTACAGTAGCCCATGTATCTACCATAGTTCCTTCATCTACATAAGCGCCAATGTTTACATAGCTTGGCATGAGCACTACATTTTTAGCAAGGTAAGCGCCATACCTTGCTACTGCATGAGGCACTGCACGAACGCCCAATTCTTTATAATTGCTCTTTAGTTTCATTTTATCGTAAAACTCAAAAGGAGGCAAAGTATATGTTTCCATTTGCTGTATGCCAAAGTACATAAGAATAGCCTGCTTAACCCATTCGTTAACCTGCCATCCATTTTTGCCAGGTGAGGCTACACGTAAACGACCTTTATCTATTTCTTCAATCGCATCTCTTACTGCCTGTTCGTATTGTGACGTTTTTAATAACTCGCGGTTGCTCCATGCTTGCTGTACCAATGATTGCAGTTCCATTATATTAAATTTGCTGCGAAATTAAAGGGTTACAAAAAAGATTGAGGAATTAATATTGTGCAGATTTTAATTTTTTGCAAACAATAATGGCAGACCCAATTGAATTGACAGCTAAATTTAATTTTCCATTAGTTTAGTAAGCCATATTTTCAATGGATATAAAATTTTCAGATCATCTATAAACTTGTAAATGAAGATCGCCTTCGATGCAAAAAGAGCTTATCAAAACGCTACAGGTTTAGGCAATTACAGTCGTACGCTTATTTCTTCGCTGGCAACTTTTTATTCTGAGCATCAGTATTTTTTATGTGCCCCAAAAATCACTGACTGGTTTAATACTGCTTCATTTTCGAACATTCAAAATATTACGCCGCAGGGCTTTCCTTCTTCAGCCCTAAAGTCTGTTTGGAGAAGCAATTGGGTTAAGAAAGATCTGCTTGAAAAGAACATTAACTTATACCATGGACTTAGCCACGAAATTCCATTTGGAATTGATAATACAGGCATCAAATCGATTGTTACGATTCATGATCTTATTTTTGAACGATACCCTGCACAATATAACCACCTCGATGTGCAGATATACAGGCATAAGTTTAAGCATGCCTGCCTGCATGCCGACACGATAATTGCAATTAGCAAACAAACCAAAGACGACATTATTCAATTTTATAAAACCTCCGAAGAGAAGATAATCATTTGCTACCAAAGCTGCCATCCAGCATTTGCAGTTGAGGCAAGTGTAGAAGAAAAGAGCAGGGTAAAGGAATTATATAACCTGCCCAATCAGTTTTTTCTTTATGTAGGTTCGATTATTGAGCGGAAGAACTTATTGAACATTTGCAAAGCCCTACACCAGCTAAAGAATAATTTAAACATCCCCCTCGTAGTAATTGGCGATGGAAGCAAATACAAACAACAGGTTCGGCAATATATAAAAGAAAACGATTTGCAGAAGCAGGTAATATTCCTTTTAGATTCTCCCTCCATCAAATCCTTACAATCCTTTCAATCAGTGGTCAACAATCCTTCCATCCAATCTGCGAAATCCGAAATCCAATCTGCGAAATCCGCGATCCAATCCGCGATCCCGATCATTTATCAGCAAGCTTTATGTTTAATCTACCCTTCCATTTATGAAGGTTTCGGTATTCCAATTTTAGAAGCATTATGCAGCAGGCTGCCAGTTATTACTTCCCATATATCCTGCATGCCGGAAACAGGCGGAGATGCTGCTTACTATGTTGATCCATTCTCTATAAACGAAATTGCACAAGCCATGTTGCAGGTTTCAAATAATAATACTTTACGCCAGCAAATGAAAGAAAAAGGCTGGAAACATGCTCAAAAGTTTACACCGCAAAAATGTGCGGATGATGTAATGCAGGTTTATCTTCGCTTACAATGACAGACTTTTCAAGTGATATTGAACATTGCCTTAAAGCACTCCACGAAGGTGAAGTAATTCTGTATCCAACCGACACTATCTGGGGATTAGGCTGCGATGCAACTAATGCTGCCGCAGTTGAAAAACTCTTAACAATAAAAGGCAAGCCACCCAATAAAGGACTGATAGTTTTACTGGCTTCAGAACGGGATGTTTTACAATATGTGGCTTCGCCCGACCTTGAAGTTTTTGATTATTTGGAAGCCACTTCAAAACCAACCACTGTTATATACGATCATGGATTGAATGTAGCAGATAACGTTTTAAACAGCGATGGCAGTATAGCTATCCGCTTAGTAAAAGATGAATTTTGCCGTCATTTAATAAAACGGTTTCGAAAGCCGGTTGTTTCAACGTCGGCAAATATTCATGGGCAACCTTCTCCTCAAAATTTTTCGGCTATTTCTTCTCAAATAAAAATGTTGGTAAAATATGTTGTAAAGTTTGGTCGTCAGGACGAAAAAGTAAACGAACCGTCTATTATTATTAGATGGAAGAACGGAAATCCTCAAACAATCCGTACTTAATTAGATAATATTAATTTTTTTAAAAAATTAGTATTGGATGTTTAGGCAATGGCGGAGAAATTGTTTAATTTACTTCCAAACCTGCTACTATGCCCCAAATAACTTTATCCGTACCGCCTGAAAAGTTGCCCATATTAACCGACTTTCTAAATGTATTAGGAATTGATGATAACTATATTCAGTCTGCCGCAAATCCTGATAATATAATAAAAAAAGAACCCAATGCTTTAACCTCTTTTTTTAAAACCTACTTTAACTGGGAATATTATTGTAACGAACTTGAATTTGAATGAGCAATTTCTTTTTACATCAAACGCTCCCTCTTACAAGTACCTTTTAAAAAATAACAGGCTGAACTTATTAGGGGAATAATTATACATTAATAGCTGTTTTTGCTGCGTTCATTATTTTTGTTTCTTTTGACATGTGTGTAGCTTTGCTTATCATTGCCTGTGCTTAGAATCATTTTAGCATGCACTTGTTTGAAGAGGTAAATTTTAACGCCAAAAAATAATTAAGGAATATGGATATTGACAGCTTTAAGAAACTAACATTGGAACAGAAGCTATCGGAGCTTAAATATAATGGCAACCTGCTGGGCTTTTATGAGCGTAATGGTGAACAGAATGGGCCCAAAATACCAGGCGATATTTATGAGCTGTACGATTTTTGGGTGTTTCTAAGTGAAGATGAACAAACTGTTATTCCTTCCAGAAGAAATCCCTTGCCGGTTACATAAGGCTTTTTCAACTTGATGGCAGAAACATTTATTGTCTTTTTTAATGTAGTTGTATTAACAATGAGACTGATAATGTCAGGTAAATTGTTGGTATTAATTCTACTTCATTTAATAAAAACCAAACACTATGCAAATCATTCCATTGCTTTTAAAAGAGCTTGACCAGGAAGCACAAACAACCCGCAAAATGCTGCAACGTGTGCCTGCCGACAAGTTCGACTGGAAACCGCACCAAAAAAGTATGACTATGAAAATCCTCGCGGTTCATATTGCCGAACTGCCTTCGTGGATCACAATGGGTCTTACATCAGAAGAACTCGATTTTGAAAAAATCCCTTACCAACCTACCCCCGTTAATGATAACGCAGAATTGCTTGATCTTTTTGAAAGATCGTTAGCTGATGGCAAAGCCTCTTTAAGTGCAGCTAAAGAGGAAGACCTTTTACCTACCTGGACTTTACGCAACGGAAGCCAGGTGTTAGCCGTTATGACAAAATACGAAGTAATACGCCATGCATACGCCCAAACCATACATCACAGAGCACAGTTAGGCGTGTACCTGCGTTTATTAAATATACCCATACCCGGCAGCTACGGACCCAGTGCCGATGAAATGAATTTTTAATAAAGCGATTATTTTAGTGCTTATAATTAAATAAAGAAAATAGTACAACAAAGGCCGATGCTCACTAATGTTCCCGCTAAGTACTTTAATGCATAGCGGGAACATTAAAAATTATTGAGTGTGGATGGCATGCTGTTTAGCCTTAGAAAAAGCATTGGTAAGATGGTGAGCCTTTGCCTGTGCAACATTTCTATTAATAGTTTTCGGTTTGCTGCTTGTAAATAAATAGGCAGCAATTGCGGCAACAACCGAAGCAGCGATAATAAGATTTCTGTTCATAATAGTTTTTTTGCTTAATAGTCAATTGACATGCCAGCATAATTATGGGTATTCCTTAAGCTAAACATTCTACAAAAAAGCTGACCCTGAAATTTAGCAGAATTGCCATCTCTCATCCGGTCATTACTTTTCACAAACACCTTCTACAATTGTTGTAAATGCTAACTGTGGCAAAGCATTATTAACATAGATTTTAAAGTATTCAAGGCTTAGCATACTTAAGTGTAACGTTTTAATATTTAGTTTTAAAACCTGTTATTAAAATAATCCTATGCGATTTTTTTTTCTTGTAATGCTTGTTTATATAAATAACCTGTGCCTGGCGCAGAATGATAACTTCCCTGACTACCGCAGTAAAAAAGAGATTTTTAGCCGCATTACGGAAAAAGATATCCGCAGCGATATCGCCTCGTACAGCATGGGAGGCATGGATGAAAGTATTGGCAAGCTTCCGCTTAAAACCATTCCTATAACAGCATCGGGCAGCAACTTTATTTCTTTTGCAGGCAATAATATACAGGTTACCATTACTGGCGCTCCCTTCGATCCCAAGAAGCATAAATTAGGTTTTTACGATACCAAATACCTGGTGAAGATTGATAATAAACCCTACTTTGGCGATTATGGAAAAGTGCCAAAAACAGTTATTGAAAATGTACGTGTTATTATAGACAGGGATACCGTAGCTATTCCTCCTGCTGCTTATAGCGATTTGTATAACCCTATTTTTACCTTTAAAGAAAAAGGTGTTGAAAAATCGCAGAACAAAGTTTACCTCTCTGCTGACGGACGTAAAATCTATATCTACATGCTTAAGCCAGAAACAGGCGGAAGCTATGAAGTAACATGGGTGATCCAAGATAAAAAATATCTGAAACGCGTGGTTGATTTTGGGTTTCTTAAATAAGAAGTTCAACCTGCTGCATTAGAAAGTCTTTTTCTATTAAGATAAAAACAAACGTATTGCTATTGCAAACTTCGCAGTTGGCAAGTAATCCTTCGGAATTATTAAGGTCATAATTTACCTAATGACACCATCCCGTACTATTATTGCCTGTTCAGTTTTTTCGTGCAACAGTTCCTATAATTATTAGGCTTATGTTATTAAGCTTAGCAAAGAATAATGTTGAGTTTTTAAAATGCAACAACCACTGCATTTCTTCAAAAATCATTTTAACAAAACAGAACGGTTTTCGGCAAGCTATTTTCTTATGCTACAAAATCAGTAAAGTTGCTGGTGCCAAATTTTAAAATCATCATTATGAAAAAACTTTTTCTTCCCATCCTGCTTATCATTTTATTACCGCTAACTTATTCGTGCGGCAGTTCGCGTTTGGCTGGTTACACACTTAATGAGAACGATGCAGCTTCCGCCATTCGCCAGTTATTACAATTAGGCGTAAGGGGTAACTCGTTAACCGGCGCTTTTAGTAAAGAAACTATTTTATCAACTCTTTTTCCAACACCTGTTAAGAACGTATTAAATACTTTAAACACACTGGGGTTAACCAACGAGATTGACAGGTTCACCACTACGTTAAGCACTGCTGCAGAAAAAACAGCATCAGCTTCAGTTCCCATTTTTGAAAACAGCATCAATAACATGAGGTTTACTGATGCGATGCGCATCATTAAAAACGGAGGCACATCTGCTACCGATTATTTAAGAGCCTCAACAGGCGATAGCATTCGCCGTTCTATACGCCCCATTATGGAAGCTGCAATAAACGAGTATAAACTTAACGACCAATGGAACGATATAACAAGACCGGCAAAAGCTATGGCAGGAAATAAACTTAATCTTGATTTAGCTAACCTTATGTCTGGTATTGTTACCGAGACAATGTTTCGTAAGATTGCTGAAAAAGAAACACAGGTTCGGCAGGATGCTAATGCCAGAACAACTCCGTTATTGCAAAAAGTATTTTCTAAAAACTGGAATTAAGCAGGTATTTCTTCTAAGAGTGTTTGCTTAAGTTAAGGGAGTATTTATAAGATTAAAAAAAGCAAGGTTCAATCAGTTCCTTGCTTTTTTATTTGGTTTATTGTGCTACCGCATTCCCTGGCTGTTTTAACCAATTATTATAAATGCATATCTTATTTTTCATTTTCTGAACTTACTTCATGTTCAAGCGATACTACCTGCTTTTTATTTTAATTGTTCTTGCTGATAAAGCCAGCGCACAGGCACGAATAATCAATGGTTTTCTTTTAGACAGTATCACCAATTTTCCTATTGATTATGGAACGATAACAAATGCAACCAGGAAAAAAACAGTTCACTCAGATGAAAAAGGTTTCTTCCGCATTGAAGCCGCACCTAACGACTTTATATACGCCATTGCAAAAACCTACCGCTACGACACTTTAATTTACTCGTTCCTTTTTACTGACACTATCGCCATCTTTTTATCGCCCACAGGCACCATCTTACCCAATGTAACCGTTAGAACCCAGTATAATAAATACCAGCTCGACAGCATTGATAGAAAGACAGAGTTTGAGCAAAACAGGGGAACAGTATTACGCACACTTTCTTCATCGCATCCTTCGGGTTTTGGGCTCACCTTTAATCTCGACAGGCTTTTTAAGAAGAGATACAAGTTTACAAAACGTGATGCGCATTCATTTTCAAACAGAGAAAAAGTGGCATACATCAATTACCGTTTTTCGCCATACCTGGTTGCCTACTACACTCATTTTAAAGGAGACACATTGAGAGATTTTATGCATCTGTACACACCCGATTATAATTGGTTAAGACAACATACCACAAACGAGGATGTGATGTATTATATCAATGATAAATTAAAAGCTTACAAAGCAATTCGGTAATTGAAAACTTTATTTATTGGAAGTAAGCAATAAGAATGGGTGAACCCCAAATTGTCGCTTCTTTTTTTTTTGACTGACGGCGTTGTTTAAAACACCTCGTCATTGCGAGGAACGAAGCAATCTGCTCTTACAATTATCAGCCTCTTTTATAGTTTCATCAGCAGATTGCTTCGTCGTTCCTCCTCGCAAGGACGAACATAAGCGACAATTTGTAGCTTTCTTCTTTGAGCGCTTCAATCTTAAAAGAATAAAATTAAGAAGAGGCAACCCTTTACATTTTCTTCCGTATTCATTAGTATATGAAAGTATAACGCGCTATTGTTATGCTTTTCTAATAATTCATCTCACCTAAAATAAAACTTATTATCATGAAAAAACTTGTACTTCTTCCACTGTGTTTCACTTTAATTTTTTGGAACGCAAAAGCAACTATTCATGTTGTGCAGGTTGCTAATTTTCAATTTACGCCTGCTACTGTTCCTAATGTAATTGTTGGTGATACGATGCGTTGGATCTGGGTTTCGGGGTCTCATACAACAACTGACAATCCTGCAACACAAAGTGGAAATGTATTGCCCGCCGGTGCGCCGGCCTGGGATGCACTTATCAACTCTGCAAACACAACTTTCAATTATAAAGTAACCGTTGCGGGAACATATAATTATTGGTGCAAGCCGCATGCACCAAATATGGCTGCATCTTTTACAGCATCCGCTGCATTACCAATAAAACTATCAGCCTTTGCAATTAATAGCAGCAATGGCAAAGCAGTTATAAGCTGGAAAACTACCACAGAGCAAAACACCAGTTATTTTTCTGTTCGTCGCAGTTTAAATGGTTCAACCTTTACTGAGATTGCAAAAGTGCCTGCCGCAGGAAATTCTAATACTGAAAAATTGTATTCATTCACTGATCCCGATGTTAATGCTGCTAAGTATTATTATTATTATAACCTTGAGATAATTGATAAAGACGGAAGACGGGAATTTTCGGAAACAAAATTATTTAAAGGGGAAGGCAAAATAACTAAGCTTGTACTATCTCTAAGTCCTAATCCCATAGGCCGTTCAGAACATTTGATGATGACATTCAATTCCGAAAAAGAAGGTAAAATGGAAGTAAATGTAATTAATGCTCAAGGTCAAACGGTTCTTAAAACACACATGCAGGCGTACCAGGGAGTGAATAACGGGCATGTGCATTTAGGAGATCTAGTGCCTGGAAGTTATACCCTCATTTGTATAATGAATGATGTAAAAGAAACACACCAAATAATTCTTAAATAAGTTGTTATTGAAATTTAGTTATTATTAAACGATCTTTAAATGAAGCAACCAATAATTGAAATTTACGTATTCACTTATAACAACCCGAAAACAACTATCAAATTTGGAAGAATTACATTCCATAATGGAAGGATGCCTCATCAGCGACCATAAATGCGAGAAGAAGCTTTATGAGCGATATTATGGATATGCTTTAAAGATCGTATTCAGATATATTTATCGTTATGAAAAAGCTGTAGATGTGGTGAATGACGGGTTTGTAAAAATATTTCGCAGCTTTAAAAAGTTTGAGTGTACAGAAAAAGAGCAATTGGAAAAAATGTGGATGGGCTGGATAAAAAGAATAATGATCAATACGGCTATAGATGAACTGCGAAGAAATAATATGATACCTGAAATAGGTGGCTTGCCGGATTATATTTGGGAGCTGCAGGATAACAGTCAAAAGAGCGACCGGAACCTTTTATATAAAGAACTGATTAGCCAGGTAAAGAATTTGCCTGCATCTTATAGAGTAGCTTTTAATATGTACGTAATTGATGGTTTTTCGCACCAGGAAATAGCAGAAAAACTGGGCATATCGGTTGGAACATCCAAATCAAATTTGGCAAAGGCAAGAATGCAATTAAAATTTTTTTTAGATAAAGATAATCGCGAAGCAGATATATGCAGTCTTTAAATGACGATATGGACGAGTTGTTTAGAAGGGCCAGTGATGAATATCCCTTAAACACCAACGGCGCCGACTGGAACAAAGTGTTGCAGCAATTGCATCATACAAATAAAGACTTGCCTGACGATAACCACAAGAAAAAAAATTACAACTTTTTATGGCTGCTGTTGTTGCTGCCTGTCGGATTTATATGTGGTAAATATGTTGGTAACAGTAATAAAAATATAACTGCACAAAAGAATACTGAAGTTAGTGTTGATGTTGCAGACCATTTTAAAAAAGAGAAAAACAGCAAAAGCACAACAACAACAAGTACTACAAAAAGAGAGGCCGATAATAAAACATTGCACCCAGAAGCAGCAAATAATAAGTCAAAAGATAGTAAGGTTAATTATGCTGCACGCAATTCATTTCATAGTAACAAAGACAACAAAAGCCTTGATATTGAAACTAAAAACAGGAATAGTGTTTCAAAAAACGGGACTAATGTTTCGCTTGATAAAACCCCAAAAACTGATGCAATAATTGAAACTTCGCTTCTTAAAAAAGATAAAACAAATAAATCTTCGCCTTCTTCTGTTGATAAGGCTTATAATAAAGAAACCGGAAATAGTAAACTTGCAAAAGATAGATCAGTAACAAATAATTCTTCTGCTATTGCAGATAATGCTGCAGGCACTAAACCACAGAAAGATACAAGTGCCTTAAATAGTTCGGATAAAAGGGTTGATACTGCGCTTAATCAAAATGCATCAACTCCTTCAAATAAAAAAAACATAACTAAAAAACAAAGTGATTTTAAAAGAAAGATGTATTATTCAATTCTCGCTGGTCCCGATCTTAGTACTGTAAAGCATCAAAAGTTTAGTAACGTTGGTTATAGCGTTGGATTAATGTTTGGCTACCAGTTTAGCAAAAAGATTTCCGTAGAAGCAAGCGCATTGTGGGATAGAAAGAACTATTATGCAAACGGCGATGACTTAGATACAAGCAAACTTGCACTTCCAGCGCACAGTATCGTTTCAAAAGTAGATGGCTACTGTGATATGATTGAAATTCCGGTGAATATTAAATATGATCTTATAGCTAAACCCCGTTATTCATGGTTTATTTCTGCCGGAGCATCTTCTTACTTAATGCTGAAAGAAGATTATACGCTTACCTATACACGGTACAATCAGCAGTATGTAAAAGATTATGGGTATAATAATTCATCCAGAGATTGGTTTTCTATATTAAATGTAAGTGCAGGGTATCAAAAAACGTTAGGCAAATCAACTAATATTCGTTTGGCTCCCTATCTGAAATTGCCTTTAAAGGGGGTGGGTATTGGTAAACTGCCCATAAAAAGTGTGGGTATTTATGTGAGCATGAGCCGGTCGGTTTTTTAACCATTTGAATGAAGTAAAACGCAAAAAATGAAAAAAAAGAATTTTTTTTTTGCGGGGATAATATTTTGCCTGCTTATTGTAATAGCAACGGCTTTTTACTGGTATCAAAAACCACGCAGCAGTGTAAGTGATATAAAACCGGCTTATACAGTAAATGCTAAAGATTTATATACTCAGTTTCAGCAGGATGAAACAAAGGCCAATCAGCAGTTTCTCGGTAAGATTGTTCAGGTAAAAGGCGCTGTTGATAATGTACAGGTAACGGATAGTACGGTAAGTCTTTTATTATCGTCAGGCAACGAAATGGGAGGAGTAAACTGCAGCATGGCAAAAAATAAACAGGATGTAACACCGCCGTTAAAGGGGGCGATTATTCAGGTAAAAGGCAGATGCATTGGTTTTTTAATGGATGTAAATCTTGCTGATGCGGTAATTGTACCATAAAAATTTTACTATAAAAAACACCGAATGAAAAAAATAATTATTTGCTCAACCATTATCAGTATTATTTTATCAGCTTGTTCAAAAACAAATGAAACAACCTTAAGTGGAAATACTACCGGGGGCAACACAAATAATTGCGATACAGTAAACATGAAATATGTTGCTAACGTTCAACCAATACTTCAGGCAAATTGCTATAGTTGTCATGCAAACGGAAATGCACTGGGCGGCGTTAGCTTAGGTACGTACTCTGGTGTTAAACAACAGGCTGATAAAGGGAATTTAATTGGGGCTATTACACATGCAAGCGGGTTTACACCTATGCCACAAGGCGGTGCTAAATTATCAGATTGTAATATTAATAAAATAAAAGCCTGGGTTGCCAGGGGCACTCTTAATAACTAACCCTAAATCCTGATAATGAAAACAATAGTATCACTCCTATTTTTATTTTGCGTCTTAGAAAGTAATTCTCAAACTTTTATTACACGGAACGGGTATATCGGTTTTTTTTCCAAAACACCTTTGGAAGATATTAAAGCAGAAAATCAACAGGTATATGCTGTTATTGATGCGGCTAAAAAAAACCTTGCTTTTACCTGTTTAGTTAAAGGCTTTCTATTTCGAAAAGAGTTGATGCAGGAGCATTTTAACGAGAATTATATTGAAAGCGATAAATATCCCAAAGCAAATTTCGTTGGCAGTTATACAGGTGATGTAACAGTAGGTAAAGATGGAAGTTATCCTGTACAGGTAAAAGGTCAGCTAACCCTGCATGGTGTAACACAAACTATTGACGTGCCTGCAACAATAAAAGTTCAGGGCAACAAATTAACAGGCACTTCTGATTTTAAATTAACACCTGCTGATTTTGATATTAAAATTCCTGCTTTAGTAAGAGAAAAAATTGCCAGGCAAATAGATGTTCGCGTATTAGTAGAATGTAACCAAAAATAAGTATATGTATAAAATTTACTGCACAGCCATACTTGGTTTATTAATTTTTACTGCCCCTTCTATGGCGCAGGACAGCTCATTGCTTTCAATGCTCGATGACTCTTTAAATACTCATGCTCGGGCAGATATAGTTACCGGCACCTTTAAAGCTACTCAAATAATCAATACGCCTACTATAGAATCACCCGCAAAAAAAGGTTTGCAATTTTTAATTATGCACCGCTTTGGAGAGTTAAGTGATGGAGGGTATGCACTTTTTGGCTTAGATAATGCTGAAATACGGTTTGGCTTGGATTATGGACTTACAAACCGTTTAGCAGTAGGGATAGGACGAAGCTCGTTAGACAAGACTTACGATGCTAACTTTAAATTGAAATTACTAAGACAGGCTACCGGAGCAATGCCCGTATCGGTAAGCCTGTACGAATTGCTAACCTATACTACCTTTCCCCGAAAATCAGAAAAGCCTTTTTTAAAACCACGCTACCGTACAGCATACACTTCTCAATTGTTGATTGCCCGAAAGTTTACGAGCAAACTTTCTTTACAACTGTCGCCTTCCATAATTCATTATAATATGGTACCAACACCAAAAGATAAAAACACTTTGTTTGCAGCAGGGGTGGGAGGCAGAATGAAAATTACCAAACGAATGAGCATTAACGCTGAATATAATTACCTTCCTGCTACCCAGGTAATTTCTTTTGAAGCGCATAATTCGCTTTCTTTAGGGTTAGACATTGAAACAGGGGGACATGTATTTCAGTTGATCTTTACAAACTCCCGTGGAATGATAGGTCCCTATTATTTAGCTAAAACCACCGGGGAGTGGGTTGATGGAAACATTTATTTTGGTTTCAATATTTCCCGCGCTTTCAACTTTAAAAAGAAGACGGGCAGTGGTCATGCATGGTAGCACTGAGAGTAGCATGCGCAAGAACAGAAATTAATAAATACTTCTAATTTCATGTTTGATAAAGCAGAGAGTATAATATAAATGATCAGGAGTTGAAATCAACTAAAACAAAAATGGTTAGCCTGCCAGGCTAACCATTTTTGTTTTACATCTGTTTAGGTGTGTGAAGGCTTATCACTTTTAACCTTTAATTTCTTCCCGCTGTACTTTTTATGTTTACTAAAAGTGTTATGCACTTTTTGTGGTACAGTTGAAGTTTTTTTAACCTTTGCTTTACTCTCAGTTCCTGTTTGTGCAGAAGCACCAATAGCAATACCGCTAAATAGAAGAGCCATTAAGAATATCTTTTTCATAGTACATTTTTTTGTAGTTACTAAAGTTCAAAAACCATACCTGTAATTTATTGGTCTTCTATTCTTTAACTTTCCATTTTTAATAAGCTATCATATAACTTACTAAAAAAACCTCGGTATGTCTTTTTTCTTGAAGGCTTACCAAAAAGCATACAGGAAAATAAGGAAGGATTTCAATAACAATATTTATGGCCAAAAGATTTGTAACTGTAGAATGGGCACTAACAGCAAATATTTATGAAGTAAACCTGAGGCAATATACTGCCGAAGGTACCTTTAAAGCATTTGAAGAAGAACTGCCAAGATTACGCGATATGGGTGTTGATATATTATGGTTTATGCCCGTTACGCCTATTAGTATAAAAAAACGGCAGGGAACTTTAGGCAGCTATTATGCCTGTAGCGATTACACCACTGTAAACCCTGAATTTGGAAATTTAGACGATTTAAAATACCTGGTTAAAACAGCACATTCACTTGGTTTTAAAGTGATAATTGATTGGGTTGCGAACCATACAGGCTGGGATCACTCATGGACAAAGAAGCATCCTGAGTTTTATAAAAAAAACAAAGACGGCAGCTTTTATGACGAGCATGGATGGACAGATGTTATTGATCTGGATTATAAAAAAAAAGCGCTGAGAGAAGAAATGATTTCGGCAATGAGTTTTTGGGTGAGGGAGTGTGATATAGATGGTTTTAGGTGCGATATGGCTCATCTTATACCTCTTGATTTTTGGTTTAATGCGAGAACAATATTGGATAAAGAGAAAAAGTTGTTCTGGCTTGCCGAGTGCGAAGAGCACGAATATCACAAGGTATTTGATGCAACTTATACCTGGGAGTTTTTGCATAAAGCAGAAGCTTTACACAAAGGCGAAGCAACTTTGCACGAGCTTGAGGATGTGCTGAAAAAGTATGAACGTACGTTCCCCGGAAATGCCCTTCGTTTATATTTCACCTCTAACCACGATGAGAACTCGCATAGCGGAAGCGAATATGAGCGGCTTGGTAATGCTGCAAAAGCATTTGCTGTTTTTTGTGCCACATGGAAGAATAGTTTACCCCTTGTTTATAGCGGCCAGGAAATGCCAAATAAAAAAAGATTGAAGTTTTTTGATAAAGACGTTATTGAATGGAATGGTCAGTTTATGCTTCATGATTTTTATAAAACCCTGTTATTGCTACGAAAACAAAACCCGGCAATGCGGGAAGGAGATACGTCTATTAAAACTATGCGTATAAAAACCACAGCTGATGAAAATGTATTTGCTTTTGTAAAACGGCAACGTAAAAATGAAGTACTTGTATTTATTAATTTTTCCGCGGTTTCCAAACTCAAAATTAAAATGAATGATGTTGCGGTTAAAGGAAAATATACGAGTGTATTTTCAGGATTGGAAATTGATGTAAACGAAGAAACTTTTTTTGAAATGCAGGACTGGGAATACCGTGTTTATGTAAAGAAGTGATTCATTCTTATCAGCCTGCACGTCGGAAAAAAAGAAAAAGGCTTCAGTTGGTACTGAAGCCTTTTCTTGTATTTATAAGAAACTTATTATTCTCCGCCAAGGTTTAAGGGATAGCCGTAGCTTCCTTCGTATCCGGGATATATGCCTTCCAGTTTTACTGTATTGCCTTTGTTTTTGTCAAGAACAATTTTAAGGTCATCTATATTTTTAACTATGGTACCATTTACACTTGTAATAACAAATCCTTCCTGCATTTTTGTGCGGCTTAAAAGACCATCGCTTCCAATTTTCTTAACAATTACTCCACCGGCAAGGTCATATTGTGCTGCCGTCTTTTTATCAACGTTCTCTATCTGACCTCCTAACCTTTCTATAAAGGTTGCATTCTTCACAATATTTACGTTACCTGCCCTGTTTTTAAGGGTTAGGGTAGTCTTATATTCTTTACCATCTCTCACATATGTAACATCTACTTTGTCGCCTGGTTTATAGCTGCTAATTACTCCAACCATTTCAGGACCTGAATTTATAGTTATTCCATTTATGTTTGTTACAAAATCTCCTTTTTTGATACCTGCAATAGCAGCCGCGCCTCCTGCCAGTACTTCACTTACAAACACACCATCACCATCTTTTACGCCTAATTCTTTTTTCTGCTCTTCAGTATAATTGTCGGCGTAGCTTATGCCTAAGTAAGCCCTTTGTACAGTACCGAATTTAATTAAATCGTTAACTGCTTTCTTTACAATATTTACAGGAACAGCGTATGCATAACCTGCATAACTACCTGTAGGGGATGCAATTGCAGAGTTAATACCAATTAGCTGGCCCTCTGTATTAATTAATGCACCGCCACTGTTACCGGGGTTAACGGCTGCATCGGTTTGTAAAAAGCTTTCAACAGGGCTTTCGCTTTGCCTGCGGTTAATGCCGATAGATCTTGATTTGGCGCTAATAATACCTGCTGTAACAGTTACGTCCAAAGTAAGCGGATAACCTACTGCAAGTACCCATTGGCCTAACTTTACCTCATCGCTGTTGCCATAAACAATGTATGGAAATTTTTTACCTTCAATTTTTAGGACTGCAACGTCGGTACTTGGGTCGGCGCCAACTAAAGTTGCTTTATAAGAACGCCTGTTGGCCAAAGTAATGTTTATTTCATCAGCATTATCAATTACGTGATTGTTGGTTACAATATACCCATCCTCGCTTATAATTACGCCGCTGCCGCTTGCACGTTGCTCAGGTATGGTTTGCGAATCTGGTCCGCCGAACAGGTCACCTAAACCATCTCCAAAAAGATCTGAAAAGGGGTTACGGCCTCGTGGCAGATTATTAGTTGCCTGGCGGGCTTTAATGCGTGTTTTAATGTGAACAACTGCCGGGGTCGCCGACATAGAAGCGGCAGTAAAGTCAACAGCGCCGGCTGCTTTTTCGCCATCAAAAAAACCTGCATAGTTAACAGGTAATTTTCCGGGTTGTTGCATACCTGCTGTTTGGGTTGCCTCCCATTTGTTATACCCCCAAACACTTAAAAGGGCAGTGGCAGAACTTATGAGTACTACCAGTAGAATGTTTTTGAGTTTCATCTTCAATTTTTTGTTTTTATTCAATTTGTTTAATTAAAGCAGTCAAAATATATGCCTGTAAAAAGCAAATAACCGAAACAATTTAAGTTTAAATATTTATAAGCATCCATTTAACAATAAATTGACGAAGGTTGTCGTAGTTGCGATAAAAAGTCAGTTCTGTTCTTCAAATTAACAGAAATGTCATTTTGCCGAAGAACCATTTTGTATAAAATGTCATTCTTACAACACACAACTTAATAGCAATTTCCGATTTTAAATTGACAATAAAAATTTCATTGTATCTATTCCATCGGCATAATCGTTAAGCGATGGTTTTTGAGCCTGCCCAAAAGGAGTTGCATTATGACCTATAATGCATTGTACATCTTCATTATTCTTTAAGAATTGCAGTTCATCTGTCTTGTTATAATATTCATAATTAACCTGGCTGACCGCTGTAAACAACGAGGTATTTTTTGAAAGGATAATAGTTCCGTTCGTCATGTAGAACTTATTTCCCATCATCAATAAGGCTAACTGGTAATCGTAGTTGTTTTTGTATTTATGAAAATCAGCGTAATGTTCATATTTGTTTATGGTCTGCAACAAAGCTTCAAAATTGTAATTTTCGGGTACATATAACTTGGTTACATTTCTGCAGCCTAAGCCAAAATACGTTTGTATATCGTCTGCTAAATGCTCAAGGTCTTCTTTGGTTTCTGTTCCGTCAATAACGGCAACACTGGTTCGGTTACGGCGTATGATGTTTGGATACTTGCCGAAATAATAATCAAAATACCGGCTCGAATTATTGCTGCCTGTTGCAAGGTATGCATTACAGCCTTTCAGGTTGTCGCTAATAGAAATGTAGGGCGAAACGTGTGGCTCAAATTCAACAATTTTTGAAACAAGATGCTTTATAAGAATATTATCTTTCGATGATAATTTAATCCGTTGCCGATGCCCGGCAATAAAAATACAAAGCATATCATGAAAGCCAACCATCGGTATATTTCCTGCCATTACCAATCCAACTGTTACAGCATTTGAATTTTCACGGGGGATGTTGTATTGTTTAATCCAGTTCTCTAATTTTTGTTGTTGTAAAAATTCGTTGCAAATATTTTCAGAAGCCATTTCTATAAACTCAGGTACAAACCAGGGATTTGCGCGGGCCGCCTGTTCCTTTACCAGTTGCCATTCGTGGTCATTATTTTGCATATAATTTCCCAGCTTAACCAATACGTTAATTCGTTCTTGTAAAGTCATCGTCCAACCTTATTTTTGCGTTGCAAAAGTACATTGAATAAAACTACATAAACTGAAACAAATATGGCTATTAAGATAACTGAAGAATGTATAAACTGTGGCGCCTGCGAACCCGAGTGTCCTAACAATGCTATTTACGAGGGCGGTGTTGAGTGGGCTATGAGCGATGGCACTACAGTTAAAGGAACTTATACTTTGCTCGATGGAACTGTTGTAACTGCTGACCAGCGGCAGCCGCCGGTGGCGGTAGATATTTATTATATAACTCCAAATAAATGCACTGAGTGCCAGGGTTTTCATGAAGAGCCTCAGTGTGCTGCGGTTTGCCCTGTAGATTGTTGTGTGCCAGATGAAATGTATGTTGAAACTGTAGAGGAGTTACTGGCAAAGAAAGAGAAAATGCACATCTGATGCACATTCCAATGTGCAAAAGTTTTAATCGAAAAACTTGCAAAAAAGTCAATTGAGGCATATATTTATATCATCATAATTGTCATCAGCGACGGTGACTTTACAACATCCGGGTTATGTATCCCGTCAATTGGGTGAAGGTAAGACCTTCACCTTTTTTTGTGTGGGTTAAATTTTAATAGCCTTCCTCTAAAGGGACCATGTCATTAAGCAAAGAATTGAATAGTTAAACAATTTTATTCTGAAAGTTCCTTTCATTGTCCGCCTTTAACCGTGGCTATAAAAAATGTTTTTTACGATTCAAGGCTTCAGCCATTTCTTACTCAAACAACAATTTTAAAAAGGTTATCCTCAGCAAAAAGCCCTAAAGCAACACTGCTTTCCTTCCTTATTATTTTTTCCCTTTCTTTGCCACGCAAACTTTCAAAAAGCATGAGCAAAAAAACGATCGCTTTTGTTACCGGCGGTTATAGCGGCGAGGCGGTTATTAGTTACCAAAGCGCTATTACTATCGAAAATAATCTTGATACCGATAAATACAATGTTTATAAGATAGACGTCCATCCCACAGGTTGGTGGTATGAAACAGAAACAGGTGAAGAAATACCGGTAGATAAAAATGATTTTACATTAACAGTAAACGGACAAAAGATAAGCTTCGATGCCGTTTTCATTGGCATTCATGGCACACCCGGCGAGGATGGAAAACTGCAGGGATATTTCGACATGCTTAAAATACCTTATACAAGTTGCAATGCTGCTACCTCTGCTTTAACCTTTAATAAAAGATATACGGTTGCCGTTGCTGCTTTCGGCGGCATTAATGTGGCGCAGTCTGTTTTATTGATTAAAAATAATTTTAAAAGTGCCGATGAAGTAACAACCCATCTTAAATTTCCGGTTTTTGTTAAGCCCAATAATGGTGGTTCGAGTATTGGGATGTCAAAAGTTAATGAGCCATCAGAAGAGTTGGGAATGGCTATTGAAAAAGCTTTTAAAGAAGACAACCAGGTGTTGATTGAAGAATTCATAAAGGGAAGAGAATTTACCATCGGTGTTTTTAAAAGCAGGGGAGAGATCGTTACTTTACCTATAACAGAAGTTATAAGCAAAAAAGAATTTTTTGATTATGAAGCAAAATATGTAAAGGGCATGAGTGAGGAAATTACCCCTGCGCAAGTGGATGAAGCTATAGCACAAAAGATAAGAGAGAATGCTGTAAAAGCTTACGAATTATTAGATTGCAGGGGAGTGGTGCGGATAGATTTTATATATAACGATGCAGCCCAACAACCATACATGCTTGAGGTTAATACAGTGCCCGGACAAAGCGAAGCGAGTATTGTACCCCAACAGGTAAAAGCAATGGGCTGGGCAATGAAAGACTTTTATTCGGCATTGATTGAAGAGTGTTTTAAATATTAATTTACTTTATCAGAAAACTCATATAGTGTTTAAATTCTTAACGCACAGGCCTCTTTGGGTTAATATACTTTTTGTACTGGTTGTAACAGCCTTACTCATTTTAGTATTTTTTGGCTCGCTCGATTATATAACCAGGCATAACAAGTACGAAAAAGTGCCATCGGTGGTTGGAAAAAATATAGACGCTGCACGGAAACTACTGGAAGACAAAGGTTTTGAAGTAGAAGTTCAGGACAGTCTTTATATTGATACTTTCCCCAGGCTTGCAGTTATTAAGCAAACCCCTGGCGGAGAGGCAACTGTAAAAGTAAACCGAACTATTTATTTAACCTTAAACCGTGCTCAGCCGCCTTTGGTTGAAATGCCCAATTTAGTTGGCTTCTCTATCAGAAATGCTGAAATGTATCTTGAGAACCTGGGCTTGCACATGGGCGATACAACGTACAGACCCGATATTGCCAAGAACGCTATATTAGAACAACTATATAACGGAGAGCCAATAAAGTCAGGAACTAAAATATACATGGGCAGCGCTATTAGTTTTGTTTTAGGCAGCGGGGTAAGCAATGAGGATGTAGCAGTTCCAAACCTTATGGGTAAAACTTATGCGCAGGCAAAATCTTTATTGCGGAGTATGAACATTAATTTTACTCCCGTAATTGATATGGACGTAACCGATACAGCAAATTCCTACGTTACAAAACAAAGCCCCGCCCGATATACAGAATTTGAAGGTGAAAAAAGAACCAACAGAATTAAACCTGGTCAGAACATTGATATATGGTTAAGCACAAAACCTTTACCGGTGGCCGATACTACCAAAGTTTCGCCTCCGGCAGAAGAACAGTAATTTAAAACTTAGTATATGCAAAATATCACAGTTGAACAATTAAAAGCACGTATAGATGCGGGTGAAAAACTAAACCTGCTTGATGTAAGGGAAGATATGGAAAGAGTTGACTTCAATATTGGCGGAACTCATTTTCGTTTACGCCGCATACAGGATATGGCTATTGAAGATATTGAAGATTTAAAGGATGAAGAAGTGATCTGCTATTGCCGCAGCGGCCAACGAAGCCAGATGGCCTGCCTGATGCTTGAACACATGGGTTTTAAAAATACAGTAAACGTTACAGGGGGCGTGTTGGATTGGATGGAGAAATATGGAAGGTAAAGGTTTAGGATTCTTCAACAATGACTTACTGACCTAATGACTTTAAACTTCAATAACTTTAATAAGCTTATTATTAACTTGCATGCCTAAAACTATCGCATGCCTTTTGTTGAACTCGCCTCGCTTCCTACTAAAGAAATTATTAAAGGTTATCATGGCAAAGCCATACATACCGGAACCATGTCGTACCTGTACTGGACGGTAGAAGAAGGTGCTGCTATACCAGAACATTCACACATGCACGAGCAGGTAGCACACGTTTTAAAAGGAAAATTTGAATTAACAGTAAATGGTGAAACACGGGTACTGGTGCCTGGAGTAGTTGCAGTTATTCCGCCGTATGTAAAACATGGAGGTAAGGCTATTACACCCTGCGAACTTTTGGATGTATTCCATCCCGAAAGAGAAGACTATAAATTCTAACATGAACCTCGATCTCACCAATAGAACGGCTTTGGTTTGCGGAGCATCGCAAGGGCTTGGACTTGCTTCTGCGAAAGAACTTGCCTTACTTGGTGCTACCATAATTCTTGCAAGCCGAAGTGAAGAAAAACTGAAGCAGGCAGTAACGGAATTAGATACGGCTAAAAGGCAACAACATGCTTACGTACCTATAGATCTGTGGAAGCCTGATGAAGTGAAAGCTGCAGTGCAGGCTTTGCTGGCAAAAGGAACAATCATTCATATATTGGTTAACAATGCCGGTGGTCCGCCGGCAGTCCCTATGATTGATACTGATGTTGCTGAAATTGAAAAGGCTTTTCGTACACATGTTTTAAGTGCACAGGTATTGGCCCAACTTGTTGTGCCAGGTATGAAAGCTGAAGGTTATGGCCGCATCATCAATATCGTTTCTACATCTGTTAAGCAACCAATAAACGGTTTGGGAATAAGTAATACAGTGAGAGCAGCAGTAGCTAACTGGGCTAAAACACTTGCCAACGAAATAAGCAGCTTTGGCATTACCGTAAATAATGTTCTGCCTGGTTATACCAATACTGATCGTCTTGATTATTTGTTTAATAAGCAAGCTATAGATCAGGGAACAGATAAGAAAACCATACTTAATAAAACCATTGCTTCAATACCCGCACAACGGTTAGGCGAGCCTTATGAGTTTGGCGCCGCAGTTGCCTTTTTATGTTCGCCTGCTGCAGCATATATCAACGGAGTTAATTTACCTGTTGACGGAGGCAGAACCGGAAGTTTATAGATTTTCAGCAGCATTTATCACCTCATCAACTTCTCTTTGCGTAACGCTTCCCCAGTAATTTATATAATCATCGGCTGTTAAAGGTGTTTGCACTTTCTGCAGGTTAGGCGCTACCTGTTTAAGCACATCAAGAAGCATGGAGTAAGAACGGTAGCCTGTCATCATAATAGCAGGTTTATCTGCATACCTAAATATCAATGTGGGAAAGCGGTTGATGTTACGATATTGCACCTGTTGAAGATCGGTTCTAAATGCTTCAATACCATTATCGTTTTTCATGTCTGCTTTAAATTTTTCTGCATCAAAAGCAGGTTGTTTTTTTTGCAGATCATCTGCTATTTCAAACAATACATTCTGCTGTGCAATGTTTTTTGTATGCAGCATAATTGCTTCCCGTACAAGTCGCAGGTATCTTTCGGCAGCTTGCGCTGACTGTAACTGTGCACATTTTACCGCTATACATGCAGGGTAAGAAGAAGCGGGAGGGTCTTCCATCCAAATTCTGTTGGGCATGGGCATGCCTGAAATATGACTTGCCTGCATCCAAACCGGCCCCATCTGTACAGGCCTGCTTACTGAGTTAAGTTCATCATTATAATTCTTCCAGCCCGGTAGTAAGCCACCCATAATATATTGCCACGAAATCTTTCCTTCAAATTCATACCGCAGCCTTCGCCACTGCGGCTCGAAGGCCCAGCTATAACAACAAAGCGGATCAGTGTAGTATGTTATTTCTACCTGATCCGCTTTTTGTTGAACATCCTTATCTGTCGGTTCTTTTTCTTTCAGCACTTTTTATTTTCGCAGTTTAGTTGCTTTCTCATCCTTTAAGTCCTCGGCAATTAAAGCTTCGTTCCATTGTTGCGGCCCCATTGGTGCAGACTCTTTCACAAATTTACTTTTTGCTTCTCCAAGCTCTTCATTCATTTGTTGAACCTTTTTTTCTGTACGGTCTGTTCCTGCCGGTTGTTGATCGAGTAAACTATTTGTTGCAAGGACATGCTTAATTGGATCTTCAATGTATTGAAATGTTTCGCCTAATTGAGTTGACTCACCCTGGTTCCATGGGCCTCTAACAGAATTACCTGTTGACAAGTTAAAATATAAATTGCTGTACCGGGGATCGCCTTGCAAAGTACCCGGAGGAAAATTAGGTTTAATGGTTTCGAGGGCAGCTTCAAACATCTGAAAATGGGCAACCTCCCTTGACATTAAAAAGCGCAATGTTTCTTTTACATAAGGGTCATTAGTAAACTGCAATAGATATTCATATATCATTTTTGCTCTCGACTCCGCAGCAATATCTGAGCGAAGATCTGCAGTAAGCTCACCATTGGCATCGCCATTTATATAAGCAGCAGTCCAGGGAACTCCCTGACTGTTTGTATATGCAGGTCCGCCACCGGTACTTACAAAAAATTGCGGGGCAACCATTGCCTGGTGAATAAAAGTTTCTTTAGCAGCCTTGCCATTAAGCAATTGCATGATCTCTGAATTTTCTGCAGCATCTTTCAGGTCTCCGTTAATTCCTGTCAGCAGCATTTGAATGGTAGCGCCAACGATTTCGAGGTGACTGAATTCCTCAGTTGCAATATCCATCAACAAGTCGTACTTATCGGGATATGGATTTTTTGCCCCAAATGCCTGAACAAAATATCGCAGTGCGGCAGCAAGTTCCCCATTAGCTCCGCCAAATTGTTCTAAGAGCAAAGTGGCAAAAGCAGGATCGGGCTTAGATACTCTTGCATTAAACTGTAACTCTTTTACGTGATAAAACATATATGATTATTTTAGATGAAAAGAATAGGGAGTAGTAAAACCGTGCCACTTGAAAAGCAGCTCGTATGGTTCGATAATAAGAACTTTCTTTAGTCTAATATAAATAAATCTTTGCTAAAGGTTATCAAAGTTGTTATTCCAGCCTGCAGAGAAAAGCTGAGCAACTTTTTCATCAATCCCTTTTTTAAGTTCGTATTTATAAGCCGTAAGTTTTGCAGATAGTTCATTATTAGAAGTTGCCAAAATTTGTGCTGCCAGTATGCCAGCATTCATAGCGGCATTTAAAGCTACCGTTGCAACCGGAACTCCATTGGGCATCTGTAAGATTGATAAAACAGAATCCCAGCCGTCAATGCTGTTAGAAGATTTAATGGGAACACCTATAACCGGTAAAGTGGTTATAGATGCTACCATCCCCGGAAGATGTGCCGCTCCGCCTGCACCTGCAATTATAACTTTCAAACCTCTTTCTTTTGCAGTGCCTGCGTATTCAACCATACGCATTGGCGTACGATGGGCTGATACAACAGTTAGTTCGAAAGCAATATCAAATTGTTTAAGTATGTCTGCAGCAGCTTTCATAACATGAAGGTCGCTGTCGCTGCCCATGATGATGCCGACAAGAATAGTTTGTAGTTTGGGGTTTATAGTTTGGGGGTTGTGGTTTGGATCAACAGTACTTTCTTCTTGCATTTTTTTCGGTTTTTTAATTTCTTTATACCTTTAATATCACTTCTGTTTAAATGAGAGATAAGGCTTGTGAGCATTCTTGTAATCTCATTACAAACTGCAAACTTTCAACAACTGTTTAATCTCCATCGCCTGTTGAATCAGTTCCTCTCTTTCTTTGCTCAAAATAGTTATATGCCCCATCTTTCTTCCATGCTTTGTTTGTTGTTTTCCATACAGATGAACAAATACATTATCAAGTTTTAATACTTCCTCCAATCCCTCATAAACTGCATTACCCGAATATCCTTCTGCACCTAAAACATTTACAATTGCTGAAGGTAATATCGGCTTTGTGTTTCCTAAAGGATAACCAAGAATTACACGCCACAGCATATCAAACTGGCTGCAATAATTTGCTTCAATGGTATGATGTCCGCTATTGTGAACACGCGGGGCAGTTTCATTTATCCAAACTTTATCATTTTTGTCAACAAACATTTCTATTGCAAAAATGCCCGGGCTTTTTAATTGCTTAATCACTTGTAAAGCTAATGTTTCGGCCTGGCGCAAAACTTCATTGGTTATATCGGCGGGGATTATTTGAAAATCAAGCAAGTTTAACGCAGGATCAAAAATCATTTCTGCAGCAGGATAAATGGCAGTTTCTCCTTGTTGATCCATAGCTACCATTATTGCAATTTCTTTCTTTATTTCAACCAGCTTTTCCAACACAGACGGCGCATCAAATCCTTTGTCTAAATCGGCTTCATTGCGCAGCAATTGAACTCCGCGGCCATCATAGCCGCCTTTTGCAATTTTATGTACTGCAGGTAGAAACGAAGTTTGCTTTTTTAAATCTTTCAGATCGTTAGTAACTAAAAAATAGGGAGATAGGATTTGATGTTGCCGGTAAAATTCTTTCTGTGTAATCTTGTTCTTTATGGTACGAATAGCGGATGTATTTGGAAATACTTTTACGCCTTCAGTTTCAAGCTTCTCCAAAGCATCTGTGTTCACAGATTCTATCTCGATGGTAATAGCATCCAAGCTTCTGCCAAAGTTATAAACTGAATCAAAATCTTCAATATCACCTAAGATAAAATGATGACATAAATGTGCAGCAGGACAATGTTCATCTTTTTCCATTACAGAAGTTTCAACTATATAATTTGCCGCAGCCTGTAACAACATCCTTCCCAATTGCCCGCCCCCAAGAATGCCAACTTTCATAAAACATTAATAAGCTGCGAAGATACCGTTACACATTATCAGGCAGAAATTTTTTACATTTGTAATTATGCTGACACGATTTTGCTACCATATTTTAATGAGCACTCTTGCAATGGATTCGGAATAAGTACTATTACTAATGCTCTTCATTTTATTAACTTATTCAATTTCATTTTTATGCAAACGTTATCGGCAGCTAATATTTCAAACGATATACAAACAGATTTTCTTCCTTTACAGGGAACAGATTACGTGGAATTTTACGTAGGTAATGCAAAGCAGGCCGCCCACTTTTATAAAACTGCTTTTGGGTTTGAAAGTGTAGCTTACGCCGGCCCTGAAACCGGCGTTAAGGATAAAGCAAGTTATGTTATACGGCAGAACAAATTGACGTTTGTTCTTACCACACCTGTTCGTCCGAATAATTATATAGCCGATCATATTTATAAACACGGCGATGGTGTAAAGGTGTTGGCGCTTCGCGTACATGATGCTACATCTGCGTGGGAAGAAACAACAAAAAGGGGCGGCCAAAGTTATCTTGAGCCTGAAAGATTACACGATGAATTTGGTGAGGCTGTTATAAGCGGTATTCATACGTATGGCGAAACAGTGCATCTTTTTATAGAAAGAAAAAATTATAGCGGTCCTTTTTTACCGGGTTATAAAAAATGGGAGTCGAAATATAAACCGGCATCAAGAGGCCTGTTATATGTGGATCATTGTGTGGGCAATGTGGGTTGGAACCAGATGAATGTGTGGGTGAAGTTTTATGAGGAAGTAATGGGTTTCCGTAATATTCTAACTTTTGATGATAAAGATATTTCTACCGAATACTCCGCTTTAATGAGCAAGGTAATGAGCAACGGAAATGGCTTTGTAAAGTTCCCCATTAACGAGCCAGCAGAAGGGAAGAAAAAATCACAGATAGAAGAGTACCTCGAATTTTATAATGGCGAAGGCGTTCAGCACATAGCCATTGCCACCAATAATATTATTGAAACGGTTGGCGAATTGCAACGAAGGGGAGTGGAGTTTTTAAAAATACCCGGCAGCTACTATGAAACTTTACTCGATCGTGTGGGACACATAGATGAAGATATGAAGCCCCTGCAAAAATTAGGAATATTAGTTGACAAAGATGACGAAGGCTACTTGCTGCAAATATTTTCAAAGCCGTTGCAGGACAGGCCAACTTTGTTCTTCGAGATCATTCAGCGCAAAGGTGCAAAGAGCTTTGGCAAAGGCAACTTTCAGGCTCTGTTTGAAGCACTGGAAAGAGAGCAGGAGGCAAGGGGAAATTTGTAAAGCGCAGGTGTAAGTAAGAAATACCAAGTAAGAAGTAAGAAGTAAGAAGTAAGAAGTACGAAGTACGAAGTATGAAACAGGAACCCGCAAGTTGGCTTCCAGCACACTACAAACTGCAAATTACAAACTTGTAACTTCTATCTCCTCAAATATAACTTTCCAACTCTTCCATCATCTTACAACTTCCTATAAATAGCGGGGAGCGTTGATGAAGTTCGGTTGGCTTAACATCTAAAATCCGTTGTTGTCCGTTGGTTGCTTTTCCGCCTGCAACTTCAACAATAAATGCCAAAGGATTACATTCATACAACAACCTTAGCTTCCCTTTTGGTTTACCGGTTATGGCGGGATACATAAAAATGCCGCCCTTAATTAAATTGCGATGAACATCGGCTACCATGCTTCCAATGTATCGCTGGGTATATGGTCCGCCATCCGATTTTTGTTTTTGCTGGCAAACATTAATATACTTTCTTACACCATCGTCGTACTGAAAAAAGTGTCCATGATTAACAGAATAAATCTTACCACTATCAGGGCATTTAATATTAGGGTGACTTAAAGTATATTCTCCAATAGCCTGGTCTAAAGTAAACCCGTTAACGCCCCTGTTAGTAGCATAAACCAGCATTGTACTCGATCCGTAAATTATGTATCCCGCGGCTACCTGTTTATTACCGGGCTGTAAAAAATCATCTATTGTACAAGGCTTTCCTAATTCGCTTACACGCTTATAAATGCTGAATATGGTTCCGATTGAAACATTTACATCAATATTGCCGCTGCCATCCAATGGATCCATCAGCAACACATACTTACTTTTGTTGCTTATTTCATCATCAAAAATTACAATGTCATCATTCTCCTCGCTGCCAACGCCGGCGCAGCTAATGCCGTGCCTTAATACGCCAATAAACTGGTTATTGGCATAAACATCCAGCTTTTTTACATCTTCACCCTGCACATTAACACTTCCGGCATCGCCTAAAATATCAACAAGTCCTGCTTTATTTACTTCCACGTTCACCCTTTTTGCTGCAAGACCAATATCACGAAATAACGAAGCCAACTGACCGGTAGCAGAAGGAAAATCCCTCATCTGTTGAATGGTAAATTCATCAAGGGTCTGGACTTTTCTATTAATATTCATAAGGCATGTAAGTTTTTAGAAGTAAACATCAAAGCGTTAAAGTTATAGTACAGGATGCTTTATTATTAATTTAAACAAAGATTTTTATGCAACAAGTACAAGCAATGCCCGCGTTTATCTAAAATTTAAAAATAAATGCGCCCCAACTGTCCCGCGGTAAAAGTCAAGGTGGTAAAGAGGTTCAGCATAATTTAAACTTTATAGTATTTGGAATGAATTCAGAATCAAATTTATTTTTTTCATTTACTGTCCTTTCTCATATCGCAACTTCAGAATAGTTTGCTTTCTAATTTTAAAGGGTATGGAAAGTCATTGATTTAAAAAATATCCAAATTCAAAATAATATCCCTTCTCTGATTTCTGAAAAGAATTCAGGAGCTAAAGAAGGTAAAAAGGAGAATTCAAATGGAGATGAATTATTTGTACGTCTTTCAGCTTTTGAAGATGATTTAAAAATTGATAAAAAGAATGAATGTTTATTATCCGGGTCTTTTACAACAACCGCCTCTGATGCATTGAAGTGTAAAAAAGTTGAAGATGATCCTGTAAAGCGTTATGCACTTCCAAACGAATTACCAATACGATGGGCTTTTTATATTGAACCTCATCCTTCAGATATTTTACAAAGAGGAAATGTA
>JAABUN010001579.1_pt1 | contig 48945 bp, 45 predicted proteins | sample 5559311 | NCBI WGS metagenome assembly JAABUN01 (sample SAMN10711877, study PRJNA513370) | rock metagenome | isolation source: Antarctica rocks | place: Antarctica: Victoria Land, Siegfried Peak sud
CGCAAAATAGAATTAATAAATATAGAAGAGCTTAGGAGCTCAGGGATGACACCAAAAAATTCCATTATTCAAAATCCTATAGCGAAGAACCTGCTTTTGAAGCGTTTTCGGACAGGCACTATTTAAAGATACTTCTTCTACCACGCGTGCTTCGCAGCCAAAGTCACCAGGGATTTTTGCGTTGTTTGGGTTTTACATCTAATTCAGCCATGATTTAAAAATTTAATTTTTTGAATAAATAAAAGTTTTTTGCTTCGCGCATGGCTCATTCAATACTATACCACCTGCTTTTAGACGTAGTGATATTTGGAGTTGCAGCATAAGTTTATGCACGAAACTTTTATTTTTCTTCATACTCATACCTTTCTTTAATCATTTTGTTGTAATACCAGCCGATGGAAGGATCTTGTATAAAAGTTAAATATTCATTTATGGGTACATTTTGGTACTGGTAAATGCGGCCTGTTTCTAAAATTTCCACTTCAAGTATTTGGTTTTCTTCATCATATCCTACTGATTTTATTGCGGAAGAATCAACTGGTTCTCGTTTCATTTTATGCTTTAAATGGTTCAGGAATAACCTTACTTAACCATTTCATATACCGTACTGTTTTAAAGCGGTTTTTATTCAGCGCCATATCAGTAACCAAATCCTTTCGTGGAATATTCTTCCAGTTAACCTGATTTCCATATTGATCTTCTGCTTGTTGAAACTGGTCTAAAGCCGTAAACGTGAAAGCATGAAGAATGCTCATACGCCGGATAGTATTCAACTTGTTTTTTAAAGATGCATCACAAGCCATAACCATAGTATGCAATTTGGTGCATTCATCTAAAAAAAACTTTCTTGCATCAGCAACAGTTGGAGCGGTATTGAAGTAAGTCCGGATAGCACTTTGCGTATCAAAATACATATCAAAACTATCATTGGTTAATTGGCCAACAATAGCAGATTGATATATAAATTGAAGTTCTTTTTCATTCCAGTCTTCATCCACTAAAGTTGCAAACATTAAAGAGGTATGCCCGTTTTTTTCTCTGCATATCTCTACTATTTCATCTAAGGTAATGTTTGGATCAGATTGCTTTCCCGACTGCGCCTGACACTCCAAAGCGATTTTTAATTGCTTCAGGTATTTTTCGCTTAACGGCCAGAACTGCTGTAATTCTTTATTCAAACTCACCAGCAATTTTGCTTTTGTTGTTAATCCTTCCTCGTTCAAATTACTCGACAACAGATAAAATATCTGTTCCCTGCTCCAGTTATCTTCATCAATCAGGTCGTCGCATATTGTAGCCATAGCACCAACCAATGTCAGTCGTTTTGTTTCGTCTTTGGTTAATCGCCGTCCTTTAAGCGTAACATACATTTGTGCACAGGCAAGCACTGTGTACATGGGATAATAAAAAAGTACTTTCTTTTTTTCTAAAGCGGATAGTTTGTAGCCTAATCTTTTGCAGTGCTTATTAACCAAAGGCTTTAGAAAGCGGTTAATGAAGGCCAATTGTCTGTAGCCGTCGAGGGTTAGGCGTAGTCCATATTTTAGTAATTGGAAAGTAGTCATCAACTGGCTTTGCAGTCAAATATAATAATACATTAGAATTAGCTTTTGTGTTGAAGCAGGTCTTTATCACTTCTATTTTTAATTTTCTTCCATTCATTGGTTAATTTCGCCTCTTACAATTAATTAACGAATAAATAAAATATATGAGCTTAGGATATTTCAGTTACCCAATGCCTGTAAACGAACCTGTGCAACAATATGCTCCCGGAAGCGCGGAGAGAGCCGCTTTAAAAAAAGCATTAGCAGAATTAAAGAAAGAGCCCATTGATATACCCATGTACATCGGAGGCAAATCTGTTACTACAGGTAATAAAGTTGCTTTGCATCCGCCACATGAAACGGCGCATACATTAGGATATTTTCATGCAGGCGAAGAGAAGCATGTAACACAAGCCATTGATGCGGCATTAGCTGCAAGAGAAGCTTGGGCCAACACCAGTTGGGAAAGCCGGGCTCACATCTTTTTAAAAGCTGCCGACCTGCTGGCAACAAAGTATCGTTATTATATGAATGCTTCAACCATGCTGGGACAAAGCAAAAGTGCTTACCAGGCTGAAATTGACAGCGCTTGTGAACTAATTGATTTCCTTCGTTTTAATGTTTATTTCTTAACGGAAATATATAAGCAGCAACCCATCTCAAGTCCCGGTATGCATAACCGTACAGAGTGGCGGCCGTTAGAAGGTTTTGTGCTTGCAGTTACGCCATTTAACTTTACTGCAATTGCGGGTAATCTGCCCTCAAGCGCCGCAATGTGTGGTAATGTGGTGGTTTGGAAACCTGCAAATACACAGGTGTATTCTGCTCAAATGATCATGCGAATTTTTAAAGAAGCTGGTTTGCCTGACGGTGTTATCAATCTTATTTACGTTGATGGTCCAACGCTTGGCAGCATTTGTTTTTCGCATCCTCATTTTGCCGGTGTTCACTTTACAGGTTCTACAGGTGTTTTTAATAACATGTGGAAGACGATTGGCGAAAACATTGGTATGTACAAAGGTTATCCGAGAATAGTAGGAGAGACTGGCGGAAAAGATTTTGTTCTTGCCCATAAATCTGCTGATGTTGATGTTTTGGTTACCGCATTAAGTCGCGGCGCATTTGAGTACCAGGGGCAAAAATGTTCTGCTGCGTCAAGAGCATACATACCTGATAATATTGCTGAAGAAGTAAAGCAAAAACTGGTAGCACAGGTACAAAGCATGAAGATGGGAACTGTTGAAGATTTCAGCAATTTTATTAATGCAGTAATTGATGAGAAGAGCTTTGATAAGATAAAATCTTATTTAGATAATATTGATAACGACCCTAAAACCAGTATTTTAGTTGGTGGCAATTGCGATAAAACAAATGGTTATTTTATTGAACCAACCGTTATAGAAGCTGAAGATCCTGCTTACATAACTATGTGCGAAGAAATCTTTGGTCCGGTATTGACCTTACATATTTATAATGCCAATAAGTTTGAAGAAATATTAGAAACTGTTGATAAGACTTCGCCTTATGCGTTAACTGGCGCTATTATTTCGCAAGATCGAGCAGCTATAAATCTGGCATCCAATAAGTTGCGACATGCTGCCGGTAATTTTTATATAAACGACAAACCTACTGGTGCTGTAGTTGGCCAGCAACCATTTGGCGGCGGTCGTTCAAGCGGCACTAATGATAAGGCCGGCAGTATGATTAACTTATATCGTTGGTTAAGTGCAAGAACGATTAAGGAAACCTTTAATCCTCCCGTGGATTATCAATATTCTTTTTTGTCTGAGTCTTGATTGGCTGGACCGAATGTCTGAACGGGGATGTCTGAACCTGGATTTATGTGATTTTTTGGAGGAAATGATGTTTTTTGGAGGTATACTTTTGCACGCATGTTATTAGCACCAATAAAACTGCGTACAAAAGTTAGATGCAGTTTGGCTGCTTTCTTTTTTCTTTCAGGCATTATTTCGGCAACCTAAGCTTCCCGCATACCTGAAATTGAGCATAAATTTAATTTATCGCATGCACATTGGTACGGCGTGTAGTTCATGGTGCTGTTGGCACTTCAATTGCAAACACTATAGATTACAACCAGCAACATCTTAAACGTATGGATATACCACTCAACTTGCAAATCGCCTATCTTTTTTTATTGGCAATTCCAATAGCGTGTATTTCATGGACGGTTACTCATGAAGAAGTATTTCGTGAACCACGGGAATATTGTCTTGATAAAAGTAAGAATTGTGGCTCTTTATTTAAAAGAAAGTTCTTCTACCTGTTTACCTGCGAATATTGTTTCAGTCATTATGTAACTATCTTTTTTCTTATCATTACCCGCTATCATTTGGTTTATAACGATTGGAGAGGCTACTTAATAGGAGGCTTTTCTCTTGTATGGGTCGCAAATATTTACATGAGCTTTTTCGGGCGTATAAGAATTGCTACAAAGCGTGAAAGATTAGAAGCTAATTTACAGGAAGAGGAACTTAAAAAGAATAATGATAGTTAAGATAATCAGAAGTGACTGTTAGGAATTGAAAGTAAGAGAGGCTCTGAAACTGAGAAGTAGTTCAATAAATGTAAATAACTTTTACAAAAAGAAAGATAGACGCAGCATAAGAAAGCTCCATTAAATTACTAAGCCTTGCTTTACTTCATCAATAATTAAAATTACCATTATGAATATTCCTGAACACAACCAAACCGTAATGCCTTACTTAATTTTAAAAAACGCCGCGGACTTTATCAGGTTCACTCAAAGTGTTTTTGATGCAGTGGAAATTGAAAAAGTAAGATCTATGAGAGATGATAAAACCATTATGCATAGCGAAATAATGATAGGCGACAGTACCATTATGTTTGCAGACAGTACTGAAGAATTTAATCAACGCACTGCCGGACTTTTTATTTATGTTGAAAATGCCGATGAAACATACGAAAAAGCAATTGACGAAGGTGCAACAACAATTATGGAGTTATCAAATCAGCCCTATGGCAGAACTTGCGGTGTTACAGATCCTTTCGGTAATATCTGGTGGATAACATCAGTTAAGTAAGGGAGAATAAGAACGGTGTCGTCTATGCATTAAAATGCAGCAGTGGTGTGCAAAGTTCTTTAAAAGCCTGCCCCTTTTCAATAAATTTTGATAGTTCTGTAAAGTATAGTTCCAGTAATATTTTAGTCCTGTTCTTGTTAATAAGATGTAATGCTGCTAACCATAATTTTATAAACTTTATCACCGGTTATATTCAAAATCTATCCCTTACCTTTGCGGCACTTTACAGTTCGCATATATCTATAGCTACTGGTACATTAGCTTTTTTGCAGCAAAGAATACATTTAGTTTTTAAATAAAATCTAATTGAATGGCAGACCTTTTTGAAAAATTAGTAAAAGATATGGGTCCTCTTGGCCAGCATATGGACAAGGCGTATGGCTATTTTACTTTTCCTAAACTTGAAGGCGAATTAGGACCAAGAATGACGTTTCGCGGAAAAGAAATGATCGTTTGGAGTTTAAATAATTACCTCGGTCTTGTAAATCATCCTGAGGTGCGCCAGGCAGATACGGAAGCCGCTGCAAAATATGGAATGGGTAACCCAATGGGTGCCCGTATGATGAGTGGAAATACAAATAAGCATGATGAACTTGAACGGGTGTTAAGTGAGTTTGTAGATCGTGAAGATACCATGCTGCTCAACTTCGGCTACCAGGGTATAATGAGTTGTATTGATGCATTGCTGAACCGCCGCGACGTGGTAGTCTATGATGCTGAATCACATGCTTGTATTGTGGATGGCTTGCGATTACACATGGGTCATCGTTATGCATTTAAGCACAACAATATTGAAGACTGCGAAAAACAACTGCAGCGGGCTACAGAGATGGCTGCTAAAAATGGTGGGGGAATTCTATTGATAACCGAGGGTGTGTTTGGGATGGATGGCGAACAGGGTATTTTAAAAGAGATTGTTGAACTAAAAGAGAAATTCGAGTTCAGAATATTGATTGATGATGCACATGGATTTGGTTACATGGGTACGAAAGGGGGTGGCGCCGACCAGGCACAGGGTTGCCAGCAAGGGATTGATCTTTACTTTTCAACATTTGTAAAAAGCATGGGAAGCATTGGCGCTTTTATAAGCGGGCAAAAAAATGTAATAGCATACCTTCGGCATAATGTGCGAAGCCAGATTTTTGCAAAGAGCTTACCATTAATAATTGTTGAAGGCATGTTGAAGAGAATGGAAATGGTGAAGACAATGCCCGAACTAAGAGAAAAATTATGGAGTAATGTTTACCGTCTGCAGGAAGGATTAAGAGCAAGAGGTTTTGACATCGGAAATACTAACTCCCCCGTTACTCCCATTTATATGAAAGGTGGCCCTTTTGAAGCCAGTGCAATGGTGGTTGACCTACGCGAGAACTATCATATTTTTTGTTCAATAGTGGTTTACCCTGTTATTCCTAAAGGGAATATAATTTATAGGCTCATTCCTACCGCTGCACACAGTTATGAGGATGTTGATGTTACATTAAAAGCTTTTGAAGAAACTAAAAAGAAACTGGATGCCGGGGCTTACAAAGTTTCCGAAGTGCCTGATATGGCTACAGCAAAAGTTTTATAAAAACACTCTTCAAAAGAGAGAACAAAATTTGGGAGCCTTCTTTTGGGAAGGCTTTTTTATGCTGTAGTAATTTCATCTTAACATGTACAAGGCGAGTGCAATCGTAAAATTTAAAATGATAGTAAAACAGTTTAAAAATTAACAACAAGAACGAACAATGATAGAAATATGAACATTAAGCGCATATTAAAAAATGCTACTCCTTTTATAATTCTTTCTATATTGGCAATACTTGCTTTTGCTTACATTCTTATTGTTGAAGGCGGAGGCCCTGAAGGAATGGGAGCTTTATTTTTTGTTTTTACATTAGCTGCTATCGCGATAATGGCAGCGGTGGATCTTTCGTTAAAACATTTGAAGGTAAAGCGCGGAGGGATATGGCTTATAGAAGTACTACTATTGCTGGCTTGCATTTACTGGTGGATTATTACGTAAAGTTTGTTTTATTAAACGGCCACTCCTTATTCAGTTTTGATTTAATAAAGAAAACAATAACGCCTAAACAAATAACGGTCAATCCTGAGATAATCATTTTTGCACCAGTTGAATATAAAATGAATAGCCATATAGCTATTGCTATGTAAACAGGAATTGGAAATAAAGGCATTTTATAAGGAAACTCATTTTTACTTCTTGCTTTTCTTAACAGTATTAATCCAATGGCTTGTCCGATAAATTGTATCAGAATACGCATGGCAAGTATAGCGCTTATCACGTCACCTAACTTAAATAACAGGCTAAACACAAAGGCGACACTGCCCAGAGCCAGCAAAGAAATATAAGGAAAGTGTTTGGTAGGATGCAGCTTTGCAAATACCTTAAAAAAAGCCCCATCTGCTGCCGCTGCAAAAGGGATACGGCTATAGCCTAATGTAGCAGAAAAGACTGATGCAAACGCAACCCAAAGTATAAAACAGGTAACAATTTTTGCAGCCACGTTTCCTGCTATTTGCTGAATAAAAACGCTTACTACAAATTCGCTTTCCTTTGCCTGTTGCCACGGCACTACACTTACTACACTAATGTTCATCATCAGGTATAAAACAGCAATGCCTGCAATGGAAAGAAACATACTGCGCGGAATATTTTTAGAAGGATTAATAATCTCACCGCCCAAGTGGCAAACATTGTAGTAACCAAGATAGCTGTACACTGTTTTTACTCCCGCAAAACCCATGGCTGTTACAAAAGCATAATTAACAGTTAAGCCATCGTTTATGTGCTTAACGGGTTGCAGAAAATTACCATGTGCTATACCTCCGCCAATTATCCAAAGCATAGTTATAATTACACCGCTCCAAAGCAACAAACTTATTTTACCAATAGCTTCGGTTTTCCGATAGAGCAACACTACTATCATTATCACTACCATTCCGCTTACCATTTTAGAAGCGATAACACTTAAGGGAACGAGGTAAGAAAAGTAAGAAGCAAAGCCGATAGCGGCAGATGCAATTACAAGCGGAGCTTGTATCATAGTTTGCCATACAAACAGAAAGCTCATTAATCTGCCTGTATCATTTGTACCATAAGCTTCTTTTAAAAAATTATAGCTGCCGCCTGCTCGTGGAAATGCGGTTCCGAGTTCGCTCCATATCATTGCATCTGTAAAAGACAATAATGCACCCGCAAGCCATGCGTACAAAAAGTAAGGCCCGTTCATCATGCTTATAACCATAGGCAGGGTTATAAAAGGACCAATACCTACCATGTCAATCATGTTAATAGCAGTTGCCTGCGCAAGGCCGAGGCGTCGTTCTAATACCGGTTTATCCATGCGTTGTAAAAACTATCCTAAATGGTAATGATTGTAATGCTGGTAAAGGTATTAAAAGTAGTCGCACTAAGATTTGTTCACAAATTTTGCAGTCTCCTGCTGATTACATTTTGAAGTTCAATAAGCCTTTTGTCGTCGGGGTTTTCTATAGTATATGAAACTTTGTTTCCAGGTGCAATATCAAAAAGCAGGTCGGGAGGAAATTCATCGGTTAAATTTTTATCGGTAAGATGAACAGTAATTGTTCCCCTGTTTTTAGGCCAGGTTACTTCTGCTTTCAACCTTCTTTCCTCAAATTCAAAATATAGAAGCATAGTTAAAATTGAACTGGAATATTGCAGAAATTATCTTTAACCTAATGGAGGAAGATTTAATCCTTAGTATAAAAAAAGCTTGAATAATATTTAGGCCTCTATCAACAGGCTTTAGTACAGAAGGCGAAGCTAATTTGTTACCTTCAAGTACATCTTTAATAAAATCAATTGGAAACGAATATTCAACATATCGCAAATGCACGAGAAGGATAGCATTACTGCTATACGATTTTAATTAAAACCGCTACAATATTTTTTAATACTGCCATAGTACAGCTATGCCGTTACAGGCATCTTATCTATCTTCCCGGCACATCTTAGTATACCTTCTGAGCCTGTAAGTAATATGTCTGTTTGCCATGATGCATTGCAACGCTTTTCTTACTTACTTGTGTACTTACATTGGATGGATATGTGGTGCGCGGTCTCTGGTTGCACTGCCCCAGCGCATAATAAATAACTATAAAAATAATGATAGTGCTGAAACATCCGCCACCAAGTTTTTTTGCTCCGTAACCTGCAATTATTGCTCTTAACCAGTTAGGCATATAAAAAGATTTTAAAACACAATACTTAATAATTGTGCCACGATAAAATGATGCATACTTTCAATAGCAATAGTAAAACTTTTATGGGAATATATCTTTGAAAAATAACGGCTAAATTTAATTCAGGTAACAATCTTTACATTAATACCTCTTTTTCCAGCGTTCATTATTTTTGTTTCTTTTGACATGTGTGTAGCTTTGCTTATCATTGCCTGTGCTTATAATTATTTTCTCATGCACAGTGTTTGAGGAGGTAAAATTTTAACGCTAAAAAAATAATTCAGGAATATGGATATTGACAGCTTTAAGAAACTAACATTGGAACAGAAGCTATCGGAGCTTAAATATAATGGCAACCTGCTCGGCTTTTATGAGCGTAATGGTGAACAGAATGGTCCCAAGATGCCAGGCGATATATATGAGCTATACGATTTTTGGGTGTTTCTAAGTGAAGATGAACAAACTGTTATTCCTTCAAGAAGAAATCCGTTGCCGATTGCATAAGGCCTGTCTCAGCTTAACGGCCGAAACAGTTATAAGTCTTTTTTAGCTTATTGTATTGTCTTAACAATGAGACGAATACTGATATGTAAATTGTTGGTATTAATTCTTACTTTACTAAATAAAACCTACACTATGCAAATTATTCCATTGCTGTTAAAGGAGCTTGACCAGGAAGCACAAACAACCCGCAAAATGCTGCAACGGGTTCCGGCCGACAAGTTCGACTGGCAGCCACACCAAAAAAGTATGAAGATGAAAATCCTGGCAGTTCATACTGCAGAATTGCCCTCATGGATTACTATGGGTCTTACCTCAGATGAACTAGATTTTGAAAAAAGTCCTTACCAACCTACCCCGGTTAATGATAACGCAGAATTGCTGGATCTTTTTGAAAAATCGTTAGCGGATGGCAAAGCCTCGTTAAGTGCAGCTAAAGAGGAAGACCTTTTACCTACCTGGACTTTACGCAATGGAAGCCAGGTGTTAGCCGTGATGACAAAATACGAAGTAATACGCCATGCGTATAGCCAAACCATACACCACCGAGCACAGTTAGGCGTGTACCTGCGTTTATTAAATATACCTATCCCGGGCAGTTACGGACCAAGCGCGGATGAAATGAACTTTTAATAATGCGGCTGATGCAAAGGCTTAATTAAAAGAAGAAATAATTTCTTAATCAACTGGTTGTTTTACAAATGTTCCCGCTAAGTTTTAAAGCATAGCGGGAACATTAAAATTATTGGGTATTGACAGCATGCTGTTTTGCCTTGGAGAAAGCATTGGTAAGATGGTGGGCCTTTCCCGGTGCTATATTTCTATTAATAGTTTTCGGACTTCGGCTTGTAAATAAATAGGCGGCAATTCCGGCTGCAACTGAAGCAGCGATAATAAGATTTCTGTTCATAATAGTAGTTTTTGCTTAATAGTTAATTGGCATGCCACCATAATTATGTGCATTCCTGAAGCTGAATGTTCTACATAAAGTTTTATCTCATACTTAGCAGAGTCTCCTCAACTCCCACACGTCAACATACCTTTTGGCAAAACGGGTTTCTGCAGTTGTTGTTGAAACGCTACAGTTTCAAAAACATTATTAACACAGATTTTGAAGTCTGCAGGGCTTAACATACTTAAGTATAACGTTTTAATATTTAGTTTTAAAACTCGTTATTAAAATAATCCTATGCGTATTTTTTTTCTTGTAGTGCTTGTTTATTTAAGTAATATGTGCCTCGCGCAGAATGATAACTTCCCCGATTACCGGAGTAAGAAAGAAATTTTTACCCGCATTACCGAAAAGGATATTCGCAGCGATATTGCTTCTTACAGCATGGGAGGTATGGACGAAAGTATCGGGAAACTTCCGCTTAAAACCATTCCTATAACAGCCTCGGGCAGCAATTTTATTTCTTTTGCAGGCAATAATATATACGTTACCATTACTGCCGCACCATTCGATCCCAAGAAGCATAAATTAGGGTATTACGATACCAAATACCTCGTGAAAATTGATAATAAACCTTACTTTGGTGATTATGGAAAAGTGCCCAAAACAGTAATTGAAAGTGTACGGGTTATTATAGACAGAGATACCATAGCAATTCCTCCAGCCGCTTATGGTGATTTGTATAACCCTATTTTTACCTTCAAAGAAAAAGGTGTTGAAAAATCGCAGAACAAGGTTTATTATTCTGCTGACGGCCGGAAAATTTACATCTATATGCTCAAGCCCGAAACAGGTGGAAGCTATGAAGTAACATGGGTTATACAAGATAAAAAATACCTGAAGCGTGTGGTTGATTTTGGTTTTCTTAAATAGGAAGTTTAACCTGCTGCAATTGTCTTTTCACTACATGATAAAAGTGTTTCACTATATAATAAAAGCAAGGGTGTTGCTATTGCAAACTTCTCAGTATGCAAAGTAATCTTTGAGAACTATTAAGGGCATAAATTATTAAATACCGCACCATCCCCGTACTATTGTTGTTGTACAGTTTTTTGTGCAACACCTCTATATTTTTTATTCGGCTTATGTTATCAAGCTTAGCAAAAAATAATGTTGACTTTTTTAAAAGCAACAACAACTAAATGTTTCTAAATTCATTTTAACAAAACAGAACAGTTTTCGGCAAGCTATTTTCTTATGCTACAAAATCAGTAAAGTTGCTGGTGCTAATTTTTAAATCATCATTATGAAAAAACTTTTTCTTCCCATCCTGTTTATCATTTTATTACCCTTAACTTATTCGTGCGGAAGTTCACGGCTTGCAGGTTATACACTTAACGAGAACGATGCTGCTTCCGCCATTCGCCAGCTATTACAATTAGGCGTAAGGGGTAACTCGTTAACCGGCGCTTTTAGCAAAGAAACTATTTTGTCAACTCTTTTTCCAACACCAATTAAGAACGTTTTAAATACTTTAAACACACTTGGGTTAACCAACGAAATTGATAGGTTTACTACCACTTTAAGCACTGCTGCAGAAAAAACAGCATTAGCTTCGGTTCCCATTTTTGAAAACAGCATTAATAACATGAGGTTTAATGATGCGATGCGTATTATTAAAAACGGAGGCACATCAGCTACGGATTATTTAAGAGCCTCAACAGGCGATAGCATTCGCCGCTCAATAGGTCCCATTATGGAAGCCGCAATAAACGAGTATAAAATTAACGATCAATGGAACGATATAACAAGACCGGCAAAAGCTATAGCAGGAAATAAACTCAATCTCGATTTGGCTAACCTTATGTCAGGCATTGTTGCCGAAACCATGTTTCGTAAGATTGCTGAAAAAGAAACACAGGTTCGCCAGGATGCTAATGCCAGAACAACTTCGTTACTACAGAAAGTATTTTCTAAAAGCTGGAATTAAGCTGCGTTTCTTTTTAAAAATGTTTGCGAAGGTTTAGCAGTTATTTATAAGACTAAAAAAAAGCAAGGTTCAACCAGTTCCTTGCTTTTTTATTTTTATGGGATAGCCATATTAGAACATAAAAGCTTTTTCCCTGTGATTTTTTTTTAAAAAGATGGCAGTTATAATACCCATGGCCTGAAAGGTTTATCCCGTATTTCTTTGCTTGTTTTAACCAATCATTATAAATGCATATCTTATTTTCATTTTCCGAACTTACTTTATGTTCAAGCTATATCACCTGGTGTTTATTCTGATTATTGGCTCTGTCGAAGTCAATGCACAATCAGGAACGCTTAATGGTTTGCTTTTAGACAGTATCACCCATTTTCCTATTGATTACGGAACGATAACAAATGCAACCAGGAAAAAAACAGTTCACTCAGATGAAAAAGGTTTCTTCCGCCTTGAAGTTGCACCAAACGATTTTATTTATGCCATAGCAAAGTCTTATCGCTACGACACTTTAACGTACTCGTTCCTTTTTTCTGATACTATCAATATTTTTTTATCGCCAACGGGTACCATCTTACCAAATGTAACTGTCAGGACAACATATAATAAATACCAGCTCGACAGCATAGACAGAAAGACAGAGTTTGAGCAAAACAGGGGAACAACACTAAACACCCTTTCTTCATCTCATCCTTCTGGTTTTGGTCTCACTTTTAACCTCGACAGGTTTTTCAAAAAGAAATACAAGTATAAAAAGCGCAATGAGCATTCCTTTATCAAGAGGGAAAAAATGGCCTACTCCGATTACCGCTTATCTTCACACCTTGTTGCTTACTACACACGCTTAAAAGGTGATGCGCTTAGAGATTTTATACACGTATACACACCAGATTATAATTGGTTAAGACAACATACTACAAACGAGGACGTGATGTATTATATTAATGACAAATTAAAAGCTTATAAAGCCATTCGTAAATTGAAAGATTGATGTGTTGGTTGATAGGTTTATAAGTTAAGGTTATCCTATTTACAGGTATATAATTTGTGCGAAGAATACTTCAAGCTTTCTAACTGAATGAAAAGGATTTAAGTGACATACTTTGAAGCCTAATGTACCTGAATTTTTTGGCATTGTTTTAGAACGATACGGGAAGGAGGATAAGTAACATTTTTATTAATTAATAATAACAACTATGAAAAAAGCATTCATTTATTTAGTACCATTTACAATGGGTTTGTATTCTGTGACAAGTGCCCAGGATCAAAATAAAACAACTACAGGCCAGGAAATAAAAAAAGATGCAAAAAAGGCGGGTCATGCAGTTAAAAAAGGAGCAGTAGCAGTAGGTAATAAAACTGCTGAAGTAGCTGCCAAAGGAGCAGCTAAGGTACAAGACAGAACGTACGATGGTAAAGTAGCACCTAACGGCAGAACGGTTTACATTACTGAGGACAGCAGGTATTACTGGGTTGATAAGAAAGGAAAGCGTCAATATGTAACGGAAGACCAACTGAAAGATAAGAATAAATAGCAGGTGTAGTTACACACTTATGAATTCTTACAAGAGGCTGTATCAAAAGTAAGATGCAGCCTCTTTTTATATGTATCCGCCAAGAGAAAAAGTTGATTAAGCGAGGTAAAGTTCTCCTCTAAATAAAAAAGAGGCTGCCTCTTTTAAGACAGCCCCTTCTGTGGAACTGAGGGAACTCCAATCGAACCACTTGCTAATCTTCTTTATTTTATTCAAACAATTAAAATAGCTAGTATATAGGCAAGTAAAGTCAAATTCTAAAAACTCGACCTCCTCTTGGCTCTGTCGCATCTGCCAACATTTCTATAAATTCAAATAAAAATAATAGGAAGCTGCAATTGAAACTTAGTTCTTTAAGAATCTGTTTAACTTCCTTTTTTATAGAATTATTCTTTTTAATTAAATGCGATGCACCTGTTCGAGAGGTCATCTTTTTATGAGCCTAAATAAGTGTTTGGTAGTAGGAATATAAAAAAGAAAATCTGCATTTATCAATAAAGACAGGGTGGATGAACGTGAGCGGAAAATACTTCAATTATTGAGTACGGTATAATCTAAAATACTAAACGAGAAACAAGAGCCTTTACCCGGTTCACTTTCTATATGTAAGTTGCCACCGTTTTTTTCTATAAAATCTTTACTGATTAATAAACCCAAACCGGTGCCTTTTTCTTTTTCTGTGCCACGCCGGGTAATTGACTCATTTAGTTCCAAAAGCTTTTTAATCTTTGATGCGCTTAAGCCAATGCCTGAATCAAGCACCTGCAATTTTATCCGGTTTTCATGTAAGGTTGCTTTTACATAAACTTCACTTTCCCGGTAACTAAATTTTATTGCATTGCTTAATAAATTGCGCATCACAAATTCTATCATGTCCTTGTCTGCAAAGCCATATAAGTTTTCTTCTGCTACTACATGCATTCTTATGTTTTTCATATGTGCATTTAATTGCAGCACTTTAACCGCGTTTATTAAAACAGGATGAATGGCAAATTGCTCTTTCCTGAATTGCAATAAATTCATCTGCGATCGTGACCATTGCAATAAATTATATAAAAGTTGGTTGAGGTTGTCAAGCGATGCCTGTGCTTCGTGACTTAGCTTTTTCTTTTCGTCTTCATCCAGCTTGTTATGGTGCTCTGTTATTAGTTTAAGGGTTGACTGCATTGTAGCGAGGGGATTGCGCAGGTCGTGAGAGATGATGGAAAACAGTTTGTCTTTTAACTGGTTTAGCTGTGTCAGTTTTAATTCAGAATTTTTTAGCTGCGAAATTATATTTTCTAACTGAAGGTTCTTCTGCTTAAGATCTGCCGTTTGTTCTTCCACCTGCAATTGTAATTCTGCTTTCTGTTTTTCAAAAAGCTCTTTCTTTTCTGTCTCTCTTTCCAAAGCCATTCTTTCTTTTTCTACGATCTCATTTGCCAATTGTATGCGTGTATTATTTAACCGGCTTGCCAGGCCTAAAGCAAAAAGAATAACCTGAACAAGGGTGCCTATCTGTATCAGATAACGGGTGAGAAAATTATCAGGGATTAATCTAAGTTCACGTGTAATAAATAGAGCACCACCCACTACCAAAAGAATATTCGCGTAAATAAAATATTGGGCAGGCTTATAGCTTTCTCTATAATAAGCTACTACACCAGAGTAAAGCATCATAAACAAAATGAGGGTGCCTAAAATACCGACTATGGTAACCGAAGCATTTAGTATGTCAATACGTAAGCTGTAGGAAATAATACCGGCAATCATCAATAAAACACACAATACAGCAAGAATATTTAAAACCATATTGGTTTGAGGCAGGATGGCAGAAGTATGCAGGTAGGTTTTAGTAAAAAATATGCGGGCTAACCCATTAAAGGGAACAATCAGCATGAAACAATACGTATCCCATAGAGGTGCATTAGGCCACAAATATTCTATCGCTATGCCGTAGTAAAAAGAAAAATATAAGCCAAGACCAACGAGGCTTAAAACATAATACAGGTAACTAAGATCTTTTACTGCAAAAAAGATAATGAGATTATATAAAGCCATTACCAGTATTACTCCCAAAAACAATCCCTGCCACAATAAACGGTTGCTATCCTGCCGTTCGAACGTAGCCAAAGGCACCAGTGTTAGTAAAGGATTATTAGTTTGGTAAATGCTTAAGCCACTTCTAAGCTTCATTACTATATCTACAGGTTGGCCTTTGCTTAATTGTACAATAACTCCATTGGTGTTTGATTGTAAAGACCTGTCTTTTAGTTTTAGTAAGCTGCCCGATCTCTGCTGTTGCCACCCGGTATCACTTTTGTTTTTTATCCAGCATTCAACTATGCCTGTTTTTGAAGTTTGTATATAATATTCTTTGTCAAAATTCGTGTTATTAAGAATTGAAAAACTACACCAGATATCTTTCGTTTGTTCCTCCGAAAGATCAGGCTTGTTAATGAATTTTATTGAATGGTTAATATAATCATTGAAAGTAGCGGAGCCTTCTGCATCTGCAAGCCATTTAATTTGAGAAGGTTCTATTGCAATGGTTTCACCTTCTGTATTAATGGTAAAAATTCTTTGCCCCTCTGCTTTTATACAAAAGAGAAATGTTACAATAAATGCTATAAATTGGTGTTGTTTCAAATGCAAGTCAGCTTGTTTTCGTTCGCATAAATTTAATAGTTTAACTTATGATAACCACTAATTAAATGGCCGGAATAAAAGTGTTACTGGTAGAGGACGACTGGATAATAAGTAAAGAGATTTCTTATTCTTTACACGATCTTGGCTTTGATGTAATTGGAACGTGTGATACAGGTGAAGAGGCATTGAAGATGATAAAAGCTAACAAGCCGGATATTGTTTTATTAGACATTGACCTGTCATCAGAAATGACCGGTATAGATGTAGCAAAAAAACTAAAGCAGGAAAATACAGTGCCTTTTATTTTTCTAACAGCCTTTGCAGATTCTAAAACAATAGAAATGGCAAAGGTCGCAGAGCCATACGCGTATCTTATAAAACCGGTTAACCGCGATACGTTATATTCTACTATTGAAATAACACTTCATAATGCTTCCCGAAGAAATGACCCTTTGCCTTCTATGGTTCCATTGAAAGAAAACCTGACTATGGAAGACGGCATTTTTGTAAAGGCAAATAAGCGGCTCGAAAAAGTATTGCTTCGCGAGATTTTAATGGTGGAAGCGTACGATATATATGCAATGATCTACACGCTCAGTCATAAATATTTACTCAATTCATCACTGAAGGTGGTTGAAGATAAATTTCCTTCTTCCCGTTTTATAAGGGTGCATCGTTCTTATATAGTTAACATAGATAAGATAGAGGCAATTGAAGAAAGCGATTTAATAGTTAATGATAAAAGAATACCAATCGGTAAAACATATAAAGATGACCTGATGAAAAGACTTTCATTTTTGTAAAGACTGTTTAAATTTTATTTAACCACATTGGCACAGCAGACACAATAGGAATACTTGGCAATCTTCTTTTATGTTCCTATGTTCCTATGTCGTTTATGTATTCATACTAAGTTCACCTGCCAATTATATTCATTCACTAGTAATTTCACATCATTCACCAGTATTTGTACACACCTTATTCCAATACATCTAAATTGTTATTGAAATAATTGCTGCTTATATGAAATACCTGGCCTCACCGGGAATGGTTACTGCGGTATGGATCAGTTTGATTGCTTACATCGCTTTCATTCTTTATTTCGTAATACGCGGCGCCATCCGAACAAAAAATATTAGCGATTACGCAACCGGAAGCATTAACTTTTCTCCCTATGCTTTAGGCTTTTCACTCGCCGCATCTATGAGCAGTGCAGCAACTTTCATCATCAATCCCGGTTTTGTGGCATATTATGGCATCAGCGCTTTTTTATCTATGGGTGTTTTTCTTCCTATCGGAACTTTAATATCATTGGCTGTGCTTTCAAAACGTTTTCGCAAAATTGGGCATACTATAAAAGCTAAAACATTGGGTCAATGGATTGGCACACGTTATAACAGTAAAGGCTTTACATTATACTTTGCTTTTGTATCCCTGCTAATGATTGCATTTATTGTGTTGATTTGTGTTGGGCTTACGCAGGTAATTTCCCGGTCTTTAAATCTTGAAATATTACCTACGCTTATTTGCATTGTTCTTTTCACATTCGGTTATATGATGTTTGGTGGCGCAAACTCTATGGTGTACACCAACATGATGCAGGCTATATTAAAGTTGTGTGTTGCTATTATACTGCTTACTTCAGGCTACGAACATTTTGCAGGAGGTATTCATTCTTTGCTTGATAAACTATCTGCAATAGATCCTAATCTTCAGGAACCCTTCAATACTGCAAGTCCGCTATACCGTGATTTTTTTGAAGTAGTTATTGCGCAAATGATAGTGGGAGTTGCTATTGTTTGCCAACCGCATATTCTTACCCGTTCATTGTTTTTAAAAGATGATAAGGACGTAAATAAATTTTTGAATGTTGCTATAGCGGTGCAGGCTGTTTTCTTCCTGGTTGTTTTTAGTGGTTTATATGTGCGGTTGTTTTTTCCTGACCTTATGTTTGACGGTAATAAAATTCCGCTTGATGGTGTAATGTCTTCCTTTGTGGTTAAGCCGCTTTCCTGTTTATTTGGCAGTTGTAATTATTCTTGGAATGATATCCGCAGGCATGTCAACATTGGAAGGGCTGATACAGTCACTAAGCACAACCATTACATCCGACCTTATAAAACCACTTACCGGAAACCGATTAATAGAAAACGAACACGGTGGAGTGATACGTGAGCTGGTGATGAACAGGATTGTAATTGCAGTTCTCGCTGCTGTATCTATTACTATCTCTTACCAGCAATTAATTAACCCTGATTTAAGCGTGGGAATACTTGCACAGAATGGCGTGTATGCATTTTTTTCTTCGGCATTTGTTCCTGTTGTGTTTGGTATTTTTTTAAAAGAAGTTCATAAGGCTGCACCTATTGCAGCTTCGGTAACTGCGTTGGTTGTTCACTTTGGTGTTTACTATGGCAGGCTTACAGGCTATATGCATAGCGGCACCAGAAATCCCGGTATAGCTTCAGCGCTGGCAATTATTTGTTCAGTGGTTGTAGGAGTAACATTGTATGTAGCATTAAGAAAAAAGTTGAATGAGAAAGATCGTTTACATATTCCTTCTGTTGATATGGCCGCTGCTAATTAAGGCTGAAAACAGTTGTTTGCCCGATTATGGTTTGCCTGTAAAAATGATGAACATATCAGGGAGGCAGCTTGCTTATGTAGAGAAAGGTAAGGGCAAAAACATCATCCTTATTCATGGCCTTGGTGGAAATATTTCTCACTGGACAAATAACATTAAATCTCTGGCAATGTCTTTTCATTGCATCGCCTTAGACCTTCCGGGTTATGGTTATTCAAATAAAAATATTGATACAACTAATAGAGACCTGCTAGGCTTTTATTCTAATGTTGTTCTTGAATTTATCCAAAAGAAAAGTGTGAAAGATGTAACGCTTGTTGGTCATTCAATGGGTGGGCAGATTGCAATGATAGCAGCATTAAAAGATCAAAGCAAGGTGAAGCACCTGGTACTTGTATCACCTGCAGGTTTGGAAACATTCACTATGCAGGAAGCACAACTGCTAACATCCACCACCCCATCATCTGTTTTTGAAAAGCAGGATGAAGCAGCTATAAGGGCTTCCTTTAAAAGAAATTTCTATAACCAGGTGCCTGAAAAGCTCGTACAGGAAAGATTGAAGTTTAAAGACTGCAGCGATTTTTCTAAATATGCGATTGCTGTAAGCAAAGGTGTACAGGGTATGCTTCAGCACCCCGTAAAAGATCAGTTGAAAAATATAAAACAGGATGTATTGATCATCTATGGTAATGAGGATGCGCTTATTCCCAATAAATATTTGCATCCCTCGTTAAGCTTAAGCGAAGTGGTAAAAAACGGTACAGATAATATACCTGTCAGCAAATCAATTCTTATCAATAACGCAGGTCATCTCGTTCAGTACGAGCAGCCGGGGGAATTGAATAAAGCCATTATAAATTTTGTAAATAACACTTATTTTAAATAACAACAAAACAACTAACATGCAAAAATTTCTTCTACCGCTATTCTGCTTTATGGTGTATTGCAGCAATGGCGCAAAGTACCGGAAGAATATCCGGTAGAATTACAGATGCTCAAACCAGGGAACCGCTGGCAGGTGCAACGGTGGCATTACGCAGTGGCAATGCTAATGCGGTAACAGATGACCAGGGCAAATTTGTATTGAACAATGTAAAGCCCGGCAGGTACACCGTTGTTATGTCTTTTGTTGGTTATGGTGATGCCAATCAAACTGTGCAGGTAACAGCAGGCGGGGATGCCAATGTTGATATGGAATTAAGCATATCAACAAGAACAGAAGAAGAAGTTGTAGTAACTGCTTCAAGACGTGCTGAAAAAATTACACGTGCCCCGGCTGCTATCAGCGTTATCAATGCCCGTGATCTTGAGCAATCTGCATCTTTCTTACCAGGTGAACTTGCTTCTAAATTACAGGGTGTGGAGTTTGTGCGTACAGGTGTAAATGGTGTTGGTATCAATGCCCGTGGCTTTAATAATGCCTTCAATGCAAAAATCCTTCAAATGACCGATGGTCGTAATAGTATGATGGCTGGTGGCAGCGGCTTGCCCTCAGGTATTATGAACACCGTTATTAAAGAAGATATTGAGCGTTTAGAAATTGTATTAGGACCTAACTCTGCGTTGTATGGACCTAATGCCCACAATGGTATTGCTAATACCATTACTAAAGACCCACGGAAATACCAGGGAACTACTATGGCTATAACAGCAGGCAACCAAGAAGTTTTTAGCGGACGTTTCAGGCAGGCAACCAAGATCAATAACAAGTGGGCTTATAAAATTACGGGCGAATACACTACAGGTAAAGACTTTGAGTTTCACGACAGTATTTATAATGCTGGTAATACCGGAAAGAATACCTACTTACCAATTCCGTCACATACGTGGAGAGGCTCACGCTTATTATAGTGTTACTTCTAAAAGCGACATCATTGTATCTTATGGTGGCAGTAAGAATAACTTTCTTAGTGTAAACAATACCGGTCGCAATCAAATTCGTGACTGGAAGTTTTCTTATCTGCAGGCACGTTATGTAAGCCCTCACCTTTTTGTCCAGGCTTATGAAACATGGACAAATGTTGGGCAGTCATATGGTATCCCCGGCTATACGAGAGATTACTGGAATAGAACACATAGTTCTGTCACCGATCCAACTCTTCCAAATTATGCTACTGCCGGTCGTCTCCTGCCCGATTCGGCAGAACTTAATGCACTTCGCTTAGGCAACAGGTTTAAAGAAGAGTCAAAAAGATTTAACAGCGAAGCTCAATACAATTACAACTTTGAGAATGCAGGCGTGTATTTGGTAGCAAGTGCCTCTTATCAAAAAGATGACCCTAAAACTTATGGAACAAGTTTGGCAGATGCAAACCAGAAAGTGGAAGTAACTCAATATGGCGGCGCTTTGCAATTAGAAAAAACATTGCCTGCTGATATAAAACTGGTAACTGCAGCAAGGTTAGACCATCATAGCTTATTCGGCAATTTGTTTGCACCAAAAGTTGGCCTCATAAAAGGTGTACCCGGTGGTGCTGTGCGTTTAACATGGGGTAAAGCTTATGCTGCACCAATCATTCTGTTTCAACGTGCAAGTGTGTTTGGTTTAGTATATGGCAACGGCACCGGCGTTAAGTACATACCTAATGGTGCAAACGCAAATGAACCAGGTTCAGTTACAACTACTGTAGCACTACAACCCGAAGAAATACACACATGGGAGCTTGGTTATAAAGGTACCATAAGCAAGAAGCTCTATGTTGATATTAATGGATATTATGGCCAGAGCAAAAACTTCTTAAGCCCTGCAATAACAGTTGGCGGCCGTGCATTAAGTGTTGGCGATATTCCAATTACACCAGCCATCCCTGGTACAGTTAATGCTTCCGGTGTTTTAAGCGGAGGTACTTTTTTAACTTATTTCAACTACGGTAAAATTGCTTCATACGGTATAGACCTCGGCTTGAATTATTATTTTACAGGTAATATAAATCTTTCCGTTAAATACTCTTATTTCGGCTCGGATATTACTAAGGACAAGCCTGAAAATGATGCTAACCGCGATGGCTATGTGTCGTTGGAAGAAAGAAGTTTGAATGCGCCAAAAAACCGTATTGCTGCAACGTTAAGTTTCCAGAATTTGTTTAAGAGTAAAGCATTTCTAAATTTGTCAACACGATGGGTTGAGAAGTTTGATTTATACAGCGGAAGCCAGATAGGAACCGCAGCGGGCCAGGGCAAAAGAGGAGTAGTATATGGAGGGATTAATCCTTTAAACAACACGCCTCGTAACTACTTAAAGAACTTTGATCGGGGCCCGATGGGAGGCTTCACCACCTTTGATGCAAGTGCAGGTTACCGCTTTTTTGAAATGCTAAGCTTAGGGGCAAGTATCAGTAATATTTTTGATACTGATCAAAGAGAGTTCGTTGGGTCTCCATTAATAGGTCGTCTGTTTTCTTTTGAATTAAGAGCTAATATTCCTAATGGATCTCAAAGATCAAAATAGCTGTAGTTGTTGTATGTAATGGCATCTGTTTGTTCAGGTGCCATTTTTTTAACTGCTTTTTGCCAGAGATTTACTAACCTTTCTTAATACAAAATATGATAAGATCTACAGAGCAAGCGGCACAACAAGTTGTGGTCCATGCTGCATACAAAGCGGGTAGTAATACAATTGAAACAAATGGCATCCAACTTCGTTATTTAGAATTTGCCGGAGATAAGCCCACCATATTTTTAATGCATGGCTTAACTGCAAATGCACATGCTTTTGATGGATTGATAGCAGAAGGGTTAAGCCCCGCATTTAATGTTATTTCAATTGATCTTAGGGGCAGGGGAGAAAGCGATCAGCCGCAAACCTATACACTTGCCGATCATGCTGCTGATATAATAGGGATACTGGATAAACTGCAGATACAAAAGGCAATTATTGGCGGGCATTCTTTTGGAGGACTGCTCACTTTTTATTTAGCAAAACATTTTCCGGAGCGAATAGAAAAGATGCTGTTAATGGATGCAGCAGCACGTATGCACGAAAACACAAAAGAAATGTTAGGTCCTGCATTAAGCCGGTTAGGACAAACCTTTCCTTCGTTCGATTATTATATTAATAAAGTAAAATCTGCCCCTTACCTTGATTTTTGGGTAGATGAAATGCTGAGTTATTACAAAGCAGATGTGAAAGTAAATGAGGATGGAACGGTAACCTGTATTCCGCAACCGATGCACATGGCAATGGCAGTAAACGGCGTACTTGCCGAACCGATTATTGAATACATGCAAACAGTTGAACAACCTGCAATACTTATTAACGGGCCGGGTTTTTATACAATGGGTGCTGCATTATTGCCAAAAGAAAATGCATTTGAAACAGCTAACATGATGAAAAATTGTAAGTATGTAAAGGTACCCGGCAATCATCAGACTATGCTTTATGGGGATGGCGCTAAAGCAATAGTAAAGGCTATCAAAGAATTTTTAAAACCGGTTTGATTCTTTGAAATCAAATAGACACTATAGGCACAATAGAATACATCTAATCATCACTTAAAAATTATCTATGTTCTTATGTGTCATGTGAGTAGTTGAAAAGCCGATTAATATAGGCTTTCTTAATAACCCCGTCCTTTAGGGCGGGGGTAATGAAAACCGTGGTGTGCAAAGGGCTTTAGCCCTTAACTTCTTTAACGGACAATAATAATTAAATTGTAAATAATGCAAAGGCGCACAGTATTGATAACAGGCAGCACAAGCGGCATCGGTTTGGCTATTGCAAAAGCATTTGCAAAGCAGGGGTGTAACATTATCTTCAATGGACTTGAAGCCAATGGTGCTGACATAGCTCAAGAAGTAGCAGCATACTACGCTATTGAATATATGTTCTTCCCTGCAAACATGCTGCAACCTGCAGCACTCAGGGAAATGGTGGAAACAGCCATGTCAAAATTCGGCGTCATTGATGTGCTGGTAAATAATGCAGGCATTCAACATGTATCACCTATTGAAGACTTCCCCGAAGACAAATGGAATGACATTATAGCTATCAATCTTACATCAGCTTTTCACCTTACCAAGGCAGTATGGCCCGGGATGAAAGCTCAGAATTTTGGAAGAATTATAAACATAGCATCTGCTCATGGCCTATTTGCATCAGAATTTAAAAGTGCTTATGTAGCAGCAAAGCATGGTGTTGTTGGCTTTACAAAAACTGCCGCTCTTGAGGGGGCTCCGTTTGGTATAACCTGTAATGCAATATGCCCCGGCTACGTAAAAACTCCTTTAGTTGAAAAGCAGATTGGCGACCAGGCAAGAGTGCATAATCTTCCTGAAGATGAAGTGATAAAAAAGGTTATTCTTGCCAAGCAGGCAATAAAAGAATTTGTACCTGTTGAAACGATTGCAGAGCTAGCTTTATTTCTTGCTTCTGATATAGCTGCTACTATTACGGGTACAGCAATGCCGGTTGATGGTGGTTGGTCCGCGCAGTAGGGTTAATGATAGGTATGAATTGTCAATCAATGTCGTTTACTTTACTTTGAAAGTTTCACTCGAAGAAAGCCTGGAAAGGTGATGCATCAGGTAACCTTATTTATAAAGGCACCGCCAGCAACTTATATTACAGGCACTTGTATTTTATAGCATCATCCTTACCACGCATTACGTTAATCTATAGTGCAAGTGACATTAGCAGGCATGCTTTATTTTTACGTGCTTTGTTTTTGTCTTTTGCAGCTATTCTTATTTTGAAAAATAGATGAGGATCTGTTGGTGAAGAACACCAACGGCGAAAGGATATGTTGGTGAAGAACATCAACAACGGCGAAAAAAATAGATGAATAAGGATCTGTTGGTGAAGAACATCAATAGCGGCTATAAAAAAGATAAGTTCTACTATCCGACTTCTAAAAGCTGAACTTTCGAAGCCTTATTAACAGATAGTTGTTGTTCTACGTACCCTACACCTTTAGATAAATAGTTTGCCTGAAAAAAGAATATTATAGCTGCGTTTTATCCCGGTAGTCCAACGCAGGTTTACGGTTACCGAGCAAGGGTATGTATTTAAAATTTTCTCCTCTCTTCTTTTTCCATTCTTCTTTGGCTTTATCAATCAGGGTTTGATTTGTAAAGAGGTCAATGCCCATCAGAGATAACGTTTTAGCTGCTACTATCATTCCTTTTATACCTATATCAGTTCCGCCACAAGCTACTGCCTGCCAGCTGTGGGGTGATGTACCCGGTATCCATGTTGCAGCACGTAAACCAACTGTGGGTACAACCCAACTCACATCTGCTACATCTGTAGAACCTCCTGATAAGTTGTCGCTGCTTATCATTTTATAGGATTGAATAGTTGCAGCCTCTGTTAAAGCAGGCTTATCAACATCAACAAAAGACTCTTGTAATTTTTTTCCGAAAGTGATTTCTTCAGGTGTGTACTTTACACCGCCAACTTTTTCAAGGTTCTCATGCATTGCTTTGGCTAACACATCTATTGGTAATAATTCATATACACCGCTGGTTATTTCATATTCCATTTTTGTACCTGTACCCAAAGCACCGGCTTCTGCTGTTTTCACCAACCTTGCAAAGAGGTCCTTTAAAATATCTCGTCGGGGATGGCGAACATAATAATACACTTCGGCAAAATCAGGAACCACGTTAGGCGCTTTTCCTCCGTCGGTTATTACATAATGAATTCGTGTGTCAGAAGGTATATGCTCGCGCATCAGATTTGCCATGAAATCCATTGCTTCCACAGCATCAAGTGCAGAACGACCTTTTTCAGGCGAGGTAGAAGCATGGGCTGAAATGCCTTTAAAACGGAACTTCGCTGTTATATTGGCCAGTGAGGAATAAGGATTAGCTGCATTCTTGCTATCGGGGTGCCAATGGATTACTACATCTGTTCCTTCAAACAAACCTTCCCGCGCCATATACACTTTACCTGAACCTCCTTCTTCGGCAGGTGTTCCATAAACTTTTATTGTTCCTTTTAACTTGTTGTCTTGCAAATACTTTTTCAATTCAATACCCGCTGCTACTGATGCCGTACCAAAAAGATGATGTCCGCAACCATGACCTGCACTGTTACCTGCGGGTTCTTTTTCAGGCTTCGCAGTTTGCGATAAACCTGGTAATGCATCAAATTCTGCCAGTATGCCTACAACCGGTTTCCCTTCGCCAAAACTGGCTACAAATGCTGTGGGCATTCCGGCTACACCTGCTTCTATTGTAAAACCGGCATCTTTCAACGTTTGTTGCAGTAGTGCTGAACTCTTTACTTCTTTATATCCTACTTCGGCGAAATTCCATATCTGCAATGCCCGTTCTTTATAGAAATCATATTTACTGTCTATATCTTTTATGGCTGCTTCTTTTTGCTTTGTATTATTAGCGACAGGTTTTGTATTTTTTTGAGAATATGATATTAGAGATGATAAAAGAAAAATGAATAGAGATAGTGAAAAGAGGAACTTCTTCATGGAGTATAATATTAAAGATTGAAAGAATACTTTAAAAAAAGCTTCCCTGATGAGAGAAGCTTTATATTATTATTTACTCATTAACCTGCGTCTTTACATAAATGTCAGGGATAGGTTTTGGCAAATTCGGATTTGAATTTATTTCATTTTGTGAGTAGATAATTCTTTCAGGATGTTTTGTAGCAGTTGATGTTGTAAAAGGTATAGGAACATTTACATCATTATCAGTCTTCCTTAAACGACGTGCATCATTAAACGGTAAAATAGTTCCATATAAGCTCACATATCTTTCTTCAATGATTTCTCTTAACAGCGCACGATCAGGAGTTAGATTTCCAGCATTCTCTATTCCACCGGAATTAAAATCCGCTGCAACATAATCATCATACTTTATCGTTCCGCCGGTTGGTGGAGCAATTAGCAAACCAAGGTTTGTTCTTAAAACAGCACGCACTTTATTCAGTTGTGCCAATCCTTCCGTAAAGCCATTAAGTCTATAACCTGCTTCAGCCAAAATGAGCAATGTTTCTTCGTAAGTAACCAACGGCATTGGTGCATTTTTAGCGGCTACACCTAATTCTGTATTGGAAGAGGAGCCGCCTATTCTATAATACCTTGCCCTTGCATCTTCATTTGTTTTTGTATTATTCCTCGTGCCCGTAACCCCGGCTTTTAGTAATACATCATTTAGATAAGTGCCCGTTGTAGTTAAGAACCCGCCACGTTGTTCTATGAGGGAGTTGAGTAAATTGTAATCACCATTAGACACCAGCCCGGGTGGATAAAACTTCCATGAATTAGCGGTTGAATTAATTCCCAGCGAGGCTGCAGCAAAAGCTTTAGCGTAATCCCTTGTCTCTAAATAGTACCTTGCCTTTAATGAATATGCTACCATTACCCACGATGTGCTTTTGCCCTGGAAGAAAATGTCATTTGTGATGACCACAGTTGCAGGAACAACTTTCAATTCTGCAATAGCTTCATCCAATAATGTTTGTATGCCTGCATATACATCTAATTGCTTATCAAATTTTGGAACCGGAAATTTATCGTTGGCTCTTTCAGCAAAAGGAATATCACCATACAAGGCAGTAGCAGTACCAAGTGCATTTGCTTCAAGTATTTTAGAGATGCCCGAATAGGATTTGTTGTTGGGAAGTTTTTCGCGAATGATGCTTCCCTGTTTTGAAATACTCTGGTAAACAAAATTCCATGTGTCATTAGATTCTTCTGCCGATAGATTGTATTCTCCTAAACTTTTATACAGCAATTGCGCTCCCCTGTATTGGTTCATCCACATGCCGGTGATGCGTTGTATATGGCTCACCTGTACGGCAATGTTTGCTAATTCCATCCCTTTCAATAAGGTCTCGGCATTTACATCAACAGGGTTGTTGGGATCAATGTTTTTGCCATCGTAAACTTTTGTGCATGATATGGAAGACATGATCACTGCAATTATTATAAGTATCTTTTTCATTATGCTTATTTTAAAACATCAAATTAATTAAGGGTGATAGTAAATAAGTAAGAGCGTGTGCTGGGGTTGGTAAAGTACTCGGTACCAAATCCATTGTTAACCCCTGTTTGATTTACTTCGGGATCAAAGCCAATAATACCGGTCCATAATACAAGGTTTCTGCCTGTCAAAGAAAAGCGGACAGAATTAAATTTTGTTGCTTTTGTAAAGCGGGCTGATTTTAAAGTATAGCCTAATGAAACCTCACGCAATCTTGTCCAGCTTGCATCGCCCACAAAAAATTCCCTGATGGCTGATGCGCCCAAACCTGCTCCACGCGAGGTGTACCAAGCCTGATCCAGCAAAACCTCTCCACCCCCATAATCACCTATGTTACCCCTTACTTTTGTGCCTGTAGCAAAGGTTTGACCATTTACATTTTTCAGATCTTTTGTTAAGGTGATTTCGTGACCTACATCTGCATGTGTACCATAATTATACAATACCGATTTAGTGCCCTGGCTAATATCGCCACCCTGGAAAGTCTCAAATAATACATTCATATCAAATCCTTTGAAGCCTGCACTTAAACCTGCAGCACCACGCCAGTCTGGATTTGGATCACCGATAACTCCTTGCGTCAAGTCCACCAATGGAAAGCCATTGGCGTCTAATGCATATCCTCCCTTAGGATCGCGTAATGCACGGGGACCCCATAATACACCGAGCGGGTAGCCCGCTACAGCTCTTGAACTTACAGATTGCGTTGAAAGATCAACTGAGCTGGTACCGCTTAAGCTCAGTACTTTATTTCGGTTTTTATTATAGTTACCGTAAACCTGCAAATCAAATCCTTTTGATTTAATAACACCAAGCCGGAAGTCAGTTTCAAAACCCTTATTTTCCATAGAAGCAGCATTGGCATACTGACTTGTAAAGCCGCTGGAAGGAGGCAGACCAACGTTCAATAAAATATCTTCGATCTTGTTTTGATAATAAGACATAGATAAGGTAAACCTATCCTGTATAAAGCGCAGATCTGTTCCTATCTCCCATTCTGTTTTTATTTCCGGTTTCAGGTTTTCATTTCCCTTCCTTCTATTCAGCCGAAATCCTCCACCAAAGTTGGTAACGGCAAGACCATCATCATACGCATCGTACCGGGCGGTTTCGTAAGTAGTAACAAAATTGTAAGCTGTAGGCTGTACTCCCACTTTGCCCCATGCAGCACGAACCTTACCAAAGCTTAGAAATTTAGAATTGGCAAGTTGAGGCACTTTATTAAATTGCCATGCAACATCTGCCGATGGGTAAAAAAAACTTTTGGTGATAGTTGAAGATGCTTCGAGTGCGCCGCCCACATTTACAAAAAGCTGGTCTTTATAATCGAGGCTCGCCGTTGAATAGCCCCTGTTGGAACCTCTTTGAAGATTGTAGTTGATTATATGTGTACCTGCATCGGGAGTAAGGATAAAATTTTGAAGCGCTACATTATCAAGAAAGCCTAGTGATTCGCCGTACAGTTGTGTACGCTGCCGGTCATTTATATTGCCGCCAAGTATTAGCGTTCCATTAAGATCAGACGTAAGTTTCCTGGTTGCTTTAGCAATAAGGTCAACATTTTTTTCTACTTCTGAAATCTTTTCTTCCCTATAACTACCTGGTGCTCTTTCACCAGCGGAACCAACAGGAAAAAAGTATTTACGGTTGTCGTAATTAGCATCAATGCCGGCCCTTAAAATTAATTCCAGCCAGGTGAACGGATTAGATGATAATTCTGACGACATTAAAAAACGGTCAACCTTCGATGGGCTTTCCTGTTTAAAAATTGTCCAGTAAGGATTATTAAAAGATGGCTGTACATTATCGCCCAAATAACGGCGATAGCTTCTTTGACGGTCACGGAATTCAACACCATTAGCATCTGTATAAGTACCTATGTAATCTGTATTGTCAAAATCGGGTGGGGTTCTAAGTAAACCAAGGTAAAGCCCTGCAGTATTTGAGTTGTTTTGAATTCGATTGGACTTCACATTTATATAAGCTGCCTTATTGCTGAACCTTAAGTATTTGCCAAGGTTATGATCAGAGTTTAAACGTATTGAGTTACGGATGTAATCACTATTTTCTCTTATAATACCTTTCTGGGTGAGATTTTCAAGAGAGAAAAAGAACCTCGATTTATCATTGCCACCACTTAGTGACAGCGAATTTTGCCAATAATCGCCTTTCCCAAAAACGCCATCAAAATTTCTGTCTGTATATATGTCTTTCTCATTCTTTTTTGTAATACTATAATATTTTTTTCCTGTAACTTGGCCAAGAAAATATGCAGTGCCGGCCACTGAATCTGGCGCACCTGATCTGTCTGCTATTTTATCGCCCCACGAGAATGAATTCGTTGGGCTAAATACTCCATTTGATCCTTGTCCATACGCAGTCTGCATAGGATGCTTACTATTTATTTCATCTACCGAATAGGTAGATGAATAGGATATTTTCAGTGCTCCGGCTCTGCCCTTTTTAGTCGTAATAACAATTACGCCATTAGCAGCTCTCGATCCCCACAACGATGCAGCAGCCGCTCCTTTTAATATTTGTAACGATTCTATATCGTTCGGATTGATATCATTTAATCTCGATTGCTGCACAACACCTGTGCCTGCAGCATTGGATCCAAAACCTTGCAAGGATGAGTTGCTGATAGGTATACCATCTACAATAATAAGTGGACCTGCTGCTCCTGTAATTGTATTTGCACCACGTATTTTTATATTTGACCCGGCACCAGGGTCGCCGGTTGCGCGGGTAATGGTAACACCGGAAGCTTTACCTGCCATTCCTTGCAGCAAGCCGGTTTCACCTGAATTTATAACTTCTCTTGTCGCGATCCGTGATACAGAAGACCCAAGCTTATCGCCTCTCTCCCTAAAACCCAGTACGCTAACAACTACATTTTCGAGATTTTCGGAGGTACTTTTTAAAGTTGCATCTATCACCGATTTGCCTCTGATGGGCACTTCTAATAATTCGTGACCAACATAAGTTATAACTAATGTTGTTACTCCGGCAGGAACCGATAACCTGAATTGACCATTGGCATCAGTAATAGCGACGTTCTTTGATCCTTTAGCCGTAACACTTGCACCGGAAAGCGATGTTCCATCTTCGGCACTTATAGTTCCTGAAATTTGCGTTGGCTGTCCTTGTAGAGAATGAGTTATACTCAATAAAATCATTACAACGATCAGCAGTTGTTTTAGTCTCATTGTTATATTTTGGGTATGTTATTTCAACGGAATAAGTTTTTGCAAATGCAAACTTATACAATATGAATTTACCTTAAAATAATTTACTATCACTAAAAGATAACAATTTCAAAATCTACCTTTGATGGCAGATTAAAGCAGCTTAATCTTTTCCCGGTGCATGGAATTGTATTGAAAAATTGATAACTTTTGATAAATTTAAAGATGCTTGGATTATACGAGATGAAAAGAGATGAAGATTTTATATGAGGGTTCCAGACGCTACTAACTTATTATAAAAATACCACAGTATCTTTTGCCGAAAGCACCATTATCAGTTACTGGTAATTCATTTCTATAAAAACGCTTAGAAAAACTGCTACCTTTCTTCCTACCCAAATAATAAAAACAAAACAAGAGACTGAAAATCAATCTCTTGAATGGTGCAGGTGGAGCTGAGCGGAGTCGAACCGCTGTCCAAACATATCTGCCATAAGCCTTCTACATGCTTATTCCGGAATTATTTGTCGGGAAGCAACAGGAGCCGGACAAACCGATCACTTCCTTAGCTGGATGGTCTTACATTACAGTCACAGCCTTCTGTAGTGGCAACCCGTTTTGTTTGTTTGATTAAGCGGGGAAGCGTGGTAACAGGTCAACCTGCATTCCCGGCCATAATGGATGCTAACTCTCTGAATTAGGCAGCCATGGCGTAAGTATTTTCGCCTTTTGTTTTTTGAGCTTTCAGATTTAAGTGCTAATAACACAACGCACTGCATGCTTATACCCACAACAACCTATGCTGTCAAAACCAGGTACAGCCCCAATTGTTGAACAGCAAATTTACATAACAATCTTATTGCAATGTTTATCTTAACGTTTTAATTTTAGAATGGAACGATATATTTTAGCCGAACAGGCATATCAGCAAAACGTAGAAAAATATTCAGAGCTTCTTAAGAAACATAAGAAAACGAGAAGCAATTTAGGACGGCTTAGACTACTTTCAGTTATTGCAATGGGGATTGCTGCTTACTACGGTTTTGTAAATTCGTTGTCATTGGGCTGGATGATTCTGATAGCCGGAATATCACTTTTTTTGTTCCTGGTATCGTTGGATTTGAAGAACGATGAAAAAATTTACCACTACGAAAAACTCCTGCTGATCAATAGAGATGAGTTAAACATATTAGCAGGACAATATACTCATCGTGAAGATGGCCTTGCTTTTTTGCCTCACGAACATGCGTATGCATCGGACCTCGATCTGTTTGGGCAATCTTCCATCTATCAGTATATTAACCGGTGTACTGCTGATCAGTCGAAAGCATTTCTCGCTAAATCACTTTTAGAACCTGCGCGTTCTGAAATAATTTTAAAAAGACAGCATGCAGCTAAAGAGTTAAAGGAGCAACTGCATTGGCGGCAGCAGTTGCAATTTACAGGAATAGCAAATCCCGTAACGCTTAGTACTGAAGAAAAAATTCTGTCCTGGTTACATTCTGCTGTAGCATATCATCAAAAATATTGGCATTTTATTGTTGCAATTTTTCCCATAATTACGTTAGCATGTTTAACGGCTTTCGTTTTTGGCTTGATGTCTTCTGCTGTATTTTCAATGCTTGTTTTAGTTTTTTATATCACTTCGGTTTTTCTAAGCAGAAAGATAGAAGCAATCTATTCTGTGTTATTCAAAATTGAAAAAGAGGTTGGCACCATTTATCATCAATTAAAGCACCTCGAAACTTTAAGCTGCACTTCGGTATTGCTCACCTCTTTACAAAAAGACCTTCAATGTAACGGAACGGCTTACGAAAGTATTCAACAATTAAAGCGAATACTAAACCGCTTTGATTACAGATTAAATGCGATAACTTCTTTTATACTGAATACTTTTTTGTTGTGGGATGTAAGACAGGTTTTAAGCCTGAATAAATGGAAGGAAAAATATGCAGCAGGAGCTGAAAAGTGGTTTAGCACAATAGCCCATATTGAATTGATTAGCACTTTAGCAACGCTAACTTATAATCATTCTTCGTGGAATTTTCCTTTATTAGCAGATCAGTATTTTACTTTAGAAACAGCCGAACTTGGTCATCCTTTAATTAGTGCAGATAAACGTGTAAATAATTCTTTTACAACAGAGGGAACACCAAAAGTGAGCATTATAACAGGATCGAACATGGCTGGTAAAAGTACTTTTTTACGAAGCATTGGTGTAAACCTTGTGCTTGCTCAGATAGGTTCGCCGGTGTGTGCGAAATCTCTTGTGTTTAGCCCTGTTAGATTATGTACAAGCATGCGTATTTCAGATAACCTTGCTGAAAATACTTCTACCTTTTATGCAGAATTAAAAAAGCTGAAGAGTATTATTGATAAAGTGAATGCAGGTGAAAAGCTCTTCATTTTATTAGATGAAATATTGCGCGGTACAAACTCGCTCGACAAGCATGCAGGTTCTGAAGCATTGATCAAACAATTTATTCGTAAGCACGCCGTTGCAATAATAGCTACTCACGATGTTGAACTTGGAAACCTAAAGAATGAATATGGTAACCATATTGAAAATTATCATTTTGATGTGCAGATAGAAGGAGAGGAGCTTTACTTCGATTACAAAATAAAAAGCGGTATTTGCCAAAGTCTTAATGCATCGTTATTGATGAAGAAGATTGGGATAGAGATAGGATAGGGATTTAACGACAGGGATTTCATGGATTGAAACGATTTAAGGAAAAATAGAAGTTTCTTTATGATAATACAAGAACTGTAATCCTTCATTTACTACTTCTCTGAGTAATCCTTTCAATCCACATAATAAGCGATCATCATCAGCGATATTATTTAAACAACCGCCAAAAGTCGAGCCCTAACGCATAAGCCATCAACCCGAGAAGCAATGCCATGCCTGTCATCTGTGCATATTCCATAAACTTATCACCAGGTTTACGGCCGCTTACCATTTCTACTAAAGTAAAAAGTGCATGACCACCATCGAGTGCAGGTATTGGAAGTATGTTCATAAATGCAAGAATAATAGAGAAGATGGCAGTAAGTGTCCAGAAACGTTGCCAGTCCCAAATAGCCGGAAAAGTATTGCCGATGCTGATAACGCTTCCTAAAGAATCGCTTGCATTTACTTTGCCTGTAAACAGTTGTTTTAAACCTCTTACATACCTGCCTAATGTTTCAAAACATTTATAAAAACCTGCAGGTATAGATTCTGCCAGGGTGTACTTTTTTACCGTTGTACCAAATAGTTCCCCGGCAGTTTTTGGCCAAAATCCTATGGAGGCTTTGTCATTAAGTTTTACTTTTACGGTTGCCGTATCTGCATTCCTTAGCACTTTTAAGGTTACTTCCTGGTTTTTTAAATTCTGCTTGGCTTTAGTCAATTCCTGAAAGAACGAAACCGGTTGATTGTTTATTGCTACAATCTGGTCGCCTTTCATCAATTTGTTAGAAGTGAATTTAGCAGAGGGTGCAACAGTGTCAACTATTGCAGGTATTCTTATACTTACAAACCCCTCAAGCTTATTCTTATTAAGTGTTTTTATAAATCCATCGGGTATTGGAATATTAAGTAATTGGCCATTGCGATCTACTTGTAATTGCTTTGCTTCATTTAAAACAATCTCTGCTTCAACTGTTCCGTAGTTCTCCACCGGTTTGCCACCTACTGAAACAATTTTATCTCCGTCTCTAATACCAATTTGCTGTGCCAGTGAGTCAGCATATACACCATACTGTAAATTTTTTGTTGGTATAAATTCTTCTCCCCAAACATACATGATCATAATAAAAAGAACAATGGCAAGCAGAATATTTACAATAACGCCGCCTACCATAATAATTAATCTTTGCCAGGCCGGTTTGCTGCGAAATTCATAAGATTTTGGCGGCAGCTTCATTTGTTCTTTGTCCATGCTTTCATCCACCATTCCCGATATCTTTACATATCCGCCAAAAGGTACCCACCCAAGTCCGTACTCAGTTTCACCTATTTTTTTCTTCCACAAGCTTATCCAAGGGTTGAAGAATAAATAGAACTTTTCCACGCGGCATTTAAACCATTTTGCCGGAAAGAAGTGCCCCATTTCGTGCATTACCACCAATATGGAAAACGATAAAATAAATTGTCCTGTTTTTACAGCTACACTACTCCAGTCAATCACTAATAATATCATACCCTTAAATCCCTAAAAGGACTTTGCCCTAAATCCCGTAAGGGATTTAAGAAATTTTAAAATATTGTTTAACTCTTTATGCTATTATAAAAATCCTTACTCCCTTTAGGGGGTCGGGGGTTTTACATCTGTATTAAAGAGGCGGCAAAACTACGTGCTTCGCCATCAGTCTCCAGGTACTCGTCCAGAGTTGGAGATTCTATAAAAGGAATTTTAACCATTGTTTGTTCAACAACTTCGGTCATATCTAAAAACCCAATGCGGTTACGAAGAAAAGCATATACAGCAATCTCGTTGGCTGCATTTAAAATACACGCCATATTTCCGCCTTTGGTTAAGGCTTCCATTGCCAGCCCAAGATTTCGAAAGGTTTTAATATCGGGCTCCTCAAACGTTAATGTTGACATGGAACGGAAGTTGAGGCGTGGCATATCGTTAGGAATACGATGCGGAAACCCCAAAGCATATTGAATAGGCAACTTCATGTCGGGAAGTCCCATTTGAGATTTTATACTTCCATCTTCAAACTGCACCATGCTGTGAATGATACTTTGCGGATGAATAACCACTTGTATCTGATCGGGTTTTAAGTTAAATAGCCACTTCGCTTCAATCATTTCAAGTCCTTTGTTCATCAATGTAGCGCTGTCTATGGTAATCTTTGCGCCCATTGTCCAGTTGGGATGCTGAAGCGCATGATCTCTTTTAACATTCACTAAAAAGTTAGGTTTCTTACCACGAAAGGGGCCGCCGCTTGCTGTAAGAATAACTTTCTCTATCCGGTTTCTTGTTTCGCCAACCAGGCACTGAAAAATGGCAGAATGTTCGCTATCTACCGGAATAACAGGCACTCTTTTTTCGAGAGCTTTCTGCATTACAATATCGCCAGCTACCACCAAAGTTTCCTTATTAGCTAAAGCAACAGGCTTACCGCTTTCAAGAGCCTGTAAGGTTGGTTTTAAACCTGCATAACCTACAATTGCAGCAAGCAATAAATCATAAGCATCCATTGCCGCAACTTCTTCCAATGCCTTTTCGCCTGCATAAACCTGGATATCTGTCCGGGCTAATGCCTGCTTAACTTTTGTATATTTTTTTTCGTCGCCGATAACAACAATAAAAGGATTGAATTTTAAAGCTTGCTTAACCAGTAACTCATCATTGGTTTGTGCGGTAAGCACTTCTGCAGAAAATTTATCTCTGTTGGCTGCAATAACTTCAAGAGCTTGTGTGCCTATGGAACCGGTGGAGCCTAAAATTGCTATACGTTTTTGAGACATAGATTTTTTAAAAATCAGGGGCGGTAAAGATATAGGAATATTTGGTTGGCAGTACAGGCAGAAATGTGAAAAATAGAATTACCAAAATTTGGTAATTCGTCCAAAGCTTCTTAAATTTGAAATCTTATTTAAATAAGAGCAGACAGCTCTATAAAAACTGTTTTAGAAAAAAGCATGGCAAAAATAATTTATGCAAATTCGATTTAATGATGAGTACCTCCAGAAAATTTATTCCAATCAACCAGTAAAAGGAAAACCGATATTTAGTACACAAGTAATTCTGCAATTTAAAAAAACTGTCCTAAAAATTAAGTACGCGGAAAATACTGTTGAATTAAGACAGCAAAAAGGACTTCATTTTGAAGCGTTAAAAGGAGACAAGAAAGGTCTTTACTCAGTAAGAGTAAATGAACAATACCGGCTTGAATTTAAAATTAAGAATGATATTATAACATTGATTGAAATAATACTGATAGAACATTTATCTAAACATTACGATACATGAGTATGAATAATTATGATGTGACAAGACGAAATGGGAAAGCTTTAGAAACAGATGTAACACTACATCCCGGAGAAGTTTTAGCTGATGAATTAGAAGCAAGGAAAATCTTGAAAAAAGATTTTGCTGCTTTATTAAATTTACAACCCTCGCATTTAAGTGATCTGCTTAAGGGTAAGCGCCATGTATCAGCAAAGCTTGCTTTAAAGCTCGAACAGCATTTAAAAATTAATGCTTCCTACTGGCTTCGCCTACAAACGGGATACGATCTTTTTATGGCTAAAAAAGAATTGGAAAAAGCCTAAGCTACAAAAGGCTTTAGTTCATCAGCAAGCTTGCGATCGTTACTTAAGCGAGGCACTTTATTTTGTCCGCCAAGCTTACCTATGCTTTTCATATAATCTATAAATCCGTTCTTTCTTACAGGAGTGATCTTTAACCTGTCAAGGATATTTCCGGCAATTAAATCATCGTAATAAACATTTTTGCTTCTTAAATTATCACCCACTTTTTTACTGAACGATTTTATATCTGCCGGCATATTTTCGAATTCAATAAACCATTCGTGGTAGCTTTTGCCATCGCCTCCGTTAATCATTGGCGCTACGGTAAACTCTATAATTTTTATGTTTTCTTCACCGGCTGCTTTTAATAAAGCATATTCCACTTCTTCACCAATTACATGTTCTCCAAAAGCCGAAATAAAATGTTTAATACGTCCGCTTACAATTATTTTATAAGGGTTTATGCTAATAAACTTAACAGTGTCGCCCAAATTATAACCCCAAAGTCCGGCGTTATTATTAATGATCAAAGCATAATTTTCGTTAACTTTTACATCTTTTAAGCTTAGTCTTGCAGGCTTATCATTGAAAATTTCGGTGGCGGGAATAAATTCAAAGTAAATGCCCGAGTTCGTATTCAATAACAGTCCCTGTTCTTTATAATTGTCCTGAAAAGCAAAAAATCCTTCAGAAGCCGGAAACAATTCTATTGTATCAACGGGTTTACCTATGCTGTCTAAAAGCTTTGCTTTATAAGGCTCAAAGTTTACTCCGCCTTGCACCATTATTGAAAAGTTAGGAAATATATCCTTTAACTTTTTTCCGGTTCTCTCTGTAAGCCTGTCAAAATACATTTGCATCCATGGTGGTATGCCACTAATCAATGTCATGTTTTGATTGATAGTTTCATCCACTATTTTCTCCAGCTTGGTTTCCCAATCTTCAATGCAATTGGTTTCGTAACTGGGCATTTGGTTAGTTCGCAAATAACCCGGCACATGATGATTAACAATCCCGCTCAACCTTCCCGTAGGTATTCCGCCAACCCGTTCAAGTTCTGGCGAGCCACTTAAAAAAATTAATCTTCCATCTGCAAAACCATAATTTCCGCTCATTGCCATATAACATAGCAAAGCATTGCGGGCAGTATTTATGTGGTTAGGAATGGAGTCTTTTGTAATGGGAATATACTTTACACCGCTGGTTGTGCCGCTGGTTTTAGCAAAATATATAGGTTGCCCTTTCCATAAAACATTGTGTTTACCTTCTTTAATTTTATCTATATATGGCTTAAGCTGTTCATAATCTCTAACAGGAACAATCTTCTTATAATCGTCGTATGTATTTATATTTTTAAAGTCATGATCTTTTCCAAAATCGGTATTGGTGCCGGTTTTCAATAAGCTTTTAAGAATATTTTCCTGGTCGGTAATGGCAGTTTCAGTACCTTTTTTTATTTGATTATATATATATGAGGCAAAAGGTTTGGCTAATAAAGATTTTAAATTCATACAAGGGGAGCGAAAAGTTCCGCCCGTCAAAAATATAAAAACACAAATGGATAATCATAATTGGTTATTCATTTGAATGCTTAACCGCCTTTTTTCATTTTTTTTAATTTTTGCTAACAAAAATAGAATTGAAAGCCCTACCTTTGCCGTCCTAATTTTAGAAAAGTCATGTTTGCAGTAGTAAAAATCGCAGGACAGCAATTTAGAGTACAGGCCGGACAAAACCTGTATGTACCTCACCTGCAAGGTAAGTCGGGAGACAAAGTTGAGTTTGAGAATGTACTGTTAACCGATGATAATGGAAGTCTTTCTACCGGCAGCAGTGTAACTGCAAAAGTTACAGCCGAGATAGTTAACGATCTTGTTCAGGGTGATAAGGTTATTGCTTTTAAAATGAAAAGAAGAAAAGGTTACCGTAAAAAGAAAGGTCATAGAACGCATTATACTCAAATTAAAATTGAAAGCATAGCGTAGATTTTTGATTTTAATAATCTTTGGGATTTTGAGATTTATGTCTTCATTAATTCCAGATTACAAATCACAAAATCAGCAATCAAAATAAAACATTATGGCTCATAAAAAAGGTGAAGGCTCGGTAAAGAATGGCCGCGACTCGCAAAGCAAACGTTTGGGGGTAAAAATATATGGCGGTCAGCCGGCAATTGCAGGAAACATTCTAATTCGTCAGCGTGGCACCCAATTTCATCCGGGTCAAAATGTAGGTGTAGGTAAAGACTTTACATTGTTTGCATTAACCGATGGATTGGTAACATTTAAGAAAGGAAGAAACGAAAGAACTACAGTATCGGTGCTACCTCCAGAAGCAACAGCTTAATTATTAATTTTGACAGTTACAAATAAGTTTTTAATTTTAATGAATATTTACTAACCATTAAATTTTAAAAACATGGCAACTGCAAAAAAAGCTGCTGCTCCAAAGAAGGCTGCTGCTAAGGCTGCTGCTCCTAAAAAAGCTGCTGCTAAAAAAGCCGCCGCTCCAAAGAAGGCTGCTGCTAAAGCTGCTGCTCCTAAAAAAGCCGCTGCTAAAAAAGCCGCCTCTAAATAAACTTCTAAGGAAGTTTACAGAAAGCGTAAATAATCAAAGTCCCGAAAGCATTTCGGGACTTTTTCATTGCTTATAGTTTAGTGAATTCTATCTCCTCTTACAGTAAGATTTTGCATAAGTTCTTTCTCATAGTTTAACCATTCTTTCCATCTTAGCTTTACGCCTTCTTTGTTTACATAAGTTTCAGCCAGTTCTATAAATAGCGTGTAGTGTCCCGCTTCGCTTTCCATAAACCGGCGGTAAAAGTTAGATAAATACGTATCATTTAATCCTTCGCTTAATCGTTTAAAACGTTCGCAACTTCTTGCTTCAATCAAAGCAAAAATCAATAGCTTATCTAAAAAACGTTCCTCGTCGCTTCCTCCTTTTTTTTGAAATTCCATCAGCTTGTTCACATATTCATCCTTTCGTTGCTTGCCTAATTTAAGGTTGCGTTTTTTTAGTTCTGATAACACTAATCTGAAGTGCCCCCATTCTTCTGTAACTATTGGGGCTAATTCGGTAACAAGCTTTTCCTTCTCCGGATATCTTTGAATAAGCGAGATGCAACTGGTAGCAGCTTTTTGCTCACAATAAGCATGATCTGTTAATATCTCTTCCAACGAAATACTTGCAAGATCAGCCCAGCGCGGATCGGTGGTAAGCTGAAGGCCGAGGATGTTCTTTTGATATTCTGTAGTTAGTTCCATTAGTATAATTCAAAAGTCAAAAGTCAAAAGGAAAAATCAAAAATTTGAATTTCCAATTTTGTCATTCGACATTCTAAAATTCAAAGCGAAATCAATATTAAACTTTTTACTTTTGAATTTTGAATTTTGAAATTATCATAAATTATTATGAGAATTATTCCCTTGCTTATTTGTGCAATAATAACGGTTGCATTAATTATGGGTTTAAATATTCAACTGCCCGCAGGAGGTGGTAAAACGCCTGTGCTTGGGTCGTTCTTAAGTCCGCAGCATGGCTTTTGGCAAAATGCTGAACCTGCAGATATTGATTTTAATGCCGATTTAAAGTTTCCTGGTCTTAAAGGTAAAACGACTGTTTATTTCGATGACAGATTGGTTCCTCATATTTATGCAGAGCAGGAGAATGATGCCTATTTTGTACAGGGTTATTTGCACGCAAAGTTTCGTTTGTGGCAGATGGAATTTCAAACGCATGCGGCAGCCGGAAGATTAAGTGAGATTATGGGTGAGCAAAGCGGCGGCACCAACTTTCTTAAGATAGACAGGTTTTTCAGGAGGTTAGGAATGGTATATGGCGCTGAACAATCGCTAAAAAAAATGGAAGCCGACTCAATAACAAAAAAAGAAACTGATGCTTACACTGCCGGTGTAAACGCTTATATATCTTCTTTAAAACCCAACGAGGTCCCTCTTGAATATAAGCTGCTTAATTATAAACCTGAACCGTGGACAAACCTGAAAACACAGTTGTTCTTAAAATACATGTCGTACGACCTCGCATCGGGAGAGAATGATTTTGAAATGACCAATGCTAAAAATATTTTTTCTCCTGAAGATATTGAAAAGTTGTATCCAATTGCAGCAGATAGTTTAGATCCCATTGTTCCAAAAGGGACAATTTTTAAACAGGCAGGCCTTGTGGTAAGGAAACCTGCTACTGCAGATTCTGTTTACTATCATTCAAATGATACGGTTGCTTCGGCACTTAACATGCATCCTGATAAAAACAACGGAAGCAATAATTGGGCAGTTGCAGGCAGTAAAACAAAAAGCGGCGCTCCCATTCTTTGCAACGATCCTCACCTTGGTTTAAATCTTCCTTCGCTTTGGTATGAGATGCAAATAACTACCCGGGCTTTCAGTACTTATGGCGTAAGTTTTCCCGGAGCGCCTTCTGTAATTATAGGTTTTAACGATAGTTGTGCATGGGGTGTAACCAATGCACAACGGGATATAAAGGATTATTATGAGATACAATTTAAAGACAGCACCATGCAGGAGTACCTGTTTAACGGCGCCTGGAAAAAAGCCACTTTTAGAAATGAAGTGATAAAAATTAAAGGACAAACTGCTGTAACAGAAAAAACTGCGATGACCATTTTTGGTCCTGTTATGTTCGACAATAAGTATGAGAACAAGCTAAAAAATGATAAGTATTATGCGGTGCGCTGGAAGGCACATGATCCAAGCAATGAGTTACTTACTTTCAACAGGCTGAACCGTGCAAAAAATTACATAGATTATTTAAATGCTATCAACACCTTTCAAACGCCGGGACAAAACTTTGTGTTCGCCGCTAAAACAGGGGATATAGCTATAAAACAGCAAGGACGTTTTCCTGCAAAATGGAGAAGGCAAGGCGATTTTATAATGCCCGGGACCGACAGCAGCTATATGTGGCAGGGAAATATTCCTTTTCCGGAAAACCCTCGTGTGTATAATCCCCCAAGAGGATTCGTAAGCAGTGCAAACCAGTTACCTGTTGACGAAACCTATCCTTATTATATCGGTGGTAATTTTCCGGTTTACAGAGGGTTGATTATTAACAGGAGGCTTAGTCAGATGAACAATATCAGCATACAGGATATGCAACATTTACAAACCGATAATTATAACGTGTTTGCAGAGATGGCCAGGCCTTTATTATTAAGAAATATTGACAGAGGCAAGCTTTCTAAAGATGAGGCATCTTACCTAGATATACTTAGTAATTGGAACCTGAGAAATGATATCAACGAACAGGGAGCTACGATTTTTAAAGTTTTTTGGGATAGTTTGGAAGTAGCAGTTTTCAATGATGAATTCTCACAAACCCAATTGCCGTTGCGATGGCCTGACGAATCTACTTTGGTTGAAGCCTTGCAAAAAGACAGCGCTTATAAATTTGTAGATGATATAAACACACCTGCCGTTGAAAGCCTGCGGGATATTGTTTTAAGAGCATACAGAAAAGCTTATCCCGAATTGAAGAAAGCAGATAGTGAAGGAAGATTAGCCTGGGGAAAATTTAAAGATACGGGCGTGCGTCACTTGCTTAAAATATCTGCACTGAGCAGACTGCATTTACCGATTGGAGGAGGAGAGCATATCATAAATGCAACAAAAGGAAACCATGGACCAAGCTGGAGAATGATAGTGCAACTCACCAATAAAATTGAAGCTTATGGAGTTTATCCCGGCGGCCAAAGCGGTAATCCCGGAAGCAAATATTACGACATGTTTATAAATACATGGGTAAGCGGTAATTATTATCCATTATTGTTTTTAGCTGCAGAGGAAGCAAAGGGTAGCCCACAAATGAAATGGACAATGACTTTTTCTAATGGCTAAAATATTTAAGTGAAAACTCTCAATAATGGAAGTAGTATTTTTTACCACAGAGATCGCAGAGGAGGAAGCACGGAGTGTACAAAAGTGCTCTGTGTCCTCTGCGATTAACTCTTGTTTTCTCTGTGGAAAATTTCTTGTCATATTAAAATGTTAGGTTTCATTAACCCATCATAAACAATTATACGCTCATGAAATTTATAGCCTCATTTTTTCTTACAATTTTATTAAGCTTTGCAGGAGTACTTTTTTTCCCCTGGTGGATTATTGCTGTTGCTGCTTTTATAGTTGCTGCACTTATACATCAACGCCCGCTTAAAGCCTTCGTGGCTGGTTTTTTTGCTTTGTTTATTTTATGGGGAGCACAGGCGATTTATTTAGATACTAAAAACCAACATCTGTTAGCAACAAAAATTGCTTTTGTTCTTCCTTTGGGTGGCTCGTATATTATTTTGATTTTGCTTACTGCTTTTATTGGCGGCCTGGTAGCAGGAATGGCAGCTTTAACCGCAAGTTTTTTAAGAAGAACACCAGGCAAAAAAGTTGTTGTAAGAAATAGTATTGAAACACCAAAACGCGTTATGCCAAAAGAACGTAATTTTTAGAAATTGAAAATAATTTATAACCCCATACACACTGCAGGCACGTACAATGTTATTGTAATGCTACTGCATTTTATACACCTATTGATTTATCTTATTTTACAGAGTGGTAATCTTAGTTTTTCTTTTTTCAATTTTAATCAGAATTTTGCCTTCACAATTTTGCCCATCCTCAAGTGGATTCCATTAAAAATGGAACCTTTCCTTCTCCTCTCATTTGCAAGGAGAGGACGGTGAGGTCTAAAATTAAAATCTATGGCACTATTACATAACCGTGTTTCTCAAAAGGAACTGAAAGAACATTTATACCAGGAAACCAAGCCTCGTACTACCATCAGTTTTTACCGGTATCATCCCCTTCCAAATCCACAGGAGTTCAGGGATGAGTTGTATAAAGGGCTGAATCCACTTAAAGTTTACGGAAGAATTTATGTAGCAAAAGAAGGCATCAACGCACAGGTAAGTGTTCCTTCTTCAAACTTCGAAAGTTTCAAAAATTTTCTCTATTCATATAATTTTATTAATGGCATTCGTCTGAACATTGCTGTTGATGATGATGGCAAATCGTTTTGGGTGCTTAAAATAAAAGTGCGTGAAAAAATTGTTGCTGATGGAATTGAAGACCCTGCTTTCAACATGGCTAACAAAGGCAAATATGTTAATGCCATTGAAGTTAATAATCTGCTTAATGATCCTGATACAATAGTGGTAGATATGCGCAATCATTATGAATATGAAGTGGGTCATTTTGAAAAAGCGATAGAAGTACCAAGCGACACTTTTCGTGAGCAGTTGCCGATGGCAGTGGAGATGTTGAAAGATAACATGGATAAGAATATTATCATGTATTGCACCGGCGGAATACGCTGCGAGAAGGCAAGCGCTTATATGTTGCATAACGGTTTCAATAATGTTTTTCATCTGGAGGGCGGCATTATAAACTATGCACAGCAAATAAAACAAGAGGGTTTAGAAAGTAAGTTTAAAGGGAAAAACTTTGTTTTTGATGACAGGCTGGGAGAGCGGATAACCGAAGATGTGATTGCGCACTGCCATCAATGCGGTAAGCCTGCCGATACACATACTAACTGTAAGAACGATGCCTGCCATTTGCTCTTTATCCAATGCGAAGAGTGCGGGAAGAAGTATGATGGCTGTTGCTCTGCTGAATGTCAAACGGTTTATCATCTTCCTTTAGAAGAGCAGAAGAAGTTGAGAGAAGGAAAGCAAAACGGAATAATGGTTTTTAATAAATCAAGATTACGTTTGCGTCCAACTATTAAAGAGATGCATGAGATGAGGCTTAAGAAGTTTTAAAATATATATCACTAACTCACGTTAATAAATAGCTCTTTGTACATCAGCTTATTATCACTTAAAGAAAGCTCAATTACTAAATAGGACTTTACAGTAAAGGAAGGTGCTAATTTTAGACTTTAAAGAATACCCTAAAAGCATGGATACATTATTTGACGGATCGGTAACCAACTGGGTTTTGATTGCATTAGCAGCTTTTATTATCGGTCTTTCAAAAGCAGGTATAAAAGGGATTGAAATGTTGAATGTAACCCTAATGGCTATTGTTTTTGGAGGTAAGGCATCTACCGGCGTTGTATTGCCCTTGCTTTGTTTTGCAGATGTAATGGCGGTGAAATATTATCACCGGCATGCACAGTGGAACCACTTCTGGAAACTGTTGCCCTGGATGATGGCGGGTATTCTGATTGGCGTTTATGTTGGTAAAGACCTTGATGAAACCTATTTCAGAAAGATCATGGCTTTTATCATTATTGGTACTGTTGCCATAATGCTGTTGCTCGAAACGGGTAAGAAGATCGTTCTTCCTTCTAATAAATTATTTGTGGCAGGCATGGGGCTAACATCAGGTTTTGCAACTATGCTTGGTAATCTTGCAGGGGCATTTTCTAATATTTATTTCTTGGCGATGCGTATGCTTAAGAACGATTTTATAGGTACGGCAGCATGGCTTTTTTTGGTGATCAACTTTTTTAAGTTGCCTTTCCAGGTTATTTACTGGAAGAATATTACACCGGCTTCCCTAATGATAGACCTTTTTCTGTTACCCGTATTAATTCTGGGTTTTTGGGCAGGCATTAAGATCGTTGCTACAATAAAAGATGACAGTTACCGTAAAATAGTGTTCGTATTAACACTTATTGGTGCTATATTTATTTTCTTTAAAAGGTAAAAAGCATAATAAATACTCCTGTTTAAAAATTTTACTTATTGTTCTTCTTTCAACCCTTGCAAACCTTTCACAATCCTATTGTAAGTTTCTTCATCACTCAACTCTTCAGGTACAAACTTTTCGCCAATCAGTGCTTCGTATAATTCAATATACCTTTTACTGATAGTATCAGTCCACTCATCACTCATTTCAGGCACTGTTTGTCCTTCCTTGCCCATAAAATCATTTGCTATCAGCCATTCGCGCACAAACTCTTTGCTTAGTTGTTTTTGTGGTTCATTGTTTTTAAGCCTTTCTTCAAAGCCATCTGCATAAAAGTAGCGTGACGAATCGGGGGTATGTATTTCGTCCATCAAATAAATTTCCTCACCGATTTTTCCAAACTCATACTTTGTATCAACCAATATCAATCCTCTTTTTTCGGCTAATTCTTTGCCTCTTGCAAACAAAGCATGAGTATATTTTTCGAGTATGACATAATCATCCTTATTTACAATTCCCCTGGCAATAATTTCCTCCTTCGAAATGTCTTCATCATGTCCGACTGCTGCTTTTGTAGTGGGGGTAATTATCGGATTTGAGAAGTAGTCATTTTCTCTCATGCTTTCAGGCAAGGCAACTCCGCATAATTCTCTTTTGCCACTTTTGTATGTTCGCCAGGCATGTCCGGTTAAATTTCCCCGAACAACCATCTCAACTTTAAAAGGCTCGCATCTTTTACCTATCGCTGCATTGGGTGCAGGCGTTGTTACCAGCCAGTTGGGGCATATATCTTTAGTATTATCGAGCATGTAAGCAGCAAGTTGATTCAATACTTGTCCTTTATAAGGGATAGGTTTGGGAAGTATAACATCAAAAGCGGAAATACGGTTGGTGGCAATCATTACCAGCCAGTGTTCCTTGATTGTGTAAACGTCTCTAACCTTGCCGCTGTAAAAAATGGTTTGATTTTGAAATGAAAAACTTAACATGATTCAAAAATAAAACAAGTTGATTAATGTGGACAATTGTTGACTTTAATAAAATTTATTTGCATTAGTTGCACAAATAAAATTTTGAAACAATATTTAGTATTATTATTTTGGTATTATAAACTTAAAATCTGCTATATGAAAAAAAGCTACAGCTATTTAGGGTGGATGTTTATCTGTTGCCTGTTTTCGCTAATTACTTTTGCCCAAAACAATGTTACTATCACTGGTAATGTTAGGAGCACAACTTCTAACGAATCAGTACCGGCAGTTTCTGTTCTGATAAAAGGCACCGGCGAAGGAACTTATACCGATGAGAGAGGGAACTTTAGGATTACCACTGCTAAAAGATTACCTGTTACCTTAGTCTTTTCTTCAATAGGTTATGCTGCACAAGAGGTTGTGGTAACGGGCGGCTCTCAACCTGTAAACGTTGCTTTTGAACCATCTGCCGGATTGGGACAGGAAGTAGTTGTATCTGCCACACGTACCCCGCAACGTATTTTAGAATCGCCCGTTTCTATTGAAAGAATGAGCGCCGCCAATATTGCCAATGCTGCTGTACCCGATTACTATGAAGGATTGAGGAATTTGAAAGGTGTTGACCTTACCACCTCGAGCCTTACTTTTAAAACCGTTAGCACCCGCGGGTTCAACGGAAGCGGTAACCTTCGTTTTAATCAGTTGATAGATGGTATGGATAACCAGGCGCCCGGCTTAAACTTTTCGGTAGGCAGTATTGTTGGCCCTACAGAATTAGATATTGATAACGTTGAACTATTGCCAGGTGCGTCTTCTGCCTTATATGGCTCAGGAGGCATGAATGGCACTATGCTTATCAGCAGTAAAAACCCCTTCAAGTACCAGGGATTAAGTGTACAGGTTAAGCAAGGCGTTAATCATATCAGCGATCCTTTGCACAGCGCTGCTCCTTATTACGATGTGGCTTTGCGTTATGGTAAAGCAGTTAGCGAGAAGTTTGCTTTTAAAATTTCAGGACAATATATAAAAGCACAGGATTGGCAGGCTAACGATACCAGCAATCTTTTACGAACCAATGTATTTAGCAAGGTAAAGCCCGGAACAAGGCAAAGCGATCCTAATTACGACGGTATAAATGTATTTGGAGACGAGGCAAGCACCAGCATGAACAGTATTGCACAGGTAGTAAGAGCACAAGTAACCGGAATGGGCGGAGGCCCGGCTTTAACTGCTTTGTCGGGTTTGATTGCAGCAGGATTAACCCCCGCACAAATAGGTGCTGCATTTGCCGGTAATCCGGCTTTAGCTCCTTTAGCTTCCTTTTTACCTTTTTTAATCCCTACAAGTCCTGGCGCAACTAATCCTTTTGCTAATATTTATGGGTCTCAATTTGTAAGCCGCACCGGTTATAACGAAAGCGATCTTGTAGATTATAGGGCGTATAATTTAAAGTTAACAGGAGGCTTGTATTATAAAATTACCAGTAATGTTGAAGCTTCTTTAATTGGTAACTGGGGCACAGGTACAACGGTTTATACAGGTGCCGACCGTTATGCGCTGAAGAATTTGAAAATGGGACAATATAAAGCAGAGGTTAGAGGAGAAAAATGGTTTTTAAGGGCGTATACAACGCAGGAAAATTCAGGCGACTCTTATACCGCAACAACAGCAGCTTTATTTATTAATAATGTATGGAAGACTAATCAGAACTGGTTTTCGCAATATACCGGTAACTATGGTGGAGCAAGACTGCAAGGCGCTCCCGATGTACAGGCACATGTTATTGCAAGAACAGCCGCAGACCAGGGAAGAATTTTACCAGGCACAGATGCTTTTAAAACTGCTTTTAATAATGCGGTTAATACTTCAATAAGTGCAGGCGGTGCAAGATTTGACGACCGCACAAACTTGTATCATTTAGAAGGACAATACAACCTGAGCAATTATATTAAAGTGGTTGATGTTTTGGTTGGCGCAAG
>JAABUN010001580.1_pt1 | contig 48880 bp, 48 predicted proteins | sample 5559311 | NCBI WGS metagenome assembly JAABUN01 (sample SAMN10711877, study PRJNA513370) | rock metagenome | isolation source: Antarctica rocks | place: Antarctica: Victoria Land, Siegfried Peak sud
CTCATCCGCTTCAGCCGTACGGGTGGCGGCTCGGGCAACGTGGCCCGCAGCTCCTCCACCCACTCCCGGCTCGGCGCCACCGGCACCAGGTCGGGCTCGGGGAAGTAGCGGTAGTCCTCCGCGGTCTCCTTGCTCCGTCCCGGCGCGGTGGTGCCCGCACCCTCCTGCCAGTGCCGGGTCTCCTGCTTGATCCGGCCCCCGTCGGCGAGCAGGGCCGCTTGCCGGGTGATCTCGTAGCGCACCGCCCGCTCGACGCTGCGCAGCGAGTTGACGTTCTTGGTCTCGGTCCGGGTGCCCAGCGGCGACTCCGGGGTGGGCCGCAGCGAGACGTTGGCGTCGCAGCGCAGCGAGCCCTGCTCCATCCGTACGTCGGACACGCCGAGTGCGCGCAGCAGGTCGCGAAGCAGCGAGACGTACGCCCGGGTCACCTCCGGCGCCTTGGCACCGGCCCCCTCGATGGGTTTGGTGACGATCTCGATCAACGGCACCCCGGAGCGGTTGTAGTCCAGCAGCGAGTGGTCGGCGCCGTGGATGCGCCCGGTCGCCCCGCCCACGTGCAGCGACTTACCGGTGTCCTCCTCCATGTGGGCGCGCTCGATCTCGATCCTGAACTTCTCGGGTCCTGACTGACCGGCGATCTCCACCTCGACCCAACCCTCGTACGCGATGGGCTCGTCGTACTGCGAGATCTGGTAGTTCTTGGGCTGGTCGGGGTAGAAGTAGTTCTTGCGGGCGAACCGGCACCACTCGGCGATCGAGCAGTTCAGGGCCAGCCCGATCCGGATGGCCGACTCGATCGCCCTGGCGTTGACCACCGGCAGCGAGCCGGGTAGCCCCAGGCAGACCGGGCAGACCTGGGTGTTCGGATCGGCCCCGAACGCGGTCGAGCAGCCGCAGAACATCTTGGAGGCGGTGTTCAGCTCGACGTGCACCTCGAGTCCGACCACCGGGTCGAAGTTCGCCACCGCCTCGTCGTACGGCATCAGTGGATCGCTCATCGGATTTCCCCTTCGACAGGCTCAGGGAGCGGGGGGATGTGGTCGAGCAACGGGCCACCCCAGGTCGCGGTGAGCTCGCGTTCCAGCGCGGCCCCGACCCGGTAGAGCCGGTCGTCGGCCAGCGGCGGCGCCATCACCTGGAAGCCGACCGGCAGCCCGTCCTCGGGGGCCAGGCCCGCGGGGAAGGAGGCACTGGAGTTGCCGGCCAGGTTGGACGGGATGGTGCACAGGTCGTTGAGGTACATGGCCAGCGGGTCCGCCACCTTCTCGCCGATGGGGAAGGCCGTGACCGGGGTAGAAGGCGAGACCAGCACGTCCACCGTGGCGAAGGCCTGGTCGAAGTCCCGCGAGATCAGCGTGCGGACCTTCTGCGCCTGGCCGTAGTAGGCGTCGTAGTAGCCGCTGGACAACGCGTAGGTCCCGATCATGATCCGGCGCTTGACCTCGGCCCCGAAACCAGCCGCCCGGGTGGTCGACATGACCTGCTCGGCACTCAGCGAGCCGTCGTCGCCGACCCGGAGGCCGAAGCGCATGGCGTCGAACTTGGCCAGGTTGGACGATACCTCGCTGGGCATGATCAGGTAATAGCTGGCCAGCGCGTAGACGAAGTGCGGGCAGGACACCTCGACCACCTCCGCCCCCTGGGAGGCCAGCAGCTCGACGGCCTCGTTGAAACGCTGTTCGACACCGGGCGCGTAGCCCTCGCCGGCCAGTTCCTTGACCACACCGATCTTCATCCCGGACACGTCGGCGGAGCGGGCAGCCCCGACGACGTCGGGCACCGGAGCATCGATCGAGGTGGAGTCCATCGGGTCGTGACCGGCGATGACCTGGTGCAGCAGGGCCGCATCGAGCACCGTACGCGCGCACGGTCCCGGCTGATCGAGGCTGGAGGCCATCGCGACCACCCCGTAGCGCGACGTGCCGCCGTAGGTCGGCTTGACCCCCACGGTGCCGGTCACCGATGCGGGCTGCCGGATGGACCCGCCGGTGTCGGTGCCGATGGCCAGCGGGGCCTCGAACGCGGCCAGTGCCGCCGACGACCCCCCGCCGGAGCCGCCCGGGATGCGGGGCAGGTCCCAGGGGTTGTGGGTCGGGCCGTAGGCCGAGTTCTCGGTCGAGGAGCCCATGGCGAACTCGTCCATGTTGGTCTTGCCCAAGATGACGATGTCGGCGTCCAGCAGCCGTTGGGTCACCGTGGCGTTGTACGGCGGAATCCAGTTCTCGAGGATCTTGGAGCCGCACGTGGTCGGAGCGCCGGCGTAGGTCAGCACATCCTTGAGCGCCAGCGGCACTCCGGCGAGCGGTCCGACGCGCTCCCCCGCCGCGATCTTGGCGTCCACGGCGGCCGCGCCGGCCAGGGCGCGGGCGGAGTCCACGTGGAGGAACGCGTGCACCGCGGGATCGACGGCCTCGATCCTGTCCAGGTGGGCCTGGGTGACCTCGACCGAGCTGAGCTCCCGGGAAGCGATCTTGGCGGCCAGCTCGACGGCGGTCTGCCGGATCACCTTGCCGGAGCTTGTCGAAGCGTTGCCTGAGCCTGTCGAAGCGTTGCCTGAGCCTGTCGAAGCGTTGCCTGAGCCTGTCGAAGCGTTGCCTGAGCCTGTCGAAGGGTTGGTCATGCGTCCTCCTCGAGGATCCGCGGCACCCGGAACCGGTCCAGCTCGGCGGCCGGGGCCCCGGCCAGCACGTCGGCCAGCGGCAGTGACGGGCGGACCACGTCGTCGCGGAACACGTTGGTCAGGGGCAGCGCGTGTGACGTGGGCGGGATGTCGTCGGCAGCGACGTCAGCCACGTGGGCCACGGACTCCAGGATGACGTCGAGCTGGGGCGCCAGCTGAGCCAGCTCCTCCGCGCTGAGATCGATCCGGGCGAGCCGGGCCAGGTCGGCCACGTCTTCAGGGGTGAGTGCCACCGGGTGAGTCTCCTTGTCGTACGTGCGGGGCCGGGAGGCCGCTGCTCATCCTAAGTGAGCCCCGTACGCCCGGGCCGACGCGCTCGCCGCTCGGCTCGGGACCCGGTCGGGCTGCGCGATTTCAGACCGCGGTCGGCAGAGCGACCCGACCCGGGGGCCGAGCACGGTCGTTTTCAGACCACGGTCCGCAAACGACCGACCCAGGGCCGCTTCGAGCGCCACTTCCGGGCCGTGGTCTGAAAACGGAGCCCGAACGCCCGTATGAGCCGCGGGACGCCCGGGACGCCCGGTCCGTTCGGCTGGGTCCATCAGTCGAGGGGTCGGATGACGAAGCCCGTCTTGAGCTTGGGGGTGAAGAAGGTCGACTTGGGCGGCATCAACGAGCCCTCCCGCGCGGTCCGCTCGATCTCGCCGACACTCACCGGCCGGATGAGCACGGCGGCCACCGCTGCCCCGTCCCGTACGGCCGCCGCCGCCTCGGCCAGCCCGTGCTGATACGCCATGGCCAGCGGGAGGCCGGCCAGCACCGTCTCCAACCAGGCCCCGTCCAGCTCCCGCACATCGTCGAAGGCCCCGGGCCGGGGGTCCAGTCGCCAGGCGGCGTCAGGACCGACCAGGACCAGGAAGCGTTCGGTCGCCATCGCGGCCAGCGTGCCGTCGCCGGGCATCGGCATCGGGGTCAGGGTGAAGCCGGCCTCGAGGGCCGCAGCCAGCTGGGCCAGGGAGGTGCCGGTATAGAGGCGGTGGATGGCCGCGACACTGAGCTGATCCGCCGCGAGCTCGTTGACGAACGCCAGGGTCTGCTCCGCCGGGGTGTCCCTCCGCCCCGTTCGGGCGCGCACCTCGTCGCGTACGGTCCGGCTGATCCCGTAGCGGTGGTGGCCGTCGGCGATCAGCACGTCATCAATCGCCAGCAGCTGCTGGATCCCGGCGATCCGCTCCGGGTCCACCACCCGCTCCAGCACGTGCTCGACCCCCTCGTCGAGCACGCGGCCGACCGGCTCACCCGGCTCGGACAGCAGCTCGGTGAGCCCGGACGCCAGCGAGAGGCCCCAGACCGGGGACAGGTTCGCCATCGTGGCCCGGGTCAGGTCCAACCGATCGGTCGAGGCCTTGGGCGTGGTCCGCTCGTGCGGCAGCACCCCGCCCGCCGCCTCATCGACCACCTCGAGACCACCGAGGACCCCGGAGATGTTGCGGCGCACCCCGGTCCCGTCGGTGAAGCACATCCGGTAGATCGTGAAACTCGGTTCCGGCTCCCGGACCAGCACGCCGTCGGCCAACCAGTCCTGCAGCAGGTCGGCGGCTACCCGATAGCGGGAGTCGCTGCCCCGGGGCACGTCGACGTGCACGATGTTGTACCGCGAGCGGGCGGCCAGCTCGGTGACCTCGGCGTCGGAGAGGACGTCGTACGGCGGCGCGATGACCGGGTCCAGATCGGCTACGGCATAGCGGATGGCGTGGAAAGGTTCGAAACGTGGCACCGCTCCAGGTTTCCATGCCTGGTCGCTGCCGTCACCTCCCGGTCGGACTCCGACGACACAGGCCCGCAACACGTCAGCAACGCCAGTAGGCGATGATGACGGGGTGTTCTTGATGCGCGTGACCCTGCCGGACCGGCCGGGTTCGCTGGGCGCGGTGGCTACCGCCATGGGTCGGGTCGGCGGTGACATCAACGCGGTGGAGATCGTGGAAAAGGGGGACGGTGTCGTCGTCGACGATTTCATCGTCGACCTGCCGCCCAACCAGATGCCGGAGACGATGGTCACCGCCTGTCACACCTTGGAGGGTGTCCGGGTCGAGTGGATCTCGCGCTATCCGGAGGGCGGCGGGCTGCAGTCCGATCTCGAGGCCTTAGAACGGATGACGGCGGACCCGGCCCACGCCGCGGAGATCCTGGTCTCGCTCTGCCCGGTCGTGTTCCGCTCTCATTGGGCCACCCTGATCGAGGTTCTCCCCGAGGGTCCACGATCGACCTTCTCCACCACCCTGGCTCCGGACGTCACGGCCGCCGTGATGGACACCCTGGGTCCCTTCGACGTCACACACCGGGTCGACCTGGTCTCCGGTTGGAGTCCTGGCTGGGGTGACACCACCGTCGTGGTGACGCCCCTGACCCAGGACCGGGTGATCGCCATCGGACGTCTCGGTGGACCGGCGTTCCTGGACTCCGAGATCGCCCGGCTGCATCACCTCGCTGCGCTCGTCAAATAGTCAATCCGGTCGGGTACGGTCGCGCCATGGGCGGATTCGGCTGGTCGGAACTGGTCGAGCTCCTGACCTCGGTGGGCTTCGGGATCGTGTCCGCCATCTTCCCCGTCATCAACGCCGAGGCGTACGTGGTGGTGTCCCAGGTCTCCGCCGTCGCCGGAGCGGTCCCGGTGGCCATCGGTATCGGTATCGGTCAGACCATCGGGAAGGTGCTGCTGTTCCTCGGGGTGCGACGGGGCAGGAATTTTCCCTTCATCCGTCACCGCGCGGCCCGTGCCGACCGGCCGGTCGGACGGTTCCGCACCCGGTTCCGGGCGGTGATCACGTGGCTGCTCGGCCTGGTCGGGCACCCGCGGTGGGGATTGCCGATCGTCTTCGTGGCCGCCCTCGCGGGTCTCCCTCCGCTGTTCGCCGTCGCCCTGCTGGCCGGGGCGACACCGATGAGGCTCGGCTACTTCGCCATCGCTGTCCTGGTCGGCCGGATCGGCCGCTTCGTCCTCGTCGCGTTGGGCAGCAACACGATCTATCCCTGGCTTGTCTAGGAGCGTGGTGCGTCGCTGACGATATTTGCGTTTGATTCAACAAGAACATCGTCGGCGGTCGAGCAGAGGGGCGGCTCGATCAGCCCACGCTGTCGTACAGTTGGGTCTGCACGGGGCTGGCACGGACGGAAATGGTAGATATGCGCGGTGCACGACTCACGGCATCCAGAGCGGCCCTCGGTCTCACAGCCCTCGGTCTCACAGTGACTGTGCTGGCAGCCGGGTGTAGCGGAGGTGCCAGTGGCCAACCGGCTGACACCACAACGTCACGCCCTTCGGTCAACCCCTCGAGTCCACCGACACCGAGTGCACCGGCCTCCCCATCCTCAATGCCTTCCCCATCGTCGACGCCTTCTCCATCCTCGACGCCGTCCCCGTCTGCGTCGGCCACCGCAACCAAGAGAACCGCGGCCGAGCTGCGCAAAGCGCTGCTCGGGTTGAAGGACGTCCCAGCCGGGTTCGAGGTGGAGTCCGGATCTGCGGGTGACGGCGGCGGTACCGCGTCATCGACCAGGCCCGCCTGCCGAGCCCTGGTCCGCCTGCTCAACGAGTCCAAAGTGGCCGGCTCGCAAGCAGACGCGCAGGTCTCCTTCTCCGGCGGCCAGGACGGGCCGTTCGTCGACGAGTCGTTGGAAGCGTTCGCCAGCCCCAAGAACGCCGCGGGGTATCTCGCTAGCTACCGTTCCGCGGTCAAAGGTTGCCGTACCGTGTCGCTGACCATCGACGGGGTGGGGACGTCCGCACTCACGGTGCGAGAAATCTCCTTCGCCAAGGTCGGCGACGCCAGCTTCGCGGCCCGATTCAGTGCCAGCAGCGGCGCACTCGCGGGGTTCGAACTGATCCAGGCCGGAGCCCAGTCCCAAGATGTGCTGATCGGCATGACCTTCGTCGGCTTCGACCCCGTGGACGCCGAGCAGGCCACCCAGGACGCGGTCCAGAAAGTGCAGGACAAGCTCGGCACCTCGGGCGGCATCTGAACAGACAGCTCGTCAACGGACCCGCCGCAGGGTGAAGCCATTCGCCGAAACGATCACCGGCAGGCTGGTGATCTGAGTTCTGGACGACCGGTTCAGGTTGGTCGCTTGCCGCGCAACCATGGTGGCGTCTCCGGACATCAGGTATGCCATCACCGACTGTTGCCACAACGGGTTGGAGGCCGACGCGTACGGCTTGTCCGTGGCGTTGCCGGCCCTGTCGACCGCGATACCTGTCGGGTCGATCCATACGGGGCATCCATCACGAAAGTTGCGGCTCAGGACGTTCATCGCGATCAGGTAGGTCGGATCATCGGCGGTGATGCATCCGGGCACCCGCATCGCGGCCGTGGCCAAGGCGGGGTCCAACGGGTTGCCCTTGCCGCGTACGACCCCGGGGGCCCCGTACAGGACCACCGCCGCGAGCGCCGCAGCCAGGCACACCCAAGCCCTCGTCCGGTGCCCATCCGAGCTGAGGCGGATCCAGGCCCGGTCCGCAGCAATTCCCAGGACTAACGCGCCCGGGACCCAGACCAGGCTCGCGTAATGCAGGTAGAGGTTCGGGCTGGCCAGCAGGACCCCCGTGTGCGCGACCAACAGGACGACAAGCACCTGGGCCCCCAGGATGCGGGCGGCCACGATCATCGACACGACCAGGAGCGACAGCATCACCAGGACCACGACCTGAACGACGGCATGAGGTAGGCGTGGGAGCCACGACGTCAGCCCGACCAGCGTGGATAGCCTCGACGTCAGTGGCGACGAACTACGCGGCCGGCTCAGCTGGTCCACTACCACCATGCGCCACATGGCGTGCGGCGCCGCCAGATAGAAGGGCAGGCAGACGGCCACGATCGTCGCACCGGCCGCAGCCACCAGCCAGGTCGCCGCCCTCAGCCCGGCCGCCACACCGATCCAGACGGTGAGCACCGCCAGCGCGACGACGCCCCAGATCTTCACGGTGGTGCCGAAACCCAGTGCGACTCCTGCAGCCACCAGCAGGCGAGTCGGCCACTGCCACGTCCCACCCCGGCGTCGGCTAGGTGCATCCGGCAGTCTCCGCCGTGCCGGATCAACGAGGAGAGACAGCGCCACCAGGACCGTCGTGTTCCCGAGGGCCTCCAGTGTCGTGGTGCGCTCCGGGTACAGGGCGGGGTAGGAGACCGCATAGACCACCCCCGCGACCAAGCCGGCGACCCGCCCGAACCTGTTGCCCAGCCGCATCACCAAGACCGTGTTGACGGCACCCAGGACCATGAACGCCACCCGGGCAATCTCCTGACCGGTCCGATCCGACACGAGTTGCGCGAACGCGGTGAAGGGGGTCAGCGCCAGAATCAGACCCGGCGGGTGCAGCAGCACGAAATCGCGGTACGGGAGGTGCCCGTGGATGAGCGCGGTCGCCGCCGCGTAGTAAACAGAATCGTCGTACCCGTCGGAGCCCGACAGCCCCCCACCACGCAACATCAGCGTCAGTCGGGCGAGAAACGCCACCATCGCCACAACCGCGAGGGCCAGGCTCCACGACCAGTTCGTACGGTCAGCACGTCTTTTCCCGACTCGGCGGAACGGCCCCTCGCGACCGCGATCGCGCCTGCTGAACGACGATGAACGCCGGCCCCGCCCAGCTGGCGCGTTACTCATCCGGTTGCGCCGCCGGATGCGTGGCTGCGTCCGAGTTCGTCATGGCGGCACGGTACGTCTCGCACCTGTGTCGGTGGGCTTCCTGGCCGGCAGCCACAGTGTCTGGCTTCCTCAGGGAGAACGAGCGGTCTGGCGTCGGCAGCGTCGTCGTGGAGGGCACGAGGCGCATCCGCGCCTCTTCTTGAGTCCATCCGGGCCGAGCGGGCGAATCCGACTCCGGAGATGACATGACTGCACGGTAGCCCGATCAACCCAGCATGGGACTCGAAACGCAGGTTGCGGTTGGCCTGCACGCTGGACGGGGTTCGTGGCTGCACATCCCGAGACTGCCTGGGCGCTGACCGTGGCGGGGTGACGGGCCGGGCCGTTGACGATCCTGGGGCACCTGGATTGCTCGAGGTCGGCACGGGTGCGGTGGGACCCCTGGCCGGACGGACCGGTCCGCCACTCTGTTGCCTCGATCCGGTGACTTCGGTGGCCGGCGGCACGGGGCCCGTCTAGCCCGGGACACTGCACGCTGACATCGCTGCACACCCGACCAGCACGGGCATCACCAACCGGATCGAGATGCCACACTCCTCACCCCGGGTCTACCGCCAACGACTCGATACTTCCCCCGCCGCGCTCCGACAGTCGTACGTCGGCTGGTCCGACTCGGCGAGCAAGGGGTTGCGGGTCTTCGGTTCCACGGCTTCCACCCGGCCCCCCTCCCTCAGGCAGGTCGCCGCCCAAGCCTGGCCGGGCCGAATGCGCAGCCCCTCGACCTGGTGACGTGAATTTCTTGTCACCCGAGGCCTCGACCACCCCCTGGCCGCATCCCCTCAAGACGCCATGTTTCGCCTGTTATCGGTCGGGCTCGGCTTCGCGGCCGGCACGGTGATGGTGAGGACGGCGCCGTGGTCGGGAACGGCTCGGTTCGCCGCCACCACACCGCCGCCGTGCCGGGTGACGATCTCGGTGACCAGAGCGAGCCCGAGCCCGTAGTGGCGCTGGCCCCCGGGGTCATCTTGGCGGTTTCGCTCACTCGCGAACCGCTCGAACATCCTCGGCAGGACGGACTCGGGGATCCCGGGCCCATCGTCGGACACGGAGATCGAGATACCGCTCCGGCCCCGCCTGAGGTCCACCTCGACCCGGGTGGTCGCGTGGCTCACGGCGTTGTCGACCAGGGCGGTGACGGCGCGGGTCAAGGCAGCCGGGGTCCCCGTGGTCATCGGGGATGGGTCGTCGGAGCTGAAGACCAGGGCTACCGCGCGTTGCTGGGCTGACGCCTGGGCTGCCGAGACCGCCTCCGAGACCAGGGACCGAAGATCGACCGGCTCGTCGAGGACCGGCGTACGGGTGTCGGCCGCCATCAGCAGCTCCTCCAGGATCCCGGCCAAGGTCTGGGTGTCCGCCACCATCTCGTCGACATCGCGAGCGAGGAGTTCGTCGAGGTCGCGGGCCACTTCGTGGTCGGAAGCGACGCGCTGGGCGGCGAGTCGTCGGCGGTGCAGCTGAGCCCGGGTGCTGAGCAGCGTCAGCGGGGTGCGGAGCTCATGACCGGCATCGGCCACGAACCGACGCTGCAGGATGAGGGCCTCGGCCATCGGGCGCACCGTCCGGCGGGCCAACCACGCCCCGAGCAGGGTGGATAACAACAGCCCCACCCCCCCGGCGAGACCCAGCGCACCGAGGATCCGCTCCCGTTCCTGGTGCTGCTCGAACAGCGGATACATGACCTGGGTGACCTGGTCGCCGTGCCGCTCGGTGAGGAGCGCGTAGCGACCCGAAGACACGTTCACCGTACGGCGGTCCGACCGGCCGTCGGCGCGGACCTGCTCCATCACGACGCGGTCCGGGAGACCGGGCGCGCGGCCGGCCCCCAGGCGGATCCCGCCATCGGTCAGCACAGCCGTCCGCACCCCCGCCGGTTGCCCGGAATCATAGTCGTGGTCGACGTCACCACTGGTCAGTGCCTGGCTCATCGCCTGGTCCAGAGCCTGGACGACCAGCGCGTTCTGGCTGCGGACCACTGTGGCGTAGACGACCGCCCCCACCACGACCAGGGACACCATCAGCAGTAGGGCGGTCTGCACGCCGATCCGCCACGCCGTACGACGCAGGTCCCTATCGACCAGGGCGCTCACTTCGGACCCAGCTGGTAGCCGATGCCCCGGACCGTACGGACGACGGCCCGGCCGAGCTTGCGACGCAGGTAGTGCACGTAGGTGTCCACGACGCCCTCGTCATCAGCCTCGGCGAAGACCCGGCCCATCAGCTCGGAGCGGGTGAACACCCGCAGCGGTCGGCGGGCCAAGGTCTCCAGCAGAGCGGTCTCGCGACCGGACAGGAACTGGGGCTCGGCCCCGACCAGCTCGACGGTGCGTGAGGTGACACGCAGCTGCCCACCCGGTAGGGCCAGCACCTCGGCCCGGTCCTGGTGCCGCCGCCGCAGCGCGCGGGTCCGGGCGAGGAGCTCGTCGACGTCGAAGGGCTTCGTGAGGTAGTCCTCGGCCCCGGCGTCGAGCCCGTCGACCCGGTCCCGGGGCAGCCCCAGGGCCGACAGGATCAGGACCGGCGTGCCGACCCCCCGGGCGCGGAGCCGGCCCAACAGGTCCAGGCCGTCGATCGCCGGCAGACCCCGGTCGAGGATGATCACCTGATAGCCGCGGGTGAGCCCCAGGTGCAGACCGGACTGACCGTCGAGCGCGGTGTCGACCCGATAGCCCTCGGTCCGGAGGATCTCGGCCAGCATCCCGGACAGGGTGGGGTCGTCCTCGACCAGCAGAACGCCCGGGCTGTCCACCGACTCGTCGGTCACCATCGTGGGTCCGGGACCCAGAAGATCTCCCGCATGTCAACAGGATGCCTCAGCCGAGGGACGTCCACGCCGCGGCGGCACCGCTGTGCCCGATCAGCACCACCTCGACGAGGGTGCCGACCATGGCGACGACCGCCAGGACCGTGACCAGGACGGGCAGCCAGCGTGGGAGGGCCTTCCGCGGACCGAAGCGGCCGGCCAGACCGTGCATCCACAAACCCGCTGCAGCGACGACCACCAGCCCGATGACCCACGGAAGCAACCCGTCGGCCAGCTGGGCGTGTTGCTGGATGAGTTCTTCCTGCGGGAGCTGTCGCTCTAAGGTCTCTCCTGAGGTGGTGGTCAGGGGAACCAGGACCAGGGCCACGACGGCTGCGGCGAGCGGACCCCAGACGGCCCAGCGGCGGAATCGGGGCCAGACTGCAGCCAGACCGACCGCGAGGGCAGAGAGCGGGACGATGACCACGGTTGCGTGCACGATCAGAGGATGGACCGGGAGACCGAAGATGGTGACCACAGGGAAATGCTCCTTGGAGAAGGGACTCTCAATCTCTCCCAGGTTTCTTGGAGCTTCCTTAGCCATCGTCGACAGGTCCGAGGTGTTCACCCCGAAGAAGTGGTCGGACGGTCTCGGCGACGGCGGCTCCCGGTGAGCCCCCGACGATCGTCCGACCCGGCGCGAGCGTCGGCCTGGCGCGCGGTGCTGGGCTTCGGGGTCGTCAGCCTGCTGGCCGACCTCGTCTACGAAGGGGCTCGATCGATCACCGGTCCGCTGCTGGCCTCGCTCGGCGCCACCGCACTGGTCGTCGGTCTGGTCACCGGTGCCGGCGAGGCGATGGCCCTGCTGCTGCGACTGGTGTCCGGCCGGCTGGCCGACCGGACGGGTCGCTACTGGGGGATCACCCTCGCCGGGTACGGGCTGACCGCTGTCTCGGTGCCGGCCCTGGCCGCCGCACCCTTCGTCGGTGGGGCCGGGGTGCTGCTGGCATCGGTGCTGATCCTCGCGGAACGGGTGGGCAAAGCCGTACGCAGCCCGGCCAAGTCCGCCCTGCTCGCCCAGGCCGCCGCCGACGTCGGCATGGGTCGCGGGCTCGGGGTCCACAAGGCCCTTGATCAGATCGGCGCATTCGTGGGCCCGCTGCTGGTCGCCGGGGTGGTGGCCCTGACCGGCGCCCTGTGGCCGGCGCTGCTGGTCCTCGTGGTGCCCGGTGCGGGCGCCATCTGGGTGCTGGTCTGGCTGCGCACCCGCTCACTGCGGGCCGGCTCACTGCGGGCCGGCCATCAACCACCGCCCGACGCGCCGACCGTGGCTGAACCAGCTGAACGGGTGCCCGAGCCTGCGGTGCCCGAGCCTGCGGTGCCCGAGCCTGCCGTCCCGGCCCGGTTCCCCCGTCGCTTCTGGTGGTTGGCAGCGTCGGCCGGGGCGGCCACGGCGGGACTCGTCACCTTCGGCATCATCTCCTTCCACCTCGCTCGCGAGCAGGTCTTCTCGACCACGGCCATCCCGCTCGTCTACGCGGTCGGGATGGCCGCCGCCGCGGTCGCCGCTCTGATCACCGGATGGTGCTACGAACGCGTGCGAGGCTGGGTGCTGCTGAGCCTGCCGTTCCTGGTGGCCGCCGTACCGCCGCTGGCCTTCACGAACAACCGGGTGGTCGTGATCCTGGGGATCATCTCCTGGGGAGCCGCGGTCGGGGTCCAGGATTCGACGGTCAAGGCTCTGGTGGCCGATCTCGTCCCCCACGGTCGCCGGGCCACCGCGTACGGGGCCTTCGCCGCCGTCCAGGGCGGAGCCGCCTTGGCCGGCGGTGCCGTCAGCGGCGTCCTCTACTCCCGATCCGTTCCCGCCCTCGTCGCCACGGTGGCCGCCCTTCAGCTGGTGGCCCTCGTGCTCCTCGTGGGGATCCTGCGCAACCGAGGGGTCGATTCGGATACCGACCGTTCTGTTGTCGGCTAGCGGGTCGTCGCCGTCGGACGTGCCGGTCGAGCGCCCCGGGTTGGCAGGTCATCCGGGGCCCGCGCCGACCCGCGCGCGTACGGCGTGGGCGCAATAGTCTGCCACTGGAGTCGCGGGACCAGGACGGGTTCTCGGTCCCGAGCGGGGTTCGCCGTTTCGCGTCGCTAGAGCACCGCCGCTCGGACGGACAGCACGTCCGGCAGGTGCGCAGCGATCTGGGTCCAGGAGTCGCCGTCGTCCAGGCTGGCGAACACCGAGCCGTCCCGGGCGCCGAGATAGAGCCCCACCCGCTCGGCCTGGTCGGTGGTCATCGCGTCGCGCATCACCGCGGCCCAGAACCGATCCGGCAGACCTTGGCTCGAGGGGACCCAGCTCTCCCCCGCGTCGGTGGACCGCCACACCCGGGCCTGGCCATGCGGCGGGATGCGCTCGCCGTCGGCCACCAGGGGGAAGACGTAGACCGTCTCGGGTTGGTGCGGGTGCACCACGATCGGGAAGCCGAAGTCCGCCGGCAGCCCGTCGGCGATGAAGACCCACTGGTCGCCCCCGTCGTCGGAGCGATAGACCCCGTGGTGGTTCTGCGCGAACAGCCGCTGCGGCGCGGCCGGGTGCGAGGCGACCTTGTGCACGCACTGGCCGAACTCGGGCCAGGGGTCCGGGAAGAAGTAGGCCTTGATGCCCCGGTTGGCCGGGTCCCACGAGCGACCGCCGTCGTAGGTCCGGTAGACCCCGCCCGTGGACATCGCCACGGTGAGCTGCTGCGGGTCCCGGGGGTGCGGCACCACCGTGTGGATGGCCTGCCCCCCGAAACCGGCTCCCCACTGCGTACGGTGCGGGTGGTCCCACAACGACCGGACCAGCGAGAACGACTCGCCCCGGTCCTCGGATCGGAAGAGGGCCGACGGCTGGGTGCCGGCGTACAGGACGTCGGGCTCGTCGACCCCGCCGGGTTGAATCTGCCAGACCCGCTCCACACTGCTGCCCAGGTCGGCGGGAAACCGGACGGCTGCGCCCTGGGCCTCGGTCCAGGTGTGCCCGAGGTCGTCGGACCGGTAGATCCCGGGACCCCAGTGCTCGCTCGTCCCACTGACGAACATCCGGGGCCTGTCCCCGCGGGTGTCGATGCAGAGGCCGTAGATGCCCTGCATCAAGAACTCCGGCTCCGACCAGTCCCAGCGGGTGCGGGCGGCGTCCGAACGGCCGATCCACAGACCCTTGCGGGTGCCGACCAGGATCACGGCTTCGGTCATGCCGCGGTCCGTGCTGCTGCGTTGTTTGTCATGACGGTTCAGACCTACGGTGTGGGCTGGACTCATCGGCCCTGCCCGGACGTTCTCGGTTCTGCCCTACCTGTCGCAGGGGCGTCTGGATCGTGGCCGCGGCCAGCCGGGGACTGTCACCGCATAGCGTCCGTCCACCGGGCATTGTTGCGGGCGGGTCTTACGGCGAGCGTACGCCCTGGAGGTTCCCGCAGCAGCGACCGAGGGAGGCGTCGCGATGGCCGACCGGCTACCGGTGGGGAAGCCTCGTAGACGCTCACTCAGCCCTTCCCCTCGCGGGCGAAACTCGGTTCCGCCGTCTCCAGTCGCGTACCGCAACGCCCAACCGTCGTGCCTCGGCCAGGGTGTCGCGGGGGCGCCGTCAGCCAGGTGGCGCACGGAACGGCAGCACACCGCCCCGGTGTCGTCGCGGGTCGACGCCGCGCGCCTCGAGGAGCGGCAAGAGTTCGCGGCTCGTCAGCAGCGCCTTGCGCAAGTCGCCCGTTGCCCCGACCAGCTTGGCCAGCGACCCGAACCTCAGGCCCTGGGAGTGCAGGCCGGCGTCCGACACGAAATGGATCCCCAGCCAGCCGCGAAAGTCGGGTTGATCTCGGAGCCGGAATCCGGCCTCGCGAAACGCCTGGCGTACGCCCCGCTCACGATCGTTCGGGGCTGGCCGAAGGTGCCGAAAGCGACCGACGGCCTGGGGAAAGCGCCAGGCGACCTGGTCGAAGGGGAGGGCGCCGATCGCGGTCAGCGGCTCGGACCGCTTGCACGGAAGAAATCGGCCCCGCGCAGACGGAACTGCCGCGAGCCGCAAAGCAATGCAGTACAGATCAACTTCGCTGTCAATCGCTTTGAAGGCTTCGGCGAGGCGCGGTGATCAAGCCGTCATCAAAGAAGACACGGTGTGCTCCCTGTCGACTCGGCTTGGCGAGAGCGTGTCTCCCAAGGGTCGGCTTAGGGTACGTCCGCAGGCTTGCCGTAACTAGGGTTCAGCGTCGTCGCTGCTGTCGGCCAAGGTCCCGGTGTCGGCCGGACGCCCATGTGGCCAGAGCAGCGCAGAGTAGCGCCGCCATTGCCACGACGAGGGGCGCCGAGGGTCCGGCGGCGTCGACAAGCCATCCTGCGAGGGCGGCTCCGGCCGATGTTGCGGCGAGCCCGGCCGCGACGAGGAGGGTGATCGCTGTGGTCGGGGCGTCATCGATACCTGATGTCGTTTCTAGGGCCACGAAGCATCGCAGCACGAGCGGGCCGGCGGGGCCCAGCCGGGCTGCGAGTCGAACATCAAGATCACGGAGCCGTCGAGCTCAACCTCGACGTGGCCAACGCTCCCGTCGGCGTTGAGGACCCGCGATCCTGGGCGCTCGGAAGCGCCGAAGACCTCGGTCATGAAAGCGATCGCGGCATCCGAGCTGCCCGAAATGACCCACGGATCAACTGGTCGGTAGCCGTCGGGCACGTTGCGACTTGCCTCAGCACTCATCATGGTTGCCATCCTGGACCCGGGCACCGACACTTCCGGCGGTGCGAAAGCGACGACCCGGGCTCTGCCTGACCGCCTCTCCAGTTGGGGATCCCTACCGGACGAGTCCCAGCGTCCCGCGCGAAGGGCGAGCGGCCACATAGCGCTGTTAGAAGCGCGCCAGTTACCGCTGCAAGTCACACGCCACGCCGGGGGAGTGGTCGTTAGGTGTGCCGTTGGGGGGTCGGTTTACGACACAGCCGCGCCGTTAGAGGGCAGACGGTGGGGGCTGAGTGGTTTGTCGGACGACCAGGGTGGTGTCGAGGTGTGGGATGGGGTCGACGGTGGTTCCTCTGATGAGGGTGAGCAGGGCCTGAGCGGCGTATTGCCCTTTCAGCCGGCTGGGTTGGTGGACGGTGGTGAGGGCCAGCCGATCGGCTAGGTGGGGGGCGTCGTCGAAGCCGACGACGGAGAGATCCTCGGGTACGCGCAGGCCGAGTCGAGCGGCCGCGATAAGGGCGCCTTCGGCGAGTCGGTCGCTGAGGCAGATGAGCGCGGTGGGGCGGGGTGTGGTGCTGAGGACGGCAAGCGCACCTTTCTCACCCTCGGCCGGGGTGCTGTCAACCCCTTGGGAGACTGGGACGCGCGTCCAATCGATACCGTGTCGCTCCGCTGCGGCGCGGTAGCCAGCGAGCCGGTTCTTGGTAACGGACAAGGTGGCGGCGTCTTGGTCGGAGGGGCTGGCGAAACCGGTCGGGGTGCCGAGCCGGAGGGCAAAGGAGACGACGCCGAGTTGGCGGTGTCCGAGCAGCACCAGGTGCTCGGCGAGCCGGAAGGCTGCAGCCCGGTCATCGATCCCGATCCAGGGGATCGCGTCTTGGGTCAGCATGGCGAGAACTGAGGGGCTGGGCTGGTCGACGACGACCAGCCGCAGCCGTCGGTCGACCACGGTCTGCAGGAGTGGGTCGTCTTCGGCCAGTGACGAGGCGATGATCCCGTCCACGACCGCACCGGAGACCGCGCTGGCCCGACGAGCCGGGTCAACAGATCCGGGCAGCAGTAGTAGTCCGAACCCGGCCGTGTCGGCGGCTGCGGTAACCCCGGCAAGCAGTGCGTTGGTGTTGGGATCGTCGAAGGCATACGACAGCTGGTTAGCGTAGACCACGCCGATCGCCCCGACGCGGCCCCGCCGCAAGCTGGAGGCGACGGGGTTGGGTCCTGCAAACCCAAGCCGGGCCGCTGTCGCGAGAATCTTCTGCCTTAGCTCGGGTGTGAGCTGCCCGGGGGCGCGGTAGGCGTTGGACACCGTCTTGGCCGAGACCCCTACTTCCTCGGCGACGTCGCGCAGCCGCATCTGGCGCCGAGGTCGAGGGGATTCCGCCATGGACTTAGTCTGCTGCTTCAACGTTGAAGTAGACTGATTGCCGTGATCATTGGAAGCGGTCGGAGAGCAGGAGCGGGCGTGGTGGCTCTGTGCCTGGTGCAGTTCGTCGACGTGCTGGGGGTGACCAGCGCCACCACAGCCATCCCCGCCATGACCGCCGACCTGGCCGCACCTGAGTGGTCGACCGGCGTCCTGGCCACGGTCTACGCGATGTTCTTCGGCGCCTTCTTGATCCTCGGGGCACGGCTGGGTGACCGCTACGGCCACCGACGCGTGCTGCTGATCGGGGTAACCCTGTTCACCGTGGTGGCGCTGGTCGGGATGAGCGCACAGGAGATCCTGCAGCTAGTTGTCGCCCGAGCCCTGCAGGGCCTTGCTGCCGCCATCAGCGTCCCGAGCGCCCTCCGCCTCCTGCTGCACCTCACCCCGCAGCCCGGCAGGCGCAGCACCGCGGTCGCCGCCTGGGGGGCCAGTGGCGCCGCCGCCGGCGCCCTCGGCTTCCTCGCCGGCGGGTTCCTGACCGACCTGTGGAGCTGGCGCGCCATCTACTGGATCAACCTCCCCATCGGCATTGCCCTGTTAATCGTCCTCGCCGCGACCGTACCGGCCCTCCCCCCGGACAAGAACCGCCGCAACCTCGACTTGACCGGCGCGTCCTTACTGATGCTCGCCATCATGGCGGTGGTCATCGGCACCTCCATGGTGGAACGAGCCGACCTGCGCACCTGGGGCCTCGGCGCCATCGCCGTCGGGGCACTGGTGGCTGCAGCGTTCCTCGTCCAGCAGCGGCGAGCCGCCGAGCCCCTGGTGCCCAGACACGCTCTAACCACTCCCAACCTGCGGATCGGGACCGTCGTGTCATTCGTCAACACCGCCACCACAAGCTCCGCAGGCGTCCTGGTCGCGCTATACCTGCAGCAGCAGCGAGGTGCCAGCCCCCTCGAGGCGGGTCTGTCCCTCCTGCCGTTCAGTCTCGCAGTCATCGGCGGGTCAGCCCTCGCCGGACCGCTCGCCCGCCGACTCACCGGCCGCCGACTGGCCAGCCTCGGACTGGCGGCTGTTGCCGGCGGAACTGCCGTCCTCGCCGCGACCCAGGGCAGCCAGACCGGCATTCTCAGCGGTGTAATGGTCGCCGGGGCCGGACTCGGGATCGCCGCCGTCGCCGCCACCAGCATCGGCACTGACGTCCCCGACGACCTCACCGGCAGTGCGGCAGGCATCCTGAACACCGGCGCCCAACTCGGCACGGCTATCGGCGTCGCCGCCCTGGTAACCCTCGCCGCCACCCTCCCCCCACCCAGCATCGGTACCCCGATCGCCTGGACCCTCGCTGGCGCCCTCGCCGCCGCCACCGCCATCTCTCTCGCCATCCGACCCCGCCGGCACACCTGATTCAGCCCGCAGGACGCCTGTGCCGATTGACCTTCCGCTTGCGGCACGGCCACGGCGCCGACGAGAAGCCCCCGAGTGCGCCGCTGAGCGGTGGCCTACGGCACGGCCCAACCGCGATAGCTGAGTACCTTGCTCTGCATGACTTTTGTGACTAGCATGCTCTGCATGGCAAGTGTCGAGCGCAGCAGCCTTATTCTTCGGGGTGTTCTCGATCTCTGCCTGCTCGCGGTGCTCGAGGACCGAGCGGTGTACGGGTACGAGTTGAGCGAGCGCCTTGGCAACCTCGGACTTCCGGTGGCGCCCGGGTCGGTCTACCCGCTGCTCGCCCGGCTCGAGCGCCAAGGCTTGGTCGACACCGAGATGCGGCCCTCCGAGCGGGGCCCAGCACGCAAGTACTACGCCCTCACCGCACAAGGTCGACGAACGCTCGGAGACGGTCAGGTCGAGTGGACCTCGATCACGTCGGCGATCAACGCCGTCCTCAGCTCATCACCACCCACCACGGCGTCGGGCTCATAGCCGACCACTGACTGTCAGGAGAAGACTCATGGCCACTGCGGAACAGGCGACTCCTCGCGCTGTCGATGACGAAGGGCTCAGGCCACTCCTGCGCCAGGCGCAACGGATCTGGCGGCGGGCCGGCGTTCTCCCCGCCCACCGCCGCCGCCTCGGCGACGAGCTCCACGGCGAACTGGTCGCAGCAGCTGAGGCAGGAGGGGCGCCCTCCACCGTTCTTGGGGAGGACCCGACAACAACACTGCAGCAGTGGGCCCATGAGCAGCACGTCTCGGGTCAATCGCTGAGGGTTGGATTACTGGTTCCGCTTACCCTGGTCAGTGTTCTGGTCGGGTCCCTGGTCATCATCACCGAACAGGTGGTCGAGCGTTTCGTTCCCGGCGCACCCTTCATCAACCACGGGGCGATCTGGCTGGCGATACTCATCAACTCCATCATCGTCTCCTGGCTGCTCGCCCCCCTGAGCTGCTGGGCGGCTCTCCACCGTGGCGGCGACCCGCGCGCCGCATCTACCGCCCGGTGGCTCTTCGTGCTCCTGCCCATCGGCGCATTCAGCGCTCTGCTTCTCAACATCCTGATCGCCACCATCTCGGCAACCGAGGGACCGTTCATCCCGGTCATGTCCTTGGTCACCGCCGCCACCTTCGCCGCGACCTCCGTCACGGCTCGGTACCTGGCCACTCGCTACGCCCGGGAACGCTGAACCCTGACTGAAGGAAGCTGTCCCTTACGGCATAAGGCGAGCCCCGTCCCAGTTGACCTTCGATATGCGGTGCAGCCGCCGTCCCGCAGGACGCCTTACGGGACCGGGCCGAGGAGGCAACAAATCCGTGGTTGTGCACCGCCCGATGTCGCCTCGACCATCGAGGTCATCGCAGCAACCGACTGACGATCTGGGTGCGGGCACTGAGCCTGAATCCACCGACCGGCGTTGTGGTCTCCGGTAGTTGATCTTGATCGTCAGATTGGCTCGGGTGGGCGTGTGATTACTGCCGGTCTGCCCGGCATTTCCACGGTGGTTCTCCGGTCGGGGCCCCTCGGGCTGGGTGGTCAGGTCGCGGCTGGTGGTGGTCCGCAGGTCTGGGTGAACAGATCGGTCCAGGGGTGTTCCCAGGGCCAGTCGGTCGGGAGATGGATGACGAGCCGGCGGGCGGATCGGGCGAGCCGGCCGGGGAGGTTGATCAGTTGGGCTCGGATCGTCCCCGTGGTCGCCTTGGCGTGGAACCGGGAGGCGAGGCAGCCGGCGGCGCGGGTGAGGTTGAACGCGATCGCGGCGCAGACCAGCCAGGCGCCGTTCGCGGCGAATGAGCCGGACGGCAGGTGCGCCAAAGGTCCGTTCTTGAGGTCGGCGATGACTTGTTCGACGATGGCGTGGCCGCGGTGACAATGCTCGGCCTGCAGCATCGTCAGCGGACTGTCGGTGAACACGGCGTGGTGGCGGTATCCGGGCAGCAGCTCACCCTGGTCGGCGGAGACCTTCGGGTGGAGGCGTTTGACGCGGCGCACGATCAGCCGGGCGGTCACCTGCCGACCCGCCCCACGGGAGCCGAAGGCGGTGTAGCGGGTTTCGGCGACCTCGGCGTCAGAGACCCACCGCCGCTCATCCTCATCCCAGATGGCGTTCGGATACCGGATCGGGATCCACGCCGTCTCCGGGATACCGGCGATGGCGGCGGTGACAGCCGGGTCCATCCGGGCGGTGATGGAGAACCGGGAACCGCCACGGCTGATCGCAGCGACCACGTCAGCGTTGTAGAACGCCGATTATGCCGAGGTCCTGGTTATGCCGATGTCGACGCCAGACTCGGTTGTGCTGGGGGTGACCGGCTCGCTGAGGTCGGCATAACCCGGGTGGTCTGAGTTGAGCGAGGCTCTTCTCTCCGACTTTGGAGAGGACGAGGATCATGAGCAACTATTGGCGGGCACGGTTTTCTGGGCCGTTGGTTCCGTACGTGGACGGCCTGCGAGCGGAGTTGGCGACGTTGGCCTATGCGCCGTCGACGGTGACTGCCCATCTGGCGTTGTGGGCGCAGCTGAGTTGCTGGCTTGAGCGCCGGGGGCTGGACACGTCCGGGTTGACCGCCTCGAGGATCGAGGAGTTCCTGACGGAACGCCGTCGGACGCACCGCTACCTCTACACGATTAGGGCCTTGTCTCCGGGGCTTGAGTTCCTTCGCCGGGTAGGGGCGATCCCCGGGGTCGATGCGGTGGCGGAGGAGGAGGAGGAGGAGTCGGAGGTCGAGGCGATCGAACGTCAGTTCCGGACCTATCTGCTGGTTGAGCGGGGGCTGGCCGAGGTCTCGGTCGAGACCTACGTGGTCCGGGCTCGACCGTTCCTGGCTGACCGGGCTCGGCGCGGCCGGCTGGATCTGAAGTCGTTGACCGCCGCCGATGTCAGCGCTTTCGTGGCCTTCTGGTTGCCCCGTTTGTCGAAGGCGCCGGCGAGGTCGACAGTGACGGCCCTGCGCTCGTTGCTGTTGTTCCTGTATGCCAGCGGGGTCGTTGCTGAACCGTTCGCATGTGTCGTCCCCACGGTGGCGTCGTGGAGACTGGCCGGGCTCCCGATCGGACTGACCCGAACCCAGCTGCAGGATCTACTCGGTGCCTGTGATCAATCCACCGCGGTCGGACGACGCGACTTCGCGATCGTGACCCTGCTGGCTCGGCTCGGCCTGCGGGCCGGCGAGGCCGCCGCACTGACGCTAGACGACATCGACTGGCGCTCCGGGACGCTGACCGTCCACGGTAAGGCCAACAGCCATGAGCAGCTCCCGTTGCCGGTCGACGTCGGATCCGCCTTATCGCGCTACCTCGCAGATGGACGACCCTCCTCCGCGTCGGGTCGGGCGGTGTTCATTAGGGCTAAGGCGCCCCACCGGGCGCTTGACCACAAGAGCATCAGCACGATGGTGGGTCGCGCCGCCAGCCGTGCAGGACTGGGCACGGTCCACGCTCACCTGCTTCGTCACACGCTGGCCACCGAGGTGCTGGGCAAGGGTGCATCGCTGGATGAGGTAGGACAGCTGCTGCGTCACCGCTCCCGGGCGAGCACCGCGATCTACGCCAAGGTCGACCTGCATCGACTCGTTCAGCTGGCTCGGCCCTGGCCTACCTCGGCAGGTCAGCGATGAGCCGGCTACGCCAACAGGCCACCGACTATCTGCGGCTACGTCGCAGCCTGGGTTACAAGCTTGTCGAGCACGAACGGTTCTTGAACCAGTTCCTCGACTACCTCGACAAGAATCTGGCCACCACGATCACCGCCGAGAACGCGTTGGCCTGGGCGAAGCTACCCGCGGGCGCGAACCCACGATGGCATGGAGCCCGGCTCAGCGCTGTTCGTGGCTTTGCTGTGTGGGCGCAGGCCTTCGATGCCGACATCCAGGTGCCGCCGACCGGGCTGCTGCCGATGCGTACCACTCGGGCAACGCCCTACTTGTATTCCCAAGACCAGATCTGGGCGTTGATGAGCGCCGCGGCCGGCCTTGTCCCGGGGGTGAAGTCCGCAACCTTCCAGACGCTGATCGGCTTGTTGGCCGTCACCGGGATGCGCGCCGGGGAAGCGATCCGGGCCGACCTCACCGACCTCGACCTCGACGCCGGGACCCTCACGGTCAGGGGGACCAAGTTCGGAAAGTCTCGCCTCTTGCCGCTGCACACCAGTGTGGTCGACCAGCTGCGCGCCTACCTAACGCTCCGCTGCGCCGCTTCCTTGGCTGGAACAACCGCGCTGCTGGTGTCAGTGGCCGGCACCCGGTTGACCTACGGAAACGCACAAACGGTGTTCAAAAAGCTGACCGCGCAGGCGGGCATCATGCCCCGCTCGGCCGCGTGCCGCCCGCGGATGCACGACCTGCGTCATTCGTTCGCCGTCAACACCCTGCTCGATGCCTACCGCAGCGGAGGCGATGTCGGCGAGCGGCTTCCGCTCCTGTCCACCTACCTGGGACACACCGAGCCGGCGAACACCTACTGGTACCTGCAAGCCGCCCCGGAGCTGTTGGCCCTGGCCGCCGACAAATTGAACAGCCACGACGCGCAGGAGCGCAGATGACCGCCCTTGCGCCGACGCTGCAGGCCTTCTTCACCGACCGCCTTACTCACCAACTTGGGGCGAGCCCGCACACCATCGAGGCCTACCGCGACGCCTGGCGGCTGCTGTTGGCCTTCGCCGCAGCGCACACGGGCGTCGCACCGACCAAACTCGACATCGCCGACCTCGACGCGGCCCTCCTCGGAGAGTTCCTCAACCACCTGGAAAACGAGCGCGGCAACAGCATCCGCACCCGCAACAGCCGGCTTGCCGCGATCCACTCCACGTTCACCTTTGCCGCGCTGCGCCACCCCGAGCACGCCGAGACCATCGCACGGGTCCTGGCTATCCCACCCAAACGCTACGACCGGCGCCAGGTCACCTACCTCACCCGAGCAGAAGTCACCGCGCTGCTCGGCGCACCCGACCGCGCCACCTGGACGGGGCGACGCGATCGGACCTGGATCCTGCTCGCCGTCACCACCGGCCTCCGGGTCGCCGAACTCACCGCGCTGACCCGCGGCGACCTCAGCCTGGACACCGGCCCCCACGTTGTCTGCCACGGCAAGGGTCGCAAGGACCGGACCACACCCGTGACCGCCGAGGCCGTCGCCCTCCTCCGCGCCTGGACCAAAGAACTACCCGGCGGAACGACCACCCCACTGTTCCCGACCCGGACCGGGCGCGCGATGAGCCGCGACACGGTATCGGCCCGGCTGAACCTCCACACCGCCGCAGCAGCCAGCACGTGTCCATCGCTGGCGAACAAGAGGGTCACCCCACCCGTCCTCCGACACACCGCCGCGATGCGTCTCCTCGACGCCGGAGTCGACGTCATGACCATCGCCTTGTGGCTCGGGCACGCCAACAGTGACACGACCCAGATCTACCTGCATGCCGACCTGGCGCTCAAGGAACGCGCGATCGCACGCACCACACCCACCGGCACCTCACCCGGCCGCTACCAGCCCGGCGACCGCCTCCTCGCCTTCCTCGAAGCCCTCTGATTATGCCGACCTCAGCGAGCCGGTCACCCCCAGCACAACCGAGTCTGGCGTCGACATCGGCATAACCAGGACCTCGGCATAATCGGCGTTATGCCGATATCGGCATAACGCCGAGTCGGCCCGGGTCAGGATCAGCCCGGCCGCTCCGCAGCGTCGCGCGGTGGCGAGGGTGTCGGCGACCAGCCGGGCCGCGCCACGGGCGGAGTTGGTGGCTCCTCGGCGGAGCCGGGCCGCTGCGATCACCGGCGCCGACGTCGGCGTGGACACGACCCCGAGCAGCGCGTTCAGCCCTTTCACCTTCGAATAGCCATACCCGGCACCCTGCTTGGCGTAGCCGTAGGTCGCCTTCACCGTGTCGTCAACGTCGACCAGCACCAGCTGATCGGCGTCAGCGAGCAGCGGAGTATGAGCGGCCAGATTCACCAACACCCCGGCGGCGACCTTGTCGAGCTGGCGGACATGACCGAACCGGAAGGTGCGCAGGAAACTACCCAGGGTCGACGGTGCCCGGACCCCACCGAACAACCGGCCCATCCCGCCGTGCCGCAACAGGTCCATGTCATCGATCGAATCCGCCCCGGCGACCATCCCCGCGACCAGCGCCGGGATCTTCACCGCCGGGTTCGCCGACCCCGGACCCGAGACGGTGACCGTGTCGGCGACCAGCTGGTGCAGACCACACCGCTGCGCCAAGGCCAGCACCGGCGCCAACCCAGCGCACGACACCAGATTCGGGTCATCGAACACCGCCGAAACACTATGAGAGACTCGCATCTAACGGATGCTCCTTCTTTCCGGGCTGATACGACCTTCGCTAAGCCGTATTCTCCCTGGTCAGAAGGGCATTCGTCTTTCACGACGCGCAAGCCACCACAACAGAATCAGTGGATCCAGGCTCAGCGAGCGGAGCCGCTAATCCACGAACGAGGCATTGGCGGTGAACTGCCGGCTGTGGACGAACTGGGCCAGGTCGAGGACGACATGAGCGAGGTTGAAGGCAAGGACGTCCGGACCAGCCACCTGGCTGGTGGCGTCGACCAGCAGGTGCACTGCTTGCTCATCGGCTTGCTCATGGTCCAGAAGGGTCGCGTAGTCGAAGACGCGAGTGCCGCTACCCGCAGCCTCGATGTCAACCACGGCGCTGACCCGATCAGAGTTGAAGAGCACGTTGCCCAATCGGAGGTCGCCATGCACGAGGTCCATTTAGGGAAAGGCCGGAGTGTCGAACGGGGCCAGTAGCGCTGAGCATGCCTCGACAAGGACTGAGCCTGCAGGGCCGCTGCCTCTGACGGTCGCGGTGGTCGAGGCCCAGCCGCCGGCGAGATGGTCCGCCACGTAGGTGGACCAGGACCGATCAGAATCTGGATCGAGATCCTTCTGTCGTTCGATGAGCTCGATCATGGCTCCAGCCATGTCGGAGGTGAGTTCAGGCTTCGGCCGGCCGATGGCGAACTCCTGGATTTGGTAGCCGTGACCAGCGCGGGTAGAGCCGACAGCCAGCCAGGCCGGTGTCGGATAGCCGTGCCGGCGGACGGTCGCCACCACTCGGGCGGCCCGGTGCGCCTGAGCAGCCTAAGCGAGCTCAGGACTCCACTTCAACATTGCAGCAAATCCCGAAGCGTCCGTGACCAGCCAGGCGCGGGACTGGAAACCCCCGAGCAAAGGCTCGACCAGCCGGTACGTCGACCCGTGAGCCTGGTTGACCTCGAGCAGCACCTCTGCGGTGGTCGCGGTCCTCGTCAGCGCTGCAGCATCAGCTGTCGACGACTCCTCCATCCGTTGAGGATGACAGTCGGCAGCCGATTCTCCGGCTCGTACCGCTGGCCCTTCCCCTTGCGGCGCGCCGCTGAGCGGTCGTCCATCGGGACGGGACTTGCCGCAGGCGGGTGGAGACTCAGCAGCGTGATCGCCATGCTCTCGGCGCCGACCAACCTGGGACTGCGGCCCCCACAAGCGGGTAGCGTCCCGGGGTGCGCGAAGGCGCCAGAAGCACTGCGGGAGGCCGGCTTGCACAGGCGCCTGCTGGACGCCGGCGCGATCGACGCAGGCGTCGTGCTGCCCGGGAGGTACATCGACGACGGCGACGCAGCCGCGGGGCGGGTGCGCAACCAGGACGCGCTGGTCGACCACGCGCGGCGCCTGGCCGGTCGGGTCGGGCAATTGCTCGACGCGGGGCAGTCGCCGTTGGTGCTTGGCGGTGACTGCAGCCTCCTCCTCGGCGCCGGGCTGGCGTTGGCCCGCCGAGGGCGGCACGGACTCGTGCACGTGGACGGACACACCGACTTCCGCCACCCTGGCAACAGCGATGCCTGCCGCAGCGTGGCCGGTGAGGACCTCGCCGCAGCAATCGGCCTGCACTGGCCGGCACTAGCCGACCTGGACGGAGACCGCCCGTACTTCACGCCCAGCGACGCGGCGCACCTCGGCTGTCGGGACGACGACGAGCACCTGCCCGAAGCGCAGCAGGTGCTCGGCGGCGTCCTGCCCGCCAGCCGAGTGCAGCAGGACGGGGTGCAAGCGGCCGCTCGCACCGCCGAGTCCGTCGCCAGCAGACCGCAGCTACGGGGCTACTGGCTACACGTCGACGTCGACGTCCTCGACCCCGAGCACCTGCCTGCAGTCGACAGCCCCGACCCCGGCGGCCTGCACCCCGACGAGCTCACCGGGCTCCTGGAGGCCTTGGCCCCCGGCGCGCTGGGAGCGCAGGTCACCGTATTCGACCCCGACCTCGACCCGGACGGACGCTATGCAGGCATGCTCACCGAGGTGCTAAGCACGGGGCTGCGCCAACTCGGCCTGAGACACGCTGGTCGCTGAAGCTGCCAACGGATCGCTGTCTCGCTAGCCCTTCCCCTCGTGGCACTACCGGCACGCCCCGGTAGCCGGTCGGCTCGCGGGTCTCGTAGGCAAGTTCGGAGAAGCCAGCGGCTTCGAACTTCGAGCGGACGTCGCCGTTGAGGTCCCCAAGGAGTGACCCCCGGCAACTCGCGGCTGAAACGGCGGCCCCGGGACCAGATCAGCGTGGCCGGCACAGCTGCGGCGCGAACGCCACGAGCCGCCAGAGGTCGTCATCACTCGTCATCACTCACGTTGCCGAAGATGCGGCTGCCGCATCACGGGCCCGCTGGGCGAGGTCGGGATGCAACTCAAGAAGAACCGACGAGACCCGGCCGGTGGCAGCCCGGGGCACACCACGTACCTCCGACAAGCACTCGCTGATCTCCGCAATGAGGCACACGGCACTCGGCGATCGCTGATATACGACGCCTGCCACGATCCCGTCTATGTGACCGCACTGGATGACGGCGATCCTGACCGGCGGTCGCGAAGCGGACCTCCTCATCGCTACTGACGCGGGGCTGGTCCAGGAGGCCAGCCGTCACCACGCACGTCCACGACAGCGGTTCCTTGCCGACGGTTCAGGTGCCCGAAACGCTGACGGCCTGAGGTCACTCACGACGAGATGCCCGCGCGGATCCGCGCGGGCATCGTGCTTACCCTCCTGCGGGTACCGATCACCGGCACGGAGAATCGACGCTCACCGGAATCGGGCCTGGCCAGGGAACACCCCTGCTCCTCGCAACCATCGACAACCGCCGTGGTGGCTCGGCTGCTTCCTGCGCGGGTTGGCCGTGCGTAAGAAGCGCCGGCGACCGAGACGTATGGGTTTGAAACCTACGCGGGCGGCAGGTTTCTGTGTCCTGCCTCTTCAACTGGAACCGGCTTTACCGGAACAGTCCTGAGCGTCCTCACCGTTCGGCGGAGGTGCCTGTCTACGTGGCGGGTTGTTGGCTCGATGAGTCCGTTTGGACTGGTCGTCAAGGAAGCGTTCCACAAGGACTCGAAAGACCGCAGCCATCGTGAAGCCATTAGCCGAGCACCACTCCCGAAGCCTGGCGTGACTCTCAACCGGCAGCCGAACGGTGGACAACTGCGTGTCATCCCTGGCTGGGAACGGGGCGGCACCGATCGACAACAGGGTCTCTTCGAAACGGTTGGGGTCGAACTGAGGCTCAGCGATGGGGCGCGCGTCGGCGAACAACCAGGTGGAGATTTCTTGGCGTTCGAAGCTCGGCAGAGTCTCGAGCAGTGCGGCGAGCTTGGCGGGTGCTGAGGTCTCCATCGCTACAAGATAGCGCGGCGCCATACGCACGCTATCGAGGATGGACCAGCCTCGGCCCTATCGTGACAGAAGGCCTCGCAGCTACGAGGCCTGCTGTGCTGCTCGGGTGACGGACAAGATGCTGGGCCCGGCAATTCTGGGTGCCACCCCTACCGGACCGGGCGGCGGAGAGCCCGGCGCGACCCGGCTCGTCGGAACAGCGCCACCCCAGGGGCCAGGGGGACCATCGGGATCGGGTGACGGTTCAACCAGGCGGCGCTGCTGCGCTCCTCCTGCTCCAGGTCGAGCTGTTGCAGGATCTGCTCGACGGCAGCCAGCACCGAGCCCTGCAACATCCACACGTCAGCCTGCTGACGTGGGTCGACGTCGAGCAGCACCAGCTCGGTGAGCACGGCCCGGGTCTCCCGGACGATGTCCAGGGTCCGTTCCAGCAGCTCATCGACCCGGTCGACATTTCCGCCCCCGAACTCCGCGCTGACCATGTCGCCGAAACCCCGCAGCGCGTTCGCCACGTCGTCGATGACCACCGCGAACGCGCGGCGCAGCTCAGGGCGGAGCGAGCGTTCCCGGTCGGCGGCCGGACGCGGAGCCTCCCGGCCGATCACCACGAGCAGGGCCCGCTCGGCGCCCAGGCAACGCTCCAGTCGATCGAGCGCGGCCCGAAGACCAGGGTGCACCTTGGCCGCGGCGAGGGCGCGGGGGTTGAGTCGGCGGCTCTCTTCGACCGCACGGACGCTGAGGGATGCGCTGTCGAGGTCGCGGTCGATGTCCTCGGTCCAGGCCGACCAGGCCTGGATCTCCTCCGGGTAGGGCGCCCGGTCGGCGAGGGTCAGCGCGATCTCGTCCAGCAGCGCCGCCTGTGAACGGGCCACCCGGCGCACCGCGGAGGTGGCCCGGGCGCTGGGGATCGAGACGGGGACGATCAGACTGAACACGATTCCCACGACCGTGCCGATCAGGGTGTTGACGACCCGGACCTCCGCCGCCAGCTCCGGCGACGACACGGCCAGGATCAGCATCGCGCTGATCGGCGTCTCGAGCGACTGGTCGCCCAGCCGGAGGACCTTCGCCAGCGCCAGCGAGGCCGCGATGACCAGGGCAAGACTCCACCACGACAACCCGATCGAGCTGGACACACCCACCGCCACCAGCACCCCGGTGAAGACGGCCCCGACCCGGACCAGGCCCATCTGCAGGGTGCCGACGGTGGAGGCCTGCACCACCAGCAGGGCCGTCAGCGGAGCGGTCAGGTCCACGATCCCCGGGGAGACGGTGTCGGCGACCAGGTAGGCCACCACGGCCGCCACGGTGAGCCGCGCGATCTGCGAACCGACCGGCCGCAGCCGACCCGGCAGGTCCGCCCAGGAGGTGGGGTGCGACGGCCATACCCACCAGGCCAGCCCGCGCAGGCTGGAGCGCGTCCGCGCACGCCAGCGACCCCGACGCTCTGCCACCAGGTCAGTCTCCACCCGGGGGGCGCCGCCCGCACCGGTACCCGACCCGAGGGCAAGCAAAGATGAGCCCGTGAGCACCGAAGCCATCTACGTCGAGACCCTGATCCGCGCCGATCTGGACCGGGTCTGGGAGCTGACCCAGGACACCGACCTGCACCCTCGCTGGGACGCGCGCTTCAGCCGCATCACCCCGACCGGGCAGCTCGAGCACGGCGGCTACCGGTTCCGCTACGAGCTGCGGGTCCCCTTCCACGTCATCGCCGGCACCGGCACCTCCATCGGCGAACGGCGGCGCCCGGACCGGACGCGTACGTCAGCGCTCCGATTCACCACCTTGGACCGGCTCTCACCCCTCGGCGACGGCCGGGGCTACTGGCGCTACGTCTCGACACCCGAGGGTGTCCGGTTCATCACCGGGTACGACTACTCCCCCGGTTGGGGCCGGTTGCTGGACGGGATGGGCATCCGTTGGCTGCTGGGGTGGCTGACCGCGTGGAGCTTCGACCGACTGCGGATCTGGGCCGAGACGGGCCAGCCGCCGGAGCGGTGGCCGCTGGTCACCGTGCTCGCGATCTGGCGGCCCGATCGGCCCCGGGCGGCTCGGTGTCGACGGGCGCCGTCCCGGGGTCGCCCGATGGACGATTCCCCCGCCACGTTGGCCGACCTGGCGACACCGTGACCTCGATCTTCGCAGCCGCCCTCGGTCCGGACTTCGACCGGTTGCACCCGATGCTGCAGCGTCGGTTCGGGGTCGGGCTGGACTCGGGCTACGCCTGCGTCGGGACCGGGGTGATGACGAGCATCCGCCGTGGACCGTGGTGGACGCTGCCCTTCCTCTACCTGGGCGCGGTGCGCAACATCTTGATCCCCGACGTCGGCCGTGATGTGCCGTTCGTGATCATGAACTACCCCTACCGCGACCCGTACGGGCGGGAGACGATCACCTTCGTCCGGCAGTACCAGATGCACCGGCGACCTAGGCGCTTCGACGCAACCATGATCAACGACCGCGGCCGGGTGATCGACTACCTCGGCACCCACCAGCACCTGGCGGTCGACCTGGACCTGGCCGTCCTCGAGGACGGTTCCCTGCACATCACGACAGGGGCCCAACGCCTCTACGAGGGGGTGATCGGGTCCCGGTTCCCGATGCTCTTCTCGGGTACGGCTGAACTGTACGAGACCTACGACGACACCGCGGAGGTTTACCGGGTCAGAATGGAGGTGCGTAACCGGGTGTTCGGTTTCCTGTTCGGCTACGAGGGGCACTTCCGGTGCGAGTTCCCCGACGCGGGCCCCGTGCCGGCGGAGCTCATCCCGGTGCGGCACGAGCGACGGGTCTGAGCCCGGCCACCGCTCCCTGAGCCTGTCCACCGCACCCTGAGCCTGTCCACCGCACCCTGAGCCTGTCGAAGGGGCTCCCGGTTGAAGCCGCCTCGCGGTCAGGGACACCGGAAGACGGCCACGATCCAGTAGAGCTCGCCGGACCGGACGGGTAGCGACCGCACCAGATCCAAGCGGGCACGGATCTGGCGGAGCAGCCGCCGGGTGGCCCAGGCGTGGCCGTAGACCGAGACGATGAGCACGCCCTGCTCGGACAGCCGGTCGGCGTAGCGCTGGACCACGCGCACCGGGTCGGGCAGGTAGTACAGGACCTCGTTGAACACCACCGCATCCGGGGGCTCGTCGGGTGCGAAACCGGGGCCGTCCCCGACCACGAACGCCGTCCGGTCGTCGCTCTTGGGCTGCGCGAGGCGGATCGCCTCGGCCGAGCGGTCCACACCCAGGTATCGCCGGTAGGTCAGCCCCTCCTGCAGGATGCCCTGCGAGCAACCGACGTCGAGCACGAAGCCGTCACTCGCGTACGCCTCGGTGAGCTTTCGGACCTCGGCGTACCGGGCCGCCTCCTCTGCCCCCCGCAACCTTCCCCAGCTGTCCCGGCGGTTCTCCCGCAGGTTGTCGAGCAGCAGCCACCAGCGCAGCAACGACAGCGGTACTGGAAGCCCGGCGACCTGTGCCACCAGCCGGGGGGCGACCAGCTGACGGACCCAGCTGCGGAGCGGAACCTTCACTCGAACCGCGCCGGGTCGCCAGCACCGCGGCGTACGATCACCGGTTCGTCCTCGGACAAGTCGACCACGGTGGTCGGCTCCTCGCCGCAGTCGCCGGAGTCGATCACGGCATCCAACACGTGGTCCAGACGTTCCTTGATCTCCCAGCCCTGGGTCATCGGTGCGTCATCCCCGGGCACGATCAGGGTCGAGGACACCAGCGGTTCCCCCAGCGCGGCCAGCAGCGCCTGGGTCGTGGTGTGCTCCGGGATCCGTACGCCGACCGTCCGCTTCTTCGGGTGCAGCATCCGACGCGGCACCTCCTTGGTCGCCGGCAGGATGAAGGTGTACTGGCCCGGGGTGGCCGCCTTGACGGCCCGGAACACCGCGTTGTCGAGCTGAACGAACTGCCCCAGCTGCGCGAAGTCGTGGCAGACCAGCGTGAAGTGATGGTGGTCGTCGAGCTGTCGGATAGCGCGGATCCTGTTGAGCCCGTCCTGGTTGCCGAGTTGGCAGCCGAAGGCGAAGCAGGAGTCGGTGGGATAGGCGATCAGACCGTCTTGGCGCAACAGCTCGACGACCGCGCTGATGCTGCGTGGCTGCGGGTTGTCCGGGTGCACGTCGTAGTAACGGGCCATAGCGCCCCGAGCCTAGCCGGAGCCGGAACGCCTGGCCCCCCTGCGCCGAACGTGAGTCGGCGCCAGGTCTCGGATAAGTTACCGAGCATGGTCAACAAGGTCGCTCTGCTCACCGCCGGCGGGTTCGCCCCCTGTCTGTCCTCCGCGCTCGGGGGGCTGATCCAGCGCTACACCGACGTCGCCCCCGAGGTCGAGATCATCGCCTACCGCTACGGCTACCAGGGCCTGCTGCAGGGGGACTCGATCCAGATCACCCCGACCGTACGCGCGAACGCCGCTCTGCTGCACACCTTCGGCGGCTCGCCCATCGGCAACTCCCGGGTGAAGCTGACCAACGCCGCCGACCTGGTCAGGCGAGGCCTGGTCGCGGAAGGCATAGACCCGCTGCAGGCTGCGGCCGACCAGCTGAGCGCGGACGGGATCGATGTGCTGCACACCATCGGCGGCGACGACACCAACACCACCGCCGCCGACCTCGCCGCCTTCCTGGCCCGAAACGACTATGCGTTGACCGTGGTCGGCCTGCCCAAGACCATCGACAACGACGTGATCCCGATCAAGCAGTCCCTCGGGGCCTGGACCGCGGCCGAGCAGGGCGCGAAGTTCGCCGAGAACATCATCGGGGAGCACAACTCCGGGTCCCGGATGCTGATCGTGCACGAGGTAATGGGCCGGCACTGCGGTTGGCTGACGGCCGCGACAGCGCAGGCCTACCGGGACTGGCTCGACACCCGTGAATGGCTGCCCGAGATCGGCCTCAGCCGAGCGGCTTGGGACGTGCACGGCGTCTATGTCCCCGAGGCCGTCTTCGACCTGGAGGCCGAGGCTGAGCGACTCGAGAAGGTGATGGACGACGTGGGCTCGGTGAACCTGTTCGTCTCCGAGGGTGCCGGTCTGGACACGATCGTCGCCGAGCTGGAGCGCTCCGGTGATGAGGTGGCCCGGGACCCGTTCGGGCACGTCAAGATCGACAAGGTCAACCCGGGGGCCTGGTTCGCGAGCAAGTTCGCCGAGCGGCTCGGGGCGCAGAAGGTGATGGTGCAGAAGTCGGGTTACTTCTCCCGGTCGGCCGCGGCCAACGACCGCGACCTGGCGCTGATCAAGTCGATGACCGACTTCGCGGTGGACTCGGCGCTGCGCGGCGAATCCGGGGTGGTCGGCCAGGACGAGGAGCGCGGCGACGAGCTCAGGGCGATCGAGTTCGAGCGGATCAAGGGCGGCAAGCCGTTCGACATCACCGAGAGCTGGTTCGCCGACATGCTGGAAGGGATCGGTCAGCCGCAGCCCCAGCACGCGGGGACCCACTGAGCTGCCGGCTCAGCGGCGTGCGCGTACGGCCTCGGAGAAGACCCAGGCCAGCGCAGCGCCCAAGCCGACCCCGGTGGCCGCGCCGGTGACGTAGCCCGCGCCGATACCGACCTGGACCGACCGGGCCGCTAGGTGCTGTGGCACGGTGGCCGGCTCGGGCTCGTCGGCAGCCACCTCGGACGTCGGGGCGAGCGGGAAGCGCACCTTCTCCTCAGCGTCGGAGACGGCCTCGTGGTCCGCGGTTGCGATCCAGGCGGCCATGAACAAGATGAGCTGGGCGAAGATGTTGAAGAAGAGCATCAACGCGATCACCGGGCCGAAGAGCCGCGCGGCCGCGTTGTTAGCGAACTGGCCGAACAGGAAGCTGGTCAGATACTGCAGCAGGCCGAGGCCGATCGCCCCGACGAGGGCTCCGCGTCGTACGACGGGCCAGGGCTCCTTGCTCTCCGGCAGCACCGTGTACAGGTAGACGAAGAGCAGCCAGCCGGCCCCGATGGAGAAGATGATCGGGACGAACTGGAAGACCGGTCGGAGCCAACCGATGTCACTCAGACCGAACAGGTCCAGCACGGTGGTGGTCAAGGTCGTGGACACCGACGCCAGGCCGAAGGTGATGACGATCAGCAGCACGAGTCCGATCACGGTGACGAGGTTGACCAATGTCGTCTTGACGATGTTGCCCGGCGCCGCCTGCAGGTCGAAGTCCGGCCGCCATTGAGCGCGTACGGCGTTCTTCAGGTTGCCCATCCAGCCTGCCCCGGAGTAGACGGCCGACAGCAGGCCGACGATCCCGACGCCCTTCCAGTTGCTCAGGGTGCTGGTGACCAGGTCGAGGATCTTCTGCTGCGTCGCGGCGTCCGTCCCGCCCAGTGCTGTGGACACGGACTGAGCCACGCCGTTCAACAGATCGGGGCGGGCCACGGTCAGCACGAAACCGGTGACGGCGAAGGCGAACAGCAGGACCGGCACCATGGCCAGGACCGAGAAGTACGTGACGGCCGCCCCGAACTGCGCACCCATCCGGTTGCCGAAGCGCGCCACCGCCCGCAGCAGGTGGGCGACCCAGGGCCTGTCCTTCATCCGCTTCAGCCAGTCCGCCATGGGTCCTCCTCGTCCGGGATGCTGATACGGTCCGCACGCCGACGCTATCGGAACGGTCGAAGCACCGCCCCAGAGCTGGGAATCGCTGGACGAGCATCCGAGTGCGCCGGCGAACCTTGACAGCCGAGAAGGACCAGCCTTGGCTGGGGTCATGCCCAGACTGCTGACGGACGACGAGATCAAGCGCCAGCTCGCTGAGCTACCCGATTGGAGCCGTACGCCGGCGGAGCCCCCGTCGATCACTGCGACCTACGAGTTGCTCGATTTCGTCGGTGCGGTGGCCTTCGGCAACCGGGTCGCGAACGAGGGGGAGGAGATAGACCACCATCCCGACCTCGACATCCGCTGGAACAAGGTGACCCTGGTGCTGTCCACCCACTCGGAGTGCGGGCTGACGCAGCTCGACATCGAGCTGGCCCATCGGGTCGCCGGTCTGACCTGACGCAGGCGCGGGTCGAGCAGGCGCAGGCGCGGGTCGAGCAGGCGCAGGCCCAGGCGGACGCCGTACGGGGTCCCGAATGCCGCCGGTGGGCTCACTCTGCGCGGCAATTGCCCGCTCTACGTGCGATATATCCCGGGTAGAGCGCGTGTTTCCCAGGTTTACCTGGGATCCCGACACGGGCACCCCGGGAACCCCGGGCATCCCGACGCCCGGCGCGCGCCCGGGGTCAGTCGGTCTCGAAGGCCTCCGGCGGCGGGCAGGTGCAGACCAGGTTGCGGTCGCCGAAGCCGCCGTCGATGCGGCCCACGGGAGGCCAGTACTTGTCGGCCCCGTGGGCGTAGATCGGGCCGGTGTGCAGGCCGACCGGGAAGGCGGCCTCCCGACGGCTGTACGGGTGCGTCCATTCCTCGGCGGTGACCTGACCCTGGGTGTGCGGGGCGTTCACCAGCGGGTTGTCATCCACCGGCCAACCGCCGTCGCCCACCCTGGCGATCTCGGCCCGGATCTTGATCATGGCCTCGCAGAACCGGTCCAGCTCGGCCAGGTTCTCGCTCTCGGTGGGCTCGACCATCAAGGTGCCGGCGACGGGGAAGCTCATGGTCGGGGCGTGGAAGCCGTAGTCCACCAGCCGCTTGGCCACGTCGTCCACGCTCACGCCGCTGGACCTGGTCAGCGGACGCAGATCCAGGATGCACTCGTGGGCCACGCGCCCGCCGCGGCCGGAGTAGAGCACCGGATAGTGCCCGCCGAGCCGGTGCGCGACATAGTTGGCCGCCAGCAGCGCGTGCTCGGTGGCCGCGGTCAGACCGTCGCTGCCCATCATCGCGATGTAGGCGTAGCTGATCGGCAAGATGCCGGCCGACCCGTACGGGGCACCCGAGATCGGACCGATCCCAGCGGCCTCGGTCGGCGACACGGAACCCGAGAAGAACGGGTGACCGGGCAGGAACGGCACCAGATGCTCAGCCACGCCAACCGGCCCCACCCCCGGGCCGCCGCCGCCGTGCGGGATGCAGAAGGTCTTGTGCAGGTTGAGGTGGCTGACGTCGGCCCCGAAGCGACCCGGCTGGGCCAGCCCGAGGAGTGCGTTCAGGTTCGCCCCGTCGACGTAGACCTGGCCGCCGGCGTCGTGGACCTGCGCGCACAGCTCCATGATCGTGTCCTCGAACACCCCGTGGGTGGAGGGATAGGTGACCATGATCGCGGCGAGGGCCTCGCGGTGCTGCTCGATCTTGGCCCTCAGGTCGACCAGGTCGACCGACCCGTCGTCGGAGGCGCGGACCACGATCACCTTCATCCCGGCCATCACCGCTGACGCCGCGTTGGTACCGTGAGCCGAGGACGGGATCAGACAGATACGCCGGTCGACGTCTCCCCGGGAGTCGTGGTAGGCCCGGATGGCCAGCAGCCCGGCCAGCTCGCCCTGGCTGCCCGCGTTCGGCTGGATCGAGACCTGGGCGTAGCCCGTGACCTCGGCCAGCCAGTCCTGCAGGGTGTGGATCAGGGTGGCGTAGCCCTGGGCGTCTGCGAGTGGTGCGAAGGGGTGCAGGTCGGCGAACCCGGCGTAGGAGATCGGCTCCATCTCCGTGGTGGCGTTCAACTTCATCGTGCACGAGCCGAGCGGGATCATCCCGCGGTCCAGGGCGAAGTCCCGGGCCGACAGGGCACGCAGATAGCGCAGCATCGCCGTCTCGCTGTGGTGGGTGTTGAACACGGGATGGGTCATGAACTGGGTGGTTCGCTCCGAACCCGCCAGATCCCCGTACGGGGCGCTGTGCTCATGGGCCCCGAAAGCGTCCCGTACGGCGGCCAGATCGGCTGCGGTGGCGTCCTCGCCCACCGACACCCCGATGTGGTCGGCGTCGACCAGGCGAAGGAAGACCCCGGCGTCGTGCGCGGCGGCGACGACGGCGTCCGCCCGTCCCGGCGTCGACACCAGCACGGTGTCGAAGAAGGAGCCGTGTACGACGCCCAGCCCCGCGGCCACGAGGTCGCCGGCCAGAGTGGTCGCCCGGTCGTGCACCTCGGTGGCGATGGCCCGGAGACCGTCGGGACCGTGGTAGACCGCGTACATGCTCGCCGCGACCGCGAGCAGCACCTGGGCGGTGCAGATGTTGGAGGTGGCCTTCTCCCGGCGGATGTGCTGCTCGCGGGTCTGCAGCGCGAGCCGGAAGGCGGCGGTGCCGTCCATGTCCCGAGAGACCCCCACGAGGCGACCCGGCAGGGTGCGTTCCAGCCCGGCGCGGACCGCGATGAAGCCGGCGTGCGGGCCGCCGTAGAACAGCGGCACTCCGAATCGCTGGCTGGACCCGACGGCGACGTCGGCGCCCCACTCCCCGGGCGGGGTGGTCAGCGTCAGGGCCAGCAGGTCGCACGCGGCGATCACCATGGCCCCCCGCTCGTGCGCCAGGTCGGCGATCCGGCTCAGCTCCTCGGTCGGGGCGAGCCGGCCGCTGGCGCCGGGGGTCTGCACCACCACGGCGAAGGCGTCGGTGTCGGCCAGGGCGGCGAGCAACGGCTCCTTGGCCACCACGATGTCGATCCCGAGGGCAGCGGCCCGGGTGGCCACCACGCCGATGGTCTGCGGCAGGGTGTCGGCGTCGATCAGCAGCACCCGGCCGGTCTTGACGCTGCGCCGGGCCAGAGTCATCGCCTCGGCTACCGCGGTCGCCTCGTCGAGCAGGCTCGCCCCGGCGGTAGGCAGCCCGGTGAGGTCGGACACCATGGTCTGGAAGTTGAGGAGGGCTTCCAGTCGGCCCTGGCTGATCTCCGGCTGGTAAGGCGTGTACGCCGTGTACCAGGCCGGATCCTCCAGCACATTGCGCCGGATCACCGACGGGGTTGTCGTCCCGTGATAGCCGAGCCCGATCATGGGGGTCAGCGGGTGGTTCCGGGCGGCGAGCTCGCGCAGAGTGGCCAACGCCTCGGACTCCGAGAGGGCTGGCGGCAGGTCCAGCGGGCCGGACATCCGGATCGCCCGGGGCATCGCCTGGTCGATCAACTCAGCCAGGTCAGACACACCGAGGTCGGCCAGCATCTTGTCGCGCTCGTCGGCGCGCGGGCCGATGTGCCGCGAGGCGAACGCCCCGCCGTGGTACGTCTCAGAAGTTGTGCCAGCCATGGGTGGTTCCTCCGCCTGGGCGCGTGCCACCCGCTAGCGCGAGTGGCGCTCCCCCTCTGTCACCGGTGGCTCCAGAGTTGCTGTGGCGGGTGCGGTCTGGATGCCTGAGAGGTTCCGGGGATGTTGCCCCTTCGGCGCCATCGACTCTTCCTCGAGCGATGAACTCTCCCGCACTGCCGTGACGGCTTCCCGAGACTACTCCGGGTCCCCACCCAGTCAAGGAACCGGATGGAGGTTCTCCTGATCTCAGCGTCGTGGACCCGCAACGTCGGACCGAGCCGTCCCGTGAAGTAGGCCGGGAGGGCATTGAACGCGGGGTCACCCTAGTGCAGGGCTGCCGCCAGTCCGCGCTTGGTCGCGAGGAAGTCGGTGAACCAGAGCAGCCAGCGGGTGACCGGCTACGCTCAGCCGACCGCGCGGGTACGGCGCCGCTGCGAGAGCTCGTCGTCGCTCGACGCCGGTGTGACGACCTCGGCACGCTCCGCCGGCAGATCCGACAAGGTGCCTTCGATCGAGCGCCAAACGCCACCGAGGGCGATCCCGAAGACGCCTTGGCCGCCGCGCAGCAGGTCGATGACCTCGTCGTCGGAGGTGCACTCGAAGACCGAGACGCCGTCACTCATCAAGGTGACCTGGGTGAGGTCTTCCACGCCGCGGATCCGCAGGTGCTCGATGGCGATCCGGATCTGCTGCAGCGAGATGCCCGCGTCGATCAGCCGCTTGATGACCTTCAGGATCAAGATGTTGCGGAAGCTGTAGAGCCGCTGTGACCCTGAGCCGGAGGCTCCTCGAACCTCGGGGTCGACCAGTCCGGTACGAGCCCAGTAGTCGAGCTGGCGGTAGGTGATACCCGCCGCTCTGCACGCTATCGGCCCACGGAACCCTAGATCGCTCGGAAGCGGCGAGTAGTCGCCTTCGAACAGCAGACCTTGTGCGTCCGGGCTCGACTCCGACGCAGACCTATCACTGGACTCAACGGGTTGATCGGTGCTGCTCACCTATGGCCTCCGGAGAACCAGAACTCTGCTGCGACGGGACGAGAGAACTCACACTCGAGCTCCCTCTGGGTAAATCTAGATGTAATTCCCGATGTAATTCCACGATCGGCATTACCGGTCGAACGTTACGACCCGGATCAGGGGGTGGTCAACGACACGCCGCGGGGTCAGGCCGGCAAAACCTCACCCTCGACCTCCACCTGAGAGTCCGCCTAGGTCTTGGGCTCCTCACCCGTGACGAAGTCGTCGGGGTTGACCTGGTCGAGGAACTCCCGGAACTTCTCGACCTCGTCCTCTTCGGCCTCGGGGATCTCGATCCCAGCTTCGTCGAGCACGTCCTCGGCACAGTAGATGTCCGAGCCGACCCGCAGGGCCAGGGCGATGGCGTCCGACGGACGGGCGCTGACCTCGACCCCATCCACCAGCAGCACCGCGTAGAAAGTGCCACCCTCGAGCTCGGTGATGTGCACCTCGGTCAGCCGGTGGCCCAGAGTCGCGAGGGTGTCGACCATCAGGTCATGGGTCAACGGCCGGGGCGGGACGAGTCCCTCCTGGGCGTTGGCGATGGCGGAGGCTTCGCTGGCCCCGATCCAGATCGGTAGGTACCGGCTGCCGCCCACCTCGCGGAGCAGGACCATAGGCGCATTCGACGGCATCTCGACCCGCACACCCACCACATCGAGTTCACGCATGCGCTAACCCTACTTCGCGCCTCCCGCCCCACAAGCCCGGCCCGCAAGCTCCACCCGGCCGGTTCAGACCCGGTCCATGGCGGTGCGGACCAGCGCGGCGTGGAAGCTGATCACGAGCTGGGTGACCTCACCCGAGACGTCGCGGTTGCCCCCGGACCGACGTAGGTGCGGGGCGATCGCCTGCTCCACCAAACCGACCTCACGGTCGGCGGACATCTTGAACGCGCGCAGGTGCCGGCCGTCGATCCCGTACTCCGCCATCCGCCGCGCAGCGATCGCCAAGGTGAGGGCGTCTCGCCCGTAGTGGGTGCTGCCCCGCCTGGGGAGCACGATCTGGGTCCGCTCCAGCTCCACCAGTGCCGACTCGGTCAACCCGCTGGCCTCCAACAGCTCCGGCCGGGACAACCGCAGCGGCGGCTTGACCGGTGGCGGAGTCAGCTGAGGCGAGCCTTCGGAGCCGGCTGCGCCCGCGTCCGGCTCGCCGGGATGAAGACCCGCCACGGGCGGTGGGGTCACCCCCCGGTCCATCAGCTCCAGGTGCTCTCGGATGACCTTCAGGGGCAGGTAGTGCTCGCGTTGGACGGCCAGCACGTAGCGCAGCCGGTCCAGGTCGGTCTCGGCGTAGCGCCGGTAGCCCGACGGCGCCCGCTCGGGTGAGATCAAGCCCTGGGCCTCGAGGAACCTGATCTTGGAGATGGAGATCTCGGGGAACTGCGACTTCAAGGTGGCGAGGACCTGCCCGATGCTGCGGGTGGTGCCTCGGGATCGTGACTCAGCTGCGCTGGGCATGACGTGCGACTGCCGGACCCTCAGTCCGCCTCCCGGGAACTGGCGAAGTAGACCAGCCGGAACTTCCCGATCTGGACCTCGTCGCCGTTGCGGAGGAGGCCCTCGTCGACCAGGGCGCGGTTGACGTAGGTGCCGTTCAGACTGCCGAGATCCTTGAGCATCGTGCCCTCGTCAGTCCGGGTGAAGTTCGCGTGCTTGCGCGACACCGAGATGTCGTCCAAGAAGATGTCGGACTCTTGGTGACGGCCAGCGGTGACGACGTCGGTGTTCAGCAGGTAGCGGCTACCGGCGTTGGATCCGCGCTGCACGATCAACAGCGCCGAACCCTCCGGCAGGGCGTTGACGGCGGACTCCTCCTCCAGCGACAACGACTCGGTGTCTCGTTCGTCGTTGGCCGCCGGGGACGTCTTGGTGCTGTCACCGCTCGGCACCCAACCCGGCTCGATCCGGGACGACCCCGAACTCAGCTTCGTGCCACAACGGCCGCAGAAGTTGCTCCCGTCGGGGTTGTCATGGGCACAGTGGTTGCAGATCGGCATGTATCTCGGCTTTCGTGGTCGTGCGGCAGGGCTAGAGGTGTGATGCAGAGTTTAGGGACAGACTCGTGGTGGCATCACCGGGCGGCCGCCGCGGGTCAGCCGCCGAGCTGGTCGGCGTAGGCGTCGGCATCCAGCAGGTCGTCGAGGTCCGCGCCCTCGTCGAGGTCGAGCTCGAAGAGCCAGCCGTCGCCGTACGGGTCGGCGTTCACGGTCTCGGGGCTGCCCTCCAGGGTCGCGTTGACGTTGGTGATCACCCCCGGGACGGGGCAAAGGACGTCGGACACGCTCTTGGTCGACTCCAGCTCCCCACAGGCGTCCCCGGCCGAAACGGTGTCGCCCACCGCGGGCAACGATGCGAACACGATGTCGCCGAGCTGGTCGGCGGCGTACTCGGTGATGCCGACCCGGACGGTGGAACCGTTGCCACTACGGATCCACTCGTGTTCGGCGGAGTACTTCAGGTCTTCGGGATAGTTCGACACGGTTCGCTCCTGGGCTCAGACGGTCAGCGGGGGGTGGGCGGCGGTGATGCTGGCTTGGCGTACTGGTTCTCGGTCGTGGCGTGCAGGGATTCGACCACCACCCGGTCCTGCTGGTCGATCTGGACCTGGCCGCCGGCTCCGGTGATCTCTGAGACGATACCGCCGCGAAAGCGGGCCGCCTCCTCCAGGCTGTGCGGGTCGCCGACCACCTCGATGGTGATGGGTCGTGAGACCGGCAAGCCGTCGATGACCAGGTTGTTCGCGGCGCCGCCGAACCAGGTCGATCCGACGATCCGGATGGTGTCGTTGACCTCGATCACCTCCGCGCCGGCGTCGCGCATCTCCTCGACCGCGTCCAGCAGCACGTTGGCGTCCACCCGGCCGCTCGGGTCGGCGATCCGCAACCGGATCCCCGGCCCCTCGGCCGGGACCGTACCGGCCAGGATGGACAACTCCGCCACCCGCTTCTCGGCCTCCTGCCGGGCGACCCGCTGGGTGTCGGCCCCGGACTGCAGGTTGGTCCGGGTCCGCTCGAGCTCAGCGATCTCGCTCTCCAACCGACGAGACTCCGAACCGAGCCCGTCCAACAACTGGATCAGGTCCTCGCGGCGGGCGGTGGTGTAGGTGTCGTCGGCCGTGTTGATCCGGATCTGCATCACGGCGCCCAGACCGACCACGAACAAGATGACGGCCGCGATCAGCTGACCCCGGCCCGGCCGGACGAGCGATTCCCGGAGTCGACGCCGGGCACCCGGTCGGACCGGCTTGGTTGCGCGCCCCGCCGCCGCAGGCTCCGGCATCAGCTCGGGGTGCGCCGCCCCGCTCAGCCTGCGCTGGCTGCGTCGCAGCGAACCGATCCTTCGGGCGGCGGCGGGTCGGCGTCGCTCAGGCATGGAACGTGGCTCAGGCATGAAACAGGGCCCGTCGGATAGCGGCGACATTGGTGAAGATCCGGATCCCCAGCACGACCACGACCCCGGTCGACAGCTGCGACCCGACGCCGATCTGGTCACCGACGTAGACGATGGCTGCGGCGATCAACACGTTGGAGATGAACGACACCACGAAGACCCGGTCGTTGAAGTTGCCCTCGAGATAGGCCCGGAAGGCACCGAAGAGTGCGTCCATCGCGGCCACGATGGCGATGGGCAGGTAGGGCTGCAGGATCTGGGGCACCCCTGGCTCCAGGAACAGGCCCAGCACGATGCCGGCCAGCAGCCCGAGGAGCGGGATCATGACGGTGCCCGCTGGGCGTGGCGCAGCACCATGCCTGGGTCAGCTCCCAGGCTCAGTCGCCGCACCTCGTCGATCTGATACCCCATCCGCCGGTTCTGCGCGAGGTCATGCCACCAAGAACCCGCTGCCGACTCGACGAACCTGGCCTGCAGCGTACGAGGGTCACCGACGGCCTCGACCCGGTAGGGCCGGGTCAGCGAGCGGTAGTCGACGGTGATGGCGTCGCCCGCGCTGCGGATGGCGGTCAGGTTGGACAGCCGGTGCCCGTTGATGGCCACGGCCTCGGCCCCCGCCGCCCACAGCCCGTTGACCAGCACCTGCAGGTCGAGGTCCAGCACCCGGTCGCGGGCGTCGGTGTTCGCCGATGGTGCGTCGTCGACCACCACCACCATGCCGGGCCCGGCGACAGCGACGTTGCCCACCACCGGGTCGAGGGCGCTGATCTGGTTCTCCAGGCCGCGCGACGAGCTGTCCGCACCGAGGGCGGCTCCCCGCAGGGTCGCGATCTCGGTCGACAGCGCGGTCGCTCGACCGCGCAGCTGGTCCTGCTCCAACTCCGCGGTGCGGATCCGACTGATCAGCCCGCCGCGCTCGGACTGCAGCGCCGGAGCGGCGCGGGTGGTTTCCAGAGCCGCGACCGCGAACATAGCTCCGATCAGCACCGCGACCACGGCGAAGGCCCACCGGGACCGGGGAGCACCCTCACCCCGCGCGGCCACCACGGCGTAATCGGGATCGACAGGCTGCCGGATGATCTGGTTGAGCAGATCCATGCTGGCATCGACGGCCCGCGGCTGGTCCCGTGAGCTCGCCGGACCCGGCGGATTCTGCTCAGGTCGCAGGTCCACGCCGCCTACCCCGTCAGCTTCGGAGGGCTCGACCCCACCCGGTCCGTGCTACGCAGCAGGGCCAGGGTCTGGTTCAGGTAGAGAAAGCCCGCCCACCAGTAGAGACCGGTCCCCCACCAGACGAAAGCCCAACCGATCACCCGGGCGACCAGGGCCAGATCGCCTGACCCGTGGCCGAGCAGCACCAAGGGGAAGGCGTAGAGCAGGCAGAAGGTGCTGGCCTTGCCCAAGAAGTGCACCGGCAGGGACGAGTAGCCCCGGGTCTTCAACGCCGGGACCAGCAGGCCGATCATCAGTTCGCGAGCGACCAGGACGGCTACCAGCCACCACGGGATGATGCTGCGCACAGCCAGGCTGAACAGCACCGCGAGGATATAGAGCCGGTCGGCGATCGGGTCCAGCATCTGCCCGAGGCGGGAGGTCTGGTGCCACCTCCGGGCCAAGTAGCCGTCCAGCCAGTCGGTGAAGCCGCCCAGCGCGAGCACCAGGACCGCCAGCCAGTCGGCCTCCGGGCCGAGGATGAGCCAGACCATCAACGGGATCCCGGCCAGCCGCAGCAGGCTGAGCACGTTGGGGATGGTCCACACCCGGTCCGTGTCGTAGAGCCGGGCCGGCGAAGTCGGCTCGGCGGTCACGGGGGCCACACTAGTTTGCCGGGGTCCGCCATCTCGAAGGTGCGCGGCGCCTGGGCATGTCCGGCCAGCCGAAAGACCCGCACCGTACGCCGCTGGCGCAGCGCGCAAGCCGTGGCCACGGCATCGTTGTAGAGGCGGCGACCCAGGGCCGCCCGGTCCTGCTCGGCCCCCATCCGCGCCGGGTCGATCAACCCCAGCAAGTGACTCAGGTCGCTCTCGGCCTGCTCGCGCTCGGCCGGGGCCAGGTCGGGTTCCAGCGCGGTCATCGCCGCGTCCGACAACAGCAGCGCGGAGGCGGGATCCAGTCCTGGTGAACCCGCGATCTCCGTGACCCGCTGGGCCCGACGGACCAACGCCGCGTCCAGCGCCGCCCAGGCGCGCTCGACCCGGTGGTGAGCGCGGTCCACCCGGGTGGCCAGCCAGCTGAGCCACCAGCCGCTGAGGAGCAGCACGATGACGAGCGCGGCGGCGGCCTCGACCGGGCTCACGAGGCGTGCCCCTGGGCTCCGCCCGGGTCGGCCACGTCGAGGGCGGCGCGGTAGACCGCGGTGACGGCCGGCCCGACCACCGACCAGTCGTAGCGCTGGGCCTCGTGCTGGGCCCGGCCGGTCCGGTCGAGGTCGGGGTGGTCCAGCACCCGGATGACCGCCCGGGCCAGGGCCGTTGGGTCACCGGTGCTGAACAACTCGCCCAGCCCGCCCCCCCGCGCCCGGTCCCCGCGGCCGAGCAGGTCGGCGAACGGGGCCAGATCCGACGCCACGACGGCGGCCCCGCTGGCCATGGCCTCGAGGAGCACGATCCCGAAGCTCTCCCGCTCCAGGTGCGGCGCGACGAAGACGTCGGCGCTGACCAGCAGCTCCGCCTTGCGCGTGTCGCTGACCGGGCCCAGGCTGTGGCAGCCGGCCGGCAGAGCGTGGTTTCCCTGACCGGCGACCACCACCTGCAGCTCCGGCCACCGCGCGCGGATCAGGGGCAGGGCAGCGACCAGCACGTCCAACCCCTTCCGCGGTTCGTCGAGTCGGCCCAGGAACACCAGCCGGGGCACGGTCCCCCCCCGCCAACGGCTGGGCCCGGGGGCGGGCGGGGTGAAGTCGTCGTAGCGGAAACCGTTCGGGATGACCACGGCGTCGCGGCCCAGGTGCTGGACGACCACGTTGCGAGCCGACTCCGACACGGCGATCCCGGCGTCGATCTTCTCGATCGAAGCCCGGAGCACCCCGCCTGCGACCTGCATCGAGCGGGAGCGGGGGGTGGCGGTGTGGAAAGTGGCGACCACCGGGGTGTCGGCGGCCCACAGGGCCAGGATCGAGATGCTCGGGGTGATCGGCTCGTGGATATGCAGCAGGTCGAAGGGCCGGGACTTGAGCCAGCGCCGCACCCGGGCCGCACTCAGCGGGCCGAAGTTGACCCGAGCGATCGACCCGTTGTAGCGGACCGGCACCGTGGCACCGGCCGAGGTGAATAGGTCCGGGTTCAGCACCTCAGCCGCACTGCCCAGCTCCCCCGGGGCCAGGACCTGCGGGCGGTGCCCGTGGGAGGTCAGGTGCCGAGCCAGCCCGAGGACATGGTTCTGCACCCCGCCCGGGGAGTCGAAGGAATAGGGACAGACCAGCCCGATGCGCAGTGACTCCGTCATCCCCGGCGGTTCCACCGGGTCATGGCGCCGCGGCCGCGGCGTCGGTGAAGAAGGGCTGCAGCATGTGCCAGTCGGCGGGTTGCTCAGACAGGGTGCGGACGAAGAAGTCGGCGACGTCCTGGGTCATGGCCACCAGCCCGTCCCGTCCCGGCCGGGTCTCGATGGGGTCGGAGAAGACAATCTGCATCCCGACGTCGGTGAACCGGCAGACGGCGGCGAGGAGCGTGGCCCCCGTTCGCCGGGCGACCATGGCCGGCCCGGCGGGCATGGTGATCGGCCGGCCGGCCCAGGTCACCGGGACACCCGACCCCGCCAGGTCCCGGTCGGCCATCAGACAGAGCAACCGACGGCGGCGTACGGCGGTGGCCAGATCGCTCATCACCCCGGGGTCGCGGTGGGACAGCACCTGCATGCCCAGCGCCTCCCGAAAGTCCATGAACGCCCTGAACTCAGCGTCGTTCAAACGCTCGGCGACCGTGGTCACCGGCATCCCGGTGAGGCAGGCCCAGGCCCCCGCCAGGTCCCAGTTTCCGCTGTGCGGCAGCGCGACGACCGCCCCGGGACCGGCGTAAGCACTCCGGAGCACCGCCTCGTTCACCGTGCTGACCCGGCGGACCACCTCAGCCGGTGACCAACCGGGCAGCGCGAGCACCTCGTAGACGTTGCGCAGGTAGGACGCCAGGGCGCGCTGCAGCAACCCGTCGGGGCAGGGTCGGCCGGTCAACGCGGCGAGGTTGGCGCGGAGCAGCCGTACGTGGTGCCCGTCGTGCTGGCGACCCAGCCTGGCCCCCACCCTGGTCAGTGGGGAGACGGCCCGCCACGGGATCCGGGCGGCCGTACGCCAACCCAGCCGGTAGCAGGTCCGCAGCGCGGCGTCGCGACGGGACTCAGACCGCCCGGGCATGCGCCTTGGCCTGCCGGCGTACCTGCTCGATGCGCTGCAGGACCGTGATCATGCTGGCCACGGCCAGGGCGGCGACGGCCGCCTCCAGCACGTACGGCACACCGAGTCCGGCGAGCAGGGCGCCCGCCAGGACGATCACCAGCCGGTCAGCCCGGGCCGCCAGCCCTCCAGAGCAGGTGAAGCCGAGGCTCTCCGCCCGGGCTTTGACGTAGGACGTCCACTGACCGAAGACCAGTCCGGCCAGGGCGATCGCCGCCCAGACGGTGGAGTCCTGGTCGTAGGAGAAATACAGCAGGATGCCGCCGAAGACCGCGGCGTCGCCGAGCCGGTCCGAGGTGGAGTCCAGGAAGGCGCCCCAGTTGCTGGCCGTGCCGGTGAACTTGGCCATCAGGCCGTCGATCATGTCCGAGATGACAAAGACCGTAACCACACCCACGCCCTGCCACAGCCAACCCTGGGGGAAGCAGATCAGCGCCCCCAGCACCACTCCGGCCGTGCCGGCGATGGTCACCAGGTCGGGTGAGACCCCGAGCCGGATCAGCAGCCGGGCGATCGGTCCCAGCATCGCGGCCGACAAGCCACGGAAACGTTCCAGCATCTCAGGTGTCCGACGCCAGCCGGCCCCAGGCGGCCTGGACGATCTCCCAGGTCTGGTCGAGGAGCTGCGGCAGCGCCTTGGTCTGCCCGATCACCGGCAGGAAGTTGGCGTCGCCGGACCACCGGGGAACGACGTGCTGGTGCAGGTGCGCCGCAATGCCGGCGCCGGCCACCGCCCCCTGGTTGAGCCCGAGGTTGAAGCCGTTCGGCGCGCTGGCCGCCCGCAGCACCCGCATCGAGTGCTGGCTCAACGCAGCCACCTCAGCCGTCTCCGCCTCCGTGAGATCGGGGTAGTCGGCGACGTGCCGGTAGGGGCAGACGAGCAGGTGACCTGGGGCGTACGGGTAGAGGTTGAGCACCACGAAGGCCAGCTGCCCGCGATGCACGATCAGACCGTCCCGGTCCTCGCGGGTGGGGATGGTGCAGAACGGGCAGTCCCGGCTCTCCGAGGTCGACGGCTTGTCCTGGCCGTTGATGTAGACCATCCGGTGCGGGGTCCACAGCCGCTCGAACCCGTCGGGCGTCCCCGCGAAGGCGCCCGAATCCTCGATCTCACTCATGCGTTGCCTGAGCCCGTCGAAGGGCGAAGGGCCTGAGCCACGTACGTTCCCTGAGCTTGTCGAAGGGCCTGAGCTTGTCGAAGGGCCTGAGCTTGTCGAAGGGCAACCACGTCAGACCTGGACCCGCCGGGCGATCGCGTCGGTGATCTCGGCCACGGCGTCCCCGATCGGGACCCCGTTCTTCTGGGTCCCGTCCCGGTAGCGGAACGAGACGGCACCAGCGGCCGCATCCTCGCCGCCCGCGATCAACATGTAGGGCACCTTGGACTTCTGGGCGTTGCGGATCTTCTTCTGCATCCGGTCGTCGCTGGTGTCCACCTCGACCCGTACGCCGGCCGCTCGCAGCTCGGTGGCCACCTGGGCGAGATAGTCGTCGTACTCGCCCGCGACCGGGATGCCGACCACCTGGACCGGGGACAGCCAGACCGGGAAGGCGCCGGCGTAGTGCTCGACGAGCACGCCGATGAAGCGCTCGATCGAGCCGAACTTGGCCGAGTGAATCATCACCGGCTGCTGCCGGGTGCCGTCGTCGGACTGGTACTCCAGACCGAAGCGCGCGGGCTGGTTGAAGTCGTACTGGATGGTCGACATCTGCCAGGTGCGCCCGATCGCGTCCCGGGTCTGCA